>ERZ869936.2128-NODE-2128-length-12159-cov-5.027429_pt1 | contig 12159 bp, 9 predicted proteins | sample MGYA00520876_ERZ869936 | MGnify/ENA primary metagenome ERZ869936 (study PRJEB32218, sample SAMN09650985) | biofilter metagenome | isolation source: enrty point of leading RO module | place: Saudi Arabia: Thuwal, RO plant located on Red Sea | collected 2016-02-17 ... | reverse complement strand
GTGGAGCACGGCGCGGTCCGAGATGATACCGGCAAGGGCAGGGGCCGACAGGGTGGCCAGGACGATATAGGCCGCCGTCACCGGCAACCCCATGCCCAGAACCAGGCTCGCCAGCGCGATCAGCAGGATGGCGATCAACAGGTTCCCGCCCGCCCAATCCGCGATCATCAGGCTGAAGGTGTTGCCGACACCCGCGGTTGAGATCACGTTGACGACGATTCCGACCGTGCATAGCAGGACCGCGGTCATCATCATGCCCTTCGTTCCCATCACGAGAGCTTCGAACACGGCCTTCGGCCCCATGCGGTTTTCGGTCAACCAGCTTGACGCGATCACCGCAAGAATGCCGAAAACTGCGGCGTAGGTCGGGGTAAAACCCATGACGAGCAACGTGATCAGGCCGGCGATTGGTATCACGAAACTGGCGCCGCCCTTGCGAAAGGCCGAACCAAGGGTCTCGCCATCCGACGGCATCGGTTGCAGGTTCAGCCGCCGCGCCTCGATCCGGACGAAAAAGGCGACCGACAGGAAGTACAAAAGTGCGGGCAGGGCGGCCACCGCCACGATCTTCTCGTAGGAGATCTGCGTAAAGGTCGACATCACGAAGGCACCCGCCCCCATGATCGGAGGCATCAACTGGCCGCCAGTGGACGACGCCGCCTCGACACCGCCGGCGAACTTTGGCTGAAACCCGGCCTTCTTCATCAGCGGGATGGTGATGACGCCGGTCGATGCCGTGTTGGCCACGGCCGAGCCCGAGATCGTGCCGGTCAGGCCGCTGGCGATCACCGCGACGATCCCCGGTCCGCCGACCATCCGGCCGGCCACGGCCCGCGCCAGGTTGATCACGAATTCGCCTGCGCCCGACCGCAAGAGAAACGCCCCGAAGATGATGAACAGGAAGACGTAGGTTGACGAGATCCGCGCGATCGTTCCGAACATCGCATCGTCGCCAAAGATCGACCGAAAGGCGATGGTTTCCCAGGACAAGCCCGGAAAGCTGAACACCCCGCCGATCAGGCTGCCCCACCAGCCGACATAGGTCAGCGCCAGGATCACCAGGATCGGAATGACCCAGCCTGTCATGCGCCGCGTCAACTCGATGCCACCGATGATGCAGACAGCAATGGCGGCCCAGTCCAGCCAGATCAAATTGACGCCCCGGTCGTAGATGGGCGTCTCGGCCGCAGGCAGATAGATCGCGGCGGCGGCGACCAGCGTACCGAAGATCAGATCGAAGATCAGCATCCCGCGGCTTCGGGTGCGCCCCGAAATCAATGGATTGTAGGCAGCCGCGATGAATGCGAACCCGGCGAAGTGATAGGCGTTCCGCTGCAATTCCGAGATGATCGGATCGAAAGCCACATAGATGTGGCCGACGGCAATCGCGAAACAGAGGACGTGCAAAGCCATCTCGCCGATGCCCGTGAAGTGGCGGCGCGCTTCGTCCTGCCCCGGGGTCTCGTCTTCCTCGGCCACGCGACCCTCCCCTCGGTGTCGTGGTGTCTCCGGCCGAATTGGTCCGGCCGGAGATTCGTCACATCACTTGGCCATCAGACGGTCGGGGATCTCGATTCCCTGTTCCTGATAGTATCGCGCCGCACCCGGGTGCAGCGGCACCGGCAGACCGGCGATCGCGCTTTCCAGTGCCATGGCCTTGGTCGCGGGGTGAATCGCCTGAAGGAAAGGCAGGTTCTCGTAGATCGTCTTGGTGATCAGATAGACATTCTCTTCCGAGACGTCGGCATTGGTCGCCAGGAAGTTCGGCTGTGCGATGGTATTCCAGTCCGCGTCCTGACCGGGATAGGTGCCCGCCGGAATGACATAGCGGGTCCAAAGCTCGCGACCGCCATCCATCGCGGCCATCTGCTCGTCCGTCACCTCAAGCGGCGTGACGCTGTCGCCCGCCGCCGCCATCAGTTGCGAGATCGCGCCCGTCGGCACGCCCGCCGGAATGCCGACGCCCTTGACCTGGCCGTTCTGCAACGCCTCGACCGAGGGTCCATAGCCGCCGAAGACCAGTTCGTAATCGGTGTTGATGTCGATCCCAAGGCCCTCCAGCAACGTCGCGTTCGAGCCGATGGTGCCGGAATTCTGTGCGCCCATCGCCATTCCGGCGCCCTTCAGGTCCGCCAGTGCCGCCACGGTGCCGTCACCTGCCGCGTCGTTCGAGACAATGAACTGCTCGACGTTCTGCCACAGCATCGTGACCGAGCGCAGTTGCTCCTGCGGGCCGGATTCGGCGATCGGACCCGTACCGGTCGCGGCATAGCTTCCGAACAGACCCTGTAGGATGGCGAATTGCGCTTCGTCCTCGCGCAGAAGGCGCACGTTCTCGCCCGACCCGGCGGACGAGATCGCCGACATGCCGATATTCTCCGACGGCTCCAGCTTGACCTTGACCAGCGTCGACAGTGCAACGCCGACCGGATAATAGGTGCCGCCCGTCGATGCGGTCGCCAGGACATAGCTGGCTTCCTCCGCTTGGGCCGTGGCCCCGAGCGATACGGCTGCGGCAGCCGCAAAGGCGGCGGTTTTGAAGTTCTTCATGAGTTCCTCCCGATTTTCGACCTTATGTATCAGAAATCTAGTCCGGATACATCGGCTTCAAGGCACCTCTCTCAAGGCATCCGTCGCCGACGTTTTGGCGCAGGGTCGTTCGGAACAACCCCGCTTCAGCCATTTTCGGTATATCCTCGTCGATTTTCCGCGCCAATGGGTAGAGGCCTACCCGTTTCGCCCTTGGTATGTGTGGAACACCACACCACAACACGCGCAGGTTTCCGGTTCCCTTCGCCGGCGAAATCCGTATCGCTGCGCAGCATGGATATTTTGGCGTCGGTCATTCCCTCCGATCTTGGTCCGGCGGCAGCTCTGGGCCTGCTGATCGCCAGTTTCTTCACCTCGTTCATGACCGTTGCCCTCGGCATCGGCGGCGGCGCCTTGTTGCTGGCCCTCATGGCCAGCGTCATGCCGCCCGCCGCTCTGATCCCGGTCCATGGCGTGATCCAGTTGGGCTCCAACCTGTTCCGCGCGTTACTGTTGCGCGCTCACCTCCACTGCCCCCCGGTGATGGCCTTCGCCATCGGCGCGGTCGTCGGCGTGGCGATCGGCGGCGCCATCGCGGTCGAACTGCCCCAGGGCGCCGTGCTGGTGGGAGTCGGGGCCTTCGTGATCTTCAACGTCTTCACAAAGCCGCCGGCATGGCTCAGTCGGCATGGCTGGATCTCGGGCACCGTCTCCAGCTTCCTCACCATGTTTTTCGGCGCGACCGGCCCTTTCGTCGCGACCTATGTCAAATCACTGGCGCTCGACCGCCAATCCCATGTGGCCACACATGCCACGCTGATGACGCTCCAACACGGGCTGAAGATCGTCACGTTCGGGCTTCTGGGCTTCGCCTTCGGCCCCTGGCTTCTCTTCATGGCGGCGATGATCGCCACGGGCTTCGCTGGCACGGTCACGGGCCGCCTTGTGCTGCTGCGCATGACGGACAAGCTTTTCAAGCGCGCGCTCGACATCCTTCTGATCCTCATCTCGCTTCGCCTGATCTGGCAGGGCGCGAGCCAACTTATCCCGTAAGCGACCGCCGGATCAGGTTCAGTCCGATCAGCACCAGCACGGCCATCAGGATGCGCCTGAACGCCGTCTCCGATAGGTGCCCGCGCAGCAGCGACCCCACCCACATCCCCAGAAGCGTCGGGATCAGCATGCCGGAAGACACGATCGTCAGGGATCCGGTCAGAAATCCCTCGCGCCAAAAACCGGCCATGAGGGGCAGACTGCCGGAAAACAGCATCAGACCGGTAGCGCGGACAAACTCATCCTTGGTCACCTGCCGCGCGGACAGATAGATCAGTATGGCCGGCAGCCACAGCGAGACAAGGCCGCCAAGCACGCCCGCCAGAGTGCCAAAGCCGATCTGCGCGGGCAGGTCGGCGCCGTCCGGAAAACGCGGCGCCCAACGGGTCAGGTTCAGCGCGACATGGGCGATCATCGTCAGGCCCAGCGTGGCGAAGAGGAACCTGGCGCCGACATCCGCGGTCAGGGCCAGCGTGATCGGAATGCCGACGACCATCGTCAGCAGAAAGGGCAGATACCGGCGGATCGCCGCTACGGCGCCTCCTGCGGTCAGGAACTGCCACAAATTCGCGACGACGATGGGCACGATGGCCAGCGCAATCGCCGTGCGCGGGTCGGTCTGCAAGGTCAGGATGCCAAGCGCCGTCATCGGCAGGCCCACGCCCGCGACGCCCTTGACGGTTCCCGCGATCAGGAAGGCACCGACGATCAACCAAACCGGCGGCAGCGCCGCCATGACGTCAGGCCACAAGCGCCTCGGCCTTTTTCAGGTCCACCGAAACCAACTGGCTGACGCCTTGCTCGCCCATCGTCACCCCGAACAGCCGGTCCATCCGCGACATCGTCACCGCATGGTGGGTGATGATCAGGAACCGCGTTTCGGTGCGCCGGCACATCTCGTCCAGAAGGTCGCAGAACCGCGTGACGTTGGCGTCGTCCAAGGGGGCGTCCACCTCGTCCAGCACACAGATCGGCGCGGGGTTCGCCAGGAAGACCGCGAAGATCAGGGCCAGGGCCGTCAGCGTCTGCTCGCCGCCCGACAGAAGCGACAGCGTGGCCAGCTTCTTGCCCGGCGGCTGGCACATGATCTCCAGCCCCGCCTCCAACGGGTCGTCGCTTTCGACCAGCACCAGCTTGGCTTCACCTCCGCCGAACAAGTGCTTGAATAGCATCGAAAAATTTCCATTGACCTGCTCGAACGCGGTCAGCAGCCGCTCGCGGCCCTCCTTGTTCAGGCTGGCGATGCCCGATCGCAGGGCGCGGATCGCGTCCTCCAGATCGGTCTTCTCGGTCACCAGGGCCGTGTGCTCCGCCTCGACCTCGCGGGCGTCCTCCTCGGCGCGAAGGTTCACCGCGCCCAGCGCGTCGCGGGCGCGCCTGAGACGCAGCACATCGGCCTCGATCCGCTCCGCCGAGGGCAGCGCCTCGGGATCGGTCTGTAGCCGCTCCAGCAGCGCGTCGGGTGTCGTCTCCTGCTCCTCGGCGATCCGCTCGGCGGCCTGCGCCACGCTTCCGCGGGCGGCCTCTGCGCGCGCCTCGGCCGCGGCCCGCTTCTCGCGGGCCTCGGAGGCGCGGCGTTCCGCCTCGCGCTCGGCCTCCTTGGCGTCGCGTTCGGCGGTCTCGGCCTCGGCCAGGGCGTCGCCCGCCTTCTGTCGCCGCGCCTCGGCCTCGCCCAAGGCATCCGCCAGCGTGCTCCGCTGCTCGGCAATCCGGCGCGGCGCCGTCCGTGCGTCTTCCAGTTCGGTCTGCGACGCGGCGCGCCGTTCGGACAATTCCGCGATCCTCGTGCCCGCGTTTTCAAGCCGCCCGGTCCAGGTCGCCCTTTCGCGCTCGATCTCGGCCAGTCTCCGTGCCCGCGCCTCGCCCTCGCGCTTCAGTTCGTCATGCGCGGTTCGACGCGTCATCATGGTCATGCGCGCCGCCTCGACGGTCAGACGCGTGTCCTCGGCCGTCGCCCGCAAGGCGTCCAGATCGTCCAGATCGGCCAATGCGCGCTCGGCCTCCAGAAGCCTTCCGCGAGCTGCCGTCGCCTCGTCGGCGTGCCGCCGCACCGCCATCTCGGCCGCCTCGCGCTTGCCCGCCGCGATGTTGCGATCCGCTTCGGCCCGGCTCAGCGCCCGGTTTGCCTCGGCCAGCGCGTGATCAGCCGCCCGCCGCGCCTCGCGCGCCTCGGTCACCGCAGCCGTCAGCACCGCCAGTTCCGATTTCAGATGCTCGTGCCCCCGCGACGCGCCGTCGGCCCGCGCCAGCGCGCGTTCCAGATCCTGTTTCAGCGTCTCCAGCCGGTTCAGCTGCTCCAACCGCAACGCAGCCGCCGAAGGCGCATCGCCCGAGCCGGCGCGGAACCCGTCCCAGCGCCAGAGATCGCCATCGGCGCTGACCAGCCGCTGACCGGGAAGCAGGGCGGCCTGCAAACGCGCCCCGTCCTTGCGGTCGATCAGACCGACCTGGCCCAGACGGCGCGCCAGAACCGGCGGCACGCTGACATAGTTGGTCAGGGCCGCCACGCCTTTCGGCAAGTCCTGCGGCCTGGCGTACCCGGGCAACAACGCCCAGCCCGAAGCCGCATCGCCATCGATCGCCGGTGCGCGCAAATCGTCGGCCAGGGCCGCGCCAAGCGCCTTCTCATAGCCCGACTTCACCGACAACAGATCCATGATCTGGCCGCCCTCGGCGGTATCGCGGTCGACCAGCTTGGCCAGCGCCGCGACCTCGGCCTGCAACGCCTTGACCTCGCCTTCGGCCGAAGACCGTTCCGCCCGTGCCTCGGCCTCGCGCGTTTGCAGCGCCTCGCGGGCGTCGTCGGCGGCCACAAGCGCCTCTTCGGCCGCCCCGGCCTTCGTTCCGGCCTCGGCCAGCGCCTGTTCCGCCGCCGTGAACGCCGCCTCGGCCGTCGTCAGGTCCGACGCTGCCGCCTTCGCCTCGCCCGAGGCCTTCGCTTCGCCCTCTTCGTTGCGGGCCAGCGTCGTCCGCGCGTCCTCCAGCAGCCGCTCGGCCGACTGGTGCCGGGCGGCCAGACGCGCCACGTCCTCGGTCAGTTGCGACAGGTCATTCTCACGATCCTGCAAGATGCGCGCCGCCTCGTGGGCTTCGACCGACGCCGCTTCGACGGCCGTCTCGTGACCTTCGCCGGCGCGCGCCAGATCGGAGGCTTCGGCCGACAGCGCCTCCAGCGTCTGGCCCGCATCCGCGTTCAGCGCCGTCTCGCGCTCGGCGTCCCGGTCCAACTGGGCGATCCGTGCCTCCAGCGTGTCGATCGTCTTCGTAGCCCGCGCGTCCTCTTCGTCCAGCGCCGCGATCTGCACCTGCAAACGTTGGAGGATCTCGTCCGCGATGGCCTCTTCCGCGCGGAGAGGCGGCAGCGCCTCCTCGGCCTTCGCCCGTGGGCCGGTCGCCGCGCGGGCCAGCCGCTCGGCTTCGGCGGCCGCGCGCACCCGTTCGGCCAGATCGGCCTCGGCGGCGGTGCGGGCGGTCTCCGCCTCGCGCCATCGCAGATACAGAAGCAGACCCTCGGCATGGCGCAGTTGCCCACCGATCTCGCGGTAGCGCGCGGCCTGTCGGGCCTGGCGCGCCAGCGAGGCCAACTGCGAAGCCAGCTGCTCGATCACGTCGTCGACGCGCGCCAGGTTCGTCTCGGCGCCCTTCAGCTTCAACTCCGCCTCGTGACGGCGCTGGTACAGGCCCGAAATGCCCGCGGCTTCCTCCAGGATGCGCCGCCGGTTCTTGGGCTTGGCGTTGATCAGTTCGGCGATCTGCCCCTGCCGCACCAGAGCGGGGGAGTGCGCGCCGGTCGAGGCATCGGCGAACAGCATCTGGACATCGCGCGCGCGGACGTCCTTTGCGTTCACCTTGTAGGCCGAACCGGCGTCGCGGGTGATGCGGCGCACGATTTCCAGCGTGTCGTTCTCGTTGAAGCCGGCGGGGGCCATCCGGTCGGAATTGTCAAGAAAAAGAGCGACTTCCGCGAAGTTTCTGGCAGGCCGGGTCGACGCGCCGGCAAAGATCACGTCCTCCATCCCGTCGCCCCGCATGGCGGTCGGGCGGTTCTCGCCCATGACCCAGCGCAGCGCCTCCAGAAGGTTCGACTTGCCGCAGCCGTTCGGCCCGACAACGCCCGTCAGCCCGTCCGTGATCAAAAGATCCGTCGGGTCCACAAAGCTTTTGAAGCCGTTCAGGCGCAGTTTCGTGAAACGCAAGGGGACTGCCCGCCTCAGCTGATTCCGAGTCCGATGATCTTGGAACATCGGTCCCCAGAGTCAACGCATACCGCAATCACCGGTGGATATATCGGCGGTTATCCACAAGATATTGAGGTGCGCAGATTGAATTCGGTGCCGCGCAGCCGTAGCGTCCGACGCGATGATGACAGGAAAAGACGAAGATCGCGTTAACGACCGGGTGGATCCCGCCCGCGCCCGGGCCTTGCTGGCCACGCTTGGTGACTCCGGTGGGGTCGAGGTGGGGCAGGTCCTGCCACCTTTCGCGCATCACGCGTTTTTTTGGACACCCGTGACCGAGGACTACCTGGCGCGTGACGGCCATCCCGAGAAAGGCGCGTTCCTTCCCGATGTCGACCTGCCGCTTCGCATGTGGGCGGGCGGTCGTCTGCGGCTTCACGCCCCGTTCCGCGCGGGCGTGAATGCCGAACGATTCTCTCGGGTTACGGGTGTCGCGCGCAAGGAGGGCAGAAGCGGCAAACTGGCTTTCGTCACGATCCGCCATGAGGTGCGGCAGCGAGGGCAGCCGGTTCTGACCGAGGATCAGGACATCGTCTACCGCGAGTCCGTACCGCTGGAAAGCGAGCCGCCCGTGGCGGGGGAGGCTCCGGATGAGCGTCGTGCCCTAAAACTCTCGAATATCACGCTTTTCCGGTACTCGGCTCTAACCTTCAACTCACACCGCATCCATTACGATCAGGATTACTGCCAGGCCGAGGGCTATCCCGGTCTGTTGGTCCATGGCCCCTTGATGGCGACCATGCTGGCGATGATGGCGGATCAGCGCAAGCCGCTGGAACTGTTCGAATTTCGTGCCACGTCGCCGCTGTATCTGGGGGATGTTGCATGGCTATGCCGGGCGGGTGACCGCTATTGGGTCGAGGGGCCGCGTCGGCGGCTTTGCATGACGGCGACGGCCACCTAGGGCGCGTCGGACATGCGTCGGCCAAGTGTCGGCAAAGTGTATGGCAACCTGTATGGCACGCGATCAGACAAGGTGATCGACACGGAACTCGTCCGGAATGGCGTCCTTGCCGTCCAGCACCAGATCGCACATCACCTGCGCAACTTTCGGCGCGACGCCGAAGCCGATCTTGAACCCGCCATTGGCCACGAAATGCCCCCGCCGTCCCGGCCATTCACCCAGAAGCGGCGCGCGGCTTTTCGCCCTTGGCCGAACCCCGGCCCAGCGCTCGACCACCCGCGCCCCCTTCAGGACGGGCATCAGCTCCGAGACACGATGGATCACCTCGTCGAGCAGGTGATCGGTCTGATCCGGCTGGTCGAAGTCGCGTTCGGACGTGGAGCCAACGGCCACGGTGCCGTCCAGGTGCGGCACGATGTGAAAGCTTTCGGCGAATAGCTGCGGCTTGCCGGCGGCGTCGAAATGCAGGATCGCGGCCTGACCTTTGACGCCGTTTCCGATATTCCGGTCAATGGCTTGGCCAAGTTCTTTCAAGCCCTGCCAGCCGGTCGCCCAGACGACCGAGCCACGATCCTCGCCCTCGGCCACGATCTCGCCGCCCCGTGCGGTGATCGCCGCCGCCAGGCTTTCGGTCGCGCGGCGCGGATGCACGATAGCCGACAGCGTGTCGTGGATGTAAAGGCCCGAGGGCGACGGCGGGCGCCAGTCCCCGGCGGCGTCTGCGTCGATCACCTCCCAGGTTGCCGCTTCGCCCCAATTCGTCTCGGCGGCCGAGGCCCGCGCGCGGGCCATCACGACGGCCTTTTCGTCGACCAGGGGCTGTAGGCGGCCCACGCGCGCATAGCCGGGCGAGATGCCAGAGACCGCTTCAATATCCGACCAGAACTCATTGGCATAAAGAAGACTTTCAAGCTGAAACTGCTTCTTCGCGTTCCATACATCCGGCGTATGCGGCTGCAACGCGCCGACCACACCGCCCGAAGCCCCGGCGGCCGGTCCCCTGGGGTCGATGACGCGCACCTGTGCGCCGCGCTTCAGCGCCTCCCAGGCGATCGACAGGCCGAAGATGCCCGCGCCGCGAACGGTCAGATCTGCCATTGCCAAGGCCCCTGCTCCTTGCCAGTGTCGCCGCGATTTCGATCCTACCTAGGACAGAGCGTGACCAAGCACCAGCACCCCGATCTGGATTGGAACGGCAACGTGCCCGTGGCGCGACGCTTCGACGATCCGTATTTCTCGCTGTCGGACGGGCTGGCCGAGACGCGGCACGTCTTCCTCGACGGCAATGGGTTGCCCGGGCGCTTCGGACAGGGCTTTCACATCGCCGAATTGGGCTTCGGCACCGGTTTGAACGCTTTGGTCGCTCTGGCGGCGTGGCGCGAGGCGGGGATCGACGGCCCATTGCTCTTTACCACGTTCGAGCGGTTCCCGATGGCGGCCGAAGACATGGCCCGCGCGCTTGCGGTCTATCCCGAGTTGCTGGCGGAGGCGCAACCGATCCTGACGGCGCTGGCGGTGGGAAAGACCCGCATCGACCTGCCGGACCTGACGTTCGAGATCGTCGTCGGCGATGCGCGCCGGACGCTGCCCGGCTGGCCGGGCCGGGCGGATGCCTGGTTCCTTGACGGCTTCTCGCCCGCGAAGAACCCCGAGTTGTGGGAACCGGCCCTTCTGGCCCAGGTCGCGCGCCACACCCGGCCGGGCGGCACCGCGGCGACCTATTCGGCGGCAGGCCATGTGCGCCGCGCGCTGGAAGCGGCGGGGTTCACGGTAGAGCGGCGTCCGGGCTTTGGCCGCAAACGCCACATGACGGCGGCGCGCCTGGCATGACCGAGCAGTCGAACCGCCTGGGCATCTACCTGATGGTCCTGACCACGCTGGTCTTCGCGGCGCAGGACGGCATTTCGCGCCACCTGGCCGAGAGCTACAACACGCTGATGGTGGTGATGATCCGCTACTGGTTCTTCGCCGCCTTCGTCGTCGCCGTTGCCGTTCGGAAGGCCGGAGGTCTCAGGGCGGCGGCGGCGACGCGACAGCCGGTGCTCCAGGCGTTCCGGGGTGTGCTTCTGGCCGCCGAGATCTGCGTGGCCGTCCAGGGCTTCGTCTGGCTGGGCCTGGTCGAAAGCCATGCGATTTTCGCGACCTACCCGCTGCTCATCGCCGCGCTGGCGGGCCCGATCCTGGGCGAGAAGGCGGGATGGCGGCGCTGGCTGGCGATCTTCGCCGGGTTCGTGGGCATGCTGATCATCCTTCGCCCCGGCATGGGCGTGTTCGACCCGCTGGCCATCATTCCCCTGGTTTCGGCGACGATGTTCGCGCTTTACGGCATTCTGACGCGCTTTGCCGCAAGGCTGGATTCGACGGCGACCTCGTTCTTCTGGACGGGGACAGTGGGCGCGCTGGTGATGACGGCGGTCGGCCTTCCGAACTGGCAGCCGATGACGCCGCCCGACTGGGGCTGGATGCTGGCGCTCTGCATCACCGGGGCCACCGGGCACTGGCTGCTGATCCGCTGCTACGAGGTGGCCGAGGCCAGCGCGGTCCAGCCTTTCGCCTATTTCCAGCTGGTCTTCGCGGCGGCCATCGGGATCCTTGTCTTCGGCGAGACGGTCGAGGCCAACCTCGTGATCGGCGCGGCGATCATCGTCTCGGCCGGTGTCTTCGCGCTTTGGCGCGCGCATGTGACGGCGCGACGCGACAGACAGTCGGCGCGGAGAGACGCCGCAGGCGGCGTGCGACCGGGATAGCATCCGACGTCAGGGCGGCCGACGTGCGTCAGCCGGCCCTTTGCAGATCGGCGATCAACGCGTCGATGTTGCCGCGCCGCCGGTCCAGCATCGCTCCGATCTCGGCGCGCTCGGACTTCAACAGGCTGATCCCTTCGATCAGAAGATCGAAGAACAGGTCCCGACCCGACCGGTCCGAGACCATGAAGCTGATCGCGAACGGCGCCTGGCCCTGGAGCCTGGCGACCGCCTGGACCTCCTGGAAATTCTTCACCGACCGCGCGCCGGTTACCTCGATCCGGCCGCCGATGAAATCCCGGAACCGCTTGCCGTATTTGCGCGACAGGTACCCGGCGAAGGCATCGGTGAAGGCGCGCATCTGCGCCGCCGAGGCGCCGCGCGCGGGCGGACCGAGCGCAGAGCGCGCGATCGTCGGCACGTCGGCATATTTGCGGAACACGCGCTCGAAATCGCCGTACATGGCGCGTTCGGACCTGCCGGAATTGATGATCGCGTTGATGTCGTTGACCGCGCTGTCGATCAGGCGCCGTGCCTCGGCATCTGACAGCGCGAACGCGGCCGGAGCGGCGAAGAACGCGGCCGACCCGATCAGTCCGGCAACAACCATTCGGCGGGTGGCGTCAGTTGGGATCGAATTCTTCATAAAGGCCTTCGTAAACGTAGTCATAGAGGTCTGCGGAGGGGGAAA
>ERZ869936.2127-NODE-2127-length-12166-cov-3.725952_pt1 | contig 12166 bp, 14 predicted proteins | sample MGYA00520876_ERZ869936 | MGnify/ENA primary metagenome ERZ869936 (study PRJEB32218, sample SAMN09650985) | biofilter metagenome | isolation source: enrty point of leading RO module | place: Saudi Arabia: Thuwal, RO plant located on Red Sea | collected 2016-02-17 ... | reverse complement strand
TATAATATTCTTCCAGGAGTTTTCAGACAGGCTCTAAGGTAATTCAGGGGCGCATTCACACACTGTTCTTAATTTGATATCGCTGGATGGAGGACGATTGACGCGAAAGGTAGCAGGCGTCCACGCCTGCCTTTTATAAAAATATTTTCCCCATCACCCACACAGGCGAGACGCCTGTGCTACTTTGCTGGCCGCTTGATTGTTCATTTCAAAAACGATGCAAATGCGCCCAGCCGCGAACGCGCCTAAATTTTATGTTTTCTTTCCGTGCTCGATCCTTAAGCTCGGCGCATGGAACACCTTCCGCTTGAAGACAACTTCAACGATGTCATTGGCAAGGCCCAGCGCGGCCTGAAACTCACTGACGACGACCTGGCCGGCCGCGCGGGCATTTCCGTGGAGGCCTTGGGCAAACTAAAAGCTGGCGAATTCGACGAGGCGGCGGTGCGCCAGGTCGCCCCGGCGCTCAACCTTGGAGCCGAGTCGCTGGTGGAACTGGGCAAAAAAAGCTGGTATCCCGAGCCTCAGGCAATTGACGGTCTGCTGTGCTTCACCACGCCTTACGAGGACATGACGGTCAATTCCTATCTGGTGTATGACATTCTCACCAAGCAGGGCATCGTGTTTGATTCCGGCGCGAGCGCGACGCCGCTATTGAACTTCGCGCGGCAACGGCTGCTCCGCATCAAGATGATTTTCATCACCCACGCCCACGGCGACCACATCCTGGATCTGGCGCGCCTTAAGCAACACACCGGCGCCACGGCGTATGTCTGCGATGCCGAGCCGGTCGAGGGCGCGGAGCCCTTCGCGGTAGGCAAGGAATTTTCACTGGGCAACTTTGAAATCCAGACCCGACAGACCAGCGGCCACGCGACCGGAGGCGTCACGTATGTCGTGGCCGGGCTCAAGAAGACGCTGGCCGTTGTGGGCGACGCGCTGTTTGCCGGCTCCATGGGCGGCGGCATGGTGTCCTACGAGGAGGCGTTGAAAACCAACCGCGAAAACCTGTTCACCCTGCCCGATGACACAGTCGTATGCCCGGGTCATGGGCCGCTCACGACCATCGGCGAACAGAAAAAACACAACCCGTTCTTCCCTGAATTCCAGAAGTAACGACAGCGCATCGGGGAATACCCGAGTTGAAGGCGGTTGTTTGTGAATAAAATGGCGTTGCCATGTCCGGAGGATTTTTTTACGGTGCCCCTTCAATTCACTTATTAACCAAAATACACAACAGACTATGAGCAATATTGTTCCATTGATCAGTTCGGGTGTGGCCGGTCCTCTCGGGGTCCTGCATCTGCCGCGCCTTTGGCAAAAGGTTTCCCTGGAATGCCGCGGCAAGCTCGCCGCAGGCTATCCGGGCGCCGGCAAGGGTTATGACCAAATGGTCATCGACGCGCTGGGCCTCAACCGCGAAGCCGTCATCGAGTTCATCAAGAGCAGCCGCCCGACCTATCCTCAATTTGAGGCCTGGATCAAAAAGCAGCCCGGCGTGAAGCTCGACAAGGCCACCATTGACCAACTCAATGGCGCCATCCGCGGCTACATTCACGACGACGCCACCCGCAAGTCGATCCTTCAGGCCAATGGCATTCCCGATGACGCCAACGCCCCTCGCGACGCCGTCAACCTGAACAACCTCGACGACTGGAACGAATTCTGGGCGAGCGAACTGAAGTAATCTGAAACCCATCCGTAACAACCGGCGTTTCCTTTTTGGAGGCGCCGGTTTTTTATTTTATTGAGGGTCACGGTGCGGGACAGCAAATCACTGTGCTTCAAAGCAGCGATTGTCCTCATTGAAGCCGGAGCAGCGCCTTTTATTTTGGTTCAAGGAGGCAATTTATGAAGAGACTTTTCACTCATTTAACCTGGACGTCACTCATTATCGCCATGGTAACTCTGTCCGGCTGCTCGACCCCGGGACGCTACTCCCGCAGCACCGGCGAGCGGCTGGATGACCGGACAATCACCAGCAAGGTCAAGTCTCATTTGAATGATGACTCGCTGACCCGCGAGGCGGACATCAATGTTGACACGTTCCGGGGCAACGTGCACTTGACGGGCTTTGTGGATCACCCCATCCAAAAGGAACGCGCCAGCGATTTGGTTCGCGAAACACCGGGCGTGCAATGGTTCAAGAACGACATTGTTGTAAAGACCGACCTCCCGTCCGCAAGAACGGCCGCGGATGCGCCGTTCCGGGAACCGGCGGGCGCGTCCTTCCAGTTTGAATCCGAAAGCGGCGCCAAGTGGCAGCCCGGGCTCTATAATTATGACCGGCGTGTTCAGGAGCCCGCCGGGGCGCCAATGCGCGAGGATCTTTACGAGCAGCGCAAGGAACTGCGGGACGAGCGAAAGTAAGCAATAGTTTTGGACTGAGTGAAGCGACTGGTTGGAGAGGCGCGGTTTTAAAAGACCGCGCCTTTCTTTTCTAGTTTACCGGTGAGAAAATGAAGCGGTTGAATCGCCTTCCAGAAACATTGTAGCGTTTTGCCGGACATGCCGACCATCGCCATCATTGCGGCCCTGTTTGTCTGCTTTTGGATTATCGAGCGCCTTACGCCGCTGCGAAACGCCAAAGCCAAGCTGTTTTCCCGGCTCATGATCAATGTCCTGCTCTCGGGTATGTCCTTCCTTGTGGCGGTGACGCTGGTCAAGCCAGTGGCGCTAAAGATGATGGACTGGAGCGCGAGCGCCCCTTTTGGCGTGATTCATTTATTCTCCGCTCCGGGTTGGCTGAAGGCAATTGTGGCCTTCTTGCTCATGGACCTGGCGTTTTACTACTGGCACGTGCTTAACCACAAAGTGCCGCTGCTCTGGCGCTTTCATAACGTGCATCACATGGATCCGGACCTCGATGTGTCCACGGGGTTTCGGTTTCACTTCGGCGAAGTCGTGTTTTCAACGGCCTTTCGCATCGTGCAAGTCGCGGCCATAGGCGTTCCTTTCGGCGTATTCGCGGCGTACGAACTGGTGTTTCAGGCCAATACCCTTTTTCACCACGGCAACGTGCGGCTGCCCATCCGGCTGGAGCGGGCGCTTAACAAAATCCTGGTCACTCCCCGCATGCACGGCATTCACCATTCCCAGGTGCATGATGAAACCGACTCCAATTATTCGGTGGTGTTTTCCTGGTGGGATCGGATTCACCGCACATTGGGGTTAAATGTCCCGCAACAGAAGATTACAATCGGCGTTCCTGGATATTCTTTACCTTCAGACAACTCTGTTTGGAATGCGCTAACCTTTCCCTTTAACCGGCAGAGGGACTACTGGAAAAACCCCGATGGCAAGGTTGTAGAAAGAAATCCCGCCGACAAACAGGGAAACCCGCACTACCTGGCGGAATAATTCGCCACCGGTTCACCCTTGTTTCGCAGGCATCTCGGTGTCGCTGTGGTTAAAGGTCAAGAGACCGCTCAAGTATGCCGAGGCGATCAGCAGGACCGCGCCAATCGCCGAGAGGGTTAATGCGACGCCCCCCACCATCTCCGCGCTGGCGAAGGTGGACACTCGCACACCAAGGTTGACCGCGTACACCACGGCCACCACCAAACCCAGCGTTGCCTGGCCCAAACCCAGTTTCCAGGCGCGTTGCTCCTTTTTAAATTCCGCCCAACTCACCAGGTTGGCCGGCAATGTGAAAAACGTGATGATCAAACCCACCGCGATAAAGAAAAAGGACAACTGCACGAGCAGATTGCCGCCAATCTTAAATTGCGTCAGCACGTCAAACACCAGCGCTATCGCCCATAAAACCACGGGCAACTGTGAAAGCGCCGGCTGCCATGCATGGCGCATCCAATCGCTTTTAAACATGTCTGTCTTTGTCATGTAAAAACATTCCATTTAAGCCCTTATGGCGCACCCTGCTTTGTCCTTCGGGCCATATCTCACGCGCCTTTCGGGGAATTCAAGCCAGCCCCTGTGGCGACCTCTGGCCACTTGAAGCAAGCAGTGATATAAATCTTTCCCTGAAGCCAACACCGATGACGCTTGCCGAAAAACAAAGGGTATTGACCGAGGAACTGGGCTCCATTCGAAACACCCAGGAGCGGCTGGCGCATTTGCTGGCCCGAAGCCGCAAGCACCCTCCTCTGGATGCGCAGTTCAAAACCGACGCCTTCCGGGTGGAAGGCTGCATGGCCCGACTCTGGCTGGCGAGCGAATGGGATGGCTGCCGTTGCGTTTTTCATGCCGATTCGGACTCGGCCATTGTGCGGGCCATAGCGTTGTTGCTTTGCGACTTTTACAGCGGCCACAGTCCGGCGGAAATTTTGCAGCATGAACCGGCCTTCCTCTCTGAAGTGGGCATCACTCAGCAGCTGGCGCCCAACCGCCGCGACAGCTTGTCACGAATTTGGGAAAAAATTCAGTCCTTCGCCCGGGACTGTGCGGAAAATATAAGCGCACAAAAAATAAAATGAGCCTTCGCCTTTACGACGCGCATAATCATTTGCAAGACTCGCGGTTGAAATCCCGAGTGGATGCAATTCTCGCAGCCGCCAAGTCCGAGGGAGTGCAGCGCATGGTCGTCAACGGCTCATGCGAGGAGGATTGGCCTCAGGTGCTGGCCCTGGCCCGCGACCATGCAACGATCATCCCCTCCTTTCGATATCACCCTTGGTATGTGAAGGAACGGACTCCCGAATGGCGCGAGAAACTGACCCGGTTTCTGGACGAAGTCCCTTCCGCAGTGGGAGAAATCGGCCTGGACCGGTGGATCGAGGATTTCAACCCGGACGAGCAGGAGGAGGTTTTCACCTGGCAACTGCGCCTGGCGGCGGAACGAAATCTTCCGGCAAGCCTGCATTGCCTCAAGGCTTGGGGGCGCCTGTTGGATATCCTCCAATCCGAGCCAAGGCCCGCGCGAGGATTTTTGCTGCATTCCTACGGCGGATCGCGCGAGTTGGTCCTGCCACTGGCCAAGCTCGGCGCCTACTTTTCCTTCCCCGGCTATTTCGCCCACGATCGAAAGACACGCCAACGAGAGGCCTTTCTGGCAGTGCCTCCCGACCGGTTGCTGATTGAAACCGACGCGCCGGATCAATTGCCGCCGGAGGTTCTGGTGAAATATCCTTTGGAGAATCACTCGGACAGCAAGCCCTGCAACCATCCGGCCAACCTGGGGCCAATTTATGAATTTGTGGCGGACATGCTCAAGGAGCCTGTGGAAAATTTGGCCCGTCGGGTTGAGGACAATTTTCAGCGGCTGTTCGGTTTTATTTCACCCTTGGCCTGAAAGTTTTTTGACCACGTGGGCAGCGGCAACAAAGCCGAAGGCACCGGTCACAAAGCTGGCCGTGCCATAGCCGCTGCCACACGTCAGCCGCAAATCCGATCCGGGATCACGTTGCAGGCAAACCGTGCCGTCGGGCTGAGGATAGACCTGTGGCTCGGCGGAAAAAACGCAGTCCACGCCAAAACGGGCCCGCGGCTCCTGCGGAAACCCGTATTCTTTGCGAAGCGTCTTGCGGATGGATTGCAGGAGCCGGTCATGGGTTGATTCTCCCAGGTCCGCAACGCGAATGCCGGAAGGATCGCGCCGCCCGCCCGCTCCGCCCACAGTGATGACGGGTATATTTTTCTCACGGCACCGGGCAATGAGCAGGCATTTGTTGGGAACATTGTCTATGGCATCCAGAACGTAATCAAAGGGCGTGGCAAGAATGTCCTGTGCCGTCGCGGCGGTGAAAAAATCCACCACGGCCTGAACGCGGCATTCGGGATTGATCGCCTGGGCTCGCTGGGCCATGACCTCGGCTTTGGCCTTGCCGATTTCGCCGTCCAAGGAATGGAGTTGGCGGTTGATGTTGCTGACGCAGACCTCATCCAAGTCCACCAGCGTCAGGGCGCCGATGCCGGACCGGGCCAAGGCCTCCACCGCCCAGGATCCGACCCCGCCCACGCCAACAACGCAGACATGGGCGCGGCGAAGCCGCTTCAGGCCCTCGGCTGAATAAAGCCGCCCGATGCCGCCAAACCGTTGTTCATAATCACTCGCCATTCCGTCTTCCATTGCTCGCATTTCGTGAGGTTTTGGCAAGATTCAACTCCGGGTTTTGTCGGTGGCATGCAAGCTTGATGGAGGCTTAGATTGACTTGATATGGGCGCAAATCTAGATTCAACAACAATGCTGGCCACCGCCCCCAAAACCGGGTCACAGCCCAATCCCTCCGCAACGTGGAAACGCATTGTCGAGGGAGTGGAGCCGTTTCTTGGCGCTGTCGCACTTCGGCTTTCGTCCCAAGTGGATTCGTTCGAGCCCGAAATCGCCGAATACGCCCGTTACGCGCTGACGGCGCAGGGCAAGCAGCTTCGGCCAACCCTGGTCGCATTGAGCGCGGAAGCCACAGGCAAATGGACCGACGCGCATGTAACCGCCGCCGTCATCATAGAGATGGTCCACTTAGCCACTCTGGTTCATGACGATGTCATGGATGAGGCGGAAATTCGCCGCGGCCAACCGACGGTTGCGCAACGGTGGGGAAATGAAATTTCCGTTTTGCTGGGCGATTGCCTGTTTGCCCAGGCGTTGAAACTCGCAGCCAGTTTTCCCACAACCGAAATATGCCGCGCGGTCTCCTCGGCAACCAAAACCGTCTGTTCCGGGGAAATTCTGCAAACCCAGCAGCGGGGGAACTTTCAAATCACCCGCGAAACCTATTACCGGGTGTTATCCATGAAAACCGCCGAGCTGTTTGCCCTTTCCTGCGACCTGGGCGGTTTTTTATCCGGGGCAACGCCCGAGCACCGTTCGGCGTTGAGGCGTTACGGCATGGCCTTGGGCACTGCGTATCAATTGTATGATGACGGCCTGGATCTTTTTGGGTCGGAAAAAATCGCCGGCAAATCTCTGGGAACGGACCTGGCGAAGGGCAAAGTCACGCTACCGGTCCTGGTTGCCCTGGAGCGAGCCGGCCAGGAGGAGCGCGATGATTTGGTGGCCTTGCTGGGAAAGGGCGATGGGACAGCGTGGGCATCCTTGATGAAATCGCTTTCCCGGCATGACTGCTTGAGCGAAACCCAGAGGGCCATTGGGAGTCATTTGGGTGAGGCTCGGCGACACCTTCAAGCGCTTCAACCCTCGCAAGGACAGACGGCTTTGGAGCATCTTACAGAATTTCTTGCCAGCCTCTCCGCCGCACTGGAGAGTCCTGCGTAAACGTGGTAGAGTTGCCCACGGCGACTTATATGAGTGCGCCCATAGCAGAACTTTTGGAAAACCCGACAACCAAACCAGGAACCGACGACCTCACACTGGTCCGCCGCGCGCAAAGTGGTGATGCCGCCGCGTACGATGAATTGATGCGCAAATATCAGGAGCGTATCTATGGCACTCTCTACCATATGACCTCCAATCACGAGGACGCCAACGACCTGACTCAGGAAACGTTCATCAAGGCTTACCGGGTCCTGAACACCTTCAAGGGGGACTCAAGCTTCTACACCTGGATTTATCGCATCGCCATCAACAAGACCATCAACTTCCTCAAGCAGCGGCGGAACAAGGTTCACATGAGCCTGAATGACCTGGATTTCAACGCCGAGCATGATCCGGACCTTGTGGCCTTGGTTTCCGACAAAACCCCCCATCGGGACGCCGGATTGAGCGAATTGCAGGAAAAGTTGAACGAAGCAATGCAGAAGTTGTCAAAACCTCATAGATTGGTTGTCACGTTGCATGACATTCAGGGGTTGTCCCATGAGGAAATCGGCAAAATCATGGATTGCAATGTGGGAACCGTGCGCTCGCGGCTGTTTTATGCCCGGCAACAGTTGCAGGCGCATTTGTCGAACTATTTGAAACACTAAGCCATGAACACAGAGCCAGAAAACTTTGAGGCCTTGCAGAAGCTGTTGAAAATCAAGAAGCACGAACAACCGCCGCCGGGTTATTTCAACGAGTTGCCGCGCAAGGTCTGGATGCGGATCGAGCAGGAGGAAAGCCGGGGCTCATTCTGGAACCGTTGGTTTCAAGCCTTTGGTCTCAAGCCTTCGGTCGCGTATGCCTTTGGGCTGATCATCTGCGGAACCCTCATCGTGAGCATCGGGTCCGCGTTGAAAACAGCGCCCGAATCCACGGCGTCCCATTCCTTGCCCCAAAATGAATCCTTCACTTCGGTACCACTCTCGCCACCAGCCATTTCAAAGATTGGCGCCTTTCCTGAGCAGGAATTTACACCGACCAATCCCGTCACCAGCGGCGAGCCGCTCTATCCCGGCATGAAGCTTCGGGTGGAGCCTGTGAGCTTCAATCCCTGAACAAATCCAGCAAGGATTCTTTAAACTTCCTTGTCGAAGACCAGCATCAGCCCGTCCTTAGGCAGAATGAGGCGTGTGCTGCTTTCAAAGGTAACCTCCAGGCTTTTTTCCTCCAAAGTCAACTTATAGCTTCCGCCGTCACGACTCCAATTGCCCGTCGCCATGACTTTGGGCTGACCTTCCTGGCTGGGCGCGGCCTCGCCTCGCTTTAAAATCGCCTGATTGTCCGGGGTGGCAATGAGTGTTGCGCCAATATAAGGAGCCATGCGCGCGCGCAACTGCTTAGCCACAGCCGGGGAAAGATTCCGGTTGCGCCGCTCCATGTTGATGCTGGCGGTAATGTTGATGTTCCAGCGGCCAAGGATTTTCTCGCCGTCATACTTGGCGGATTTTCCGGTGACCAAAAATTCCTTGAGGTCCTTCAGGTCAGGAGCCAGCGTTTGCTGAATTTTTTCAGACGCAGCGGGATTATCCACAATGGCTTGGACATTGGGATGTTTCAGAATATCGCCAACCCGGGCGCCGCTTTGCCACAGTTCATGAAATTCCACGTCGTTAAGCAACGCCTGAAACTCCGGCTGTTCGGCGAGGGTCAAAAAACTCGGGTACCGTGTCAGGCGGCTTTCCAGCAAGGGATTCTTGTAAATGAGCCCCACGATGTCTGCCGCATCATAAAATGACTGGGGAGCAGGATCGGCACCCGCCACCACGCGGTCAAACTTGGTCGCCCGCAATTGTTGGCGGGCCTGGGCCAACAACCGCAGCGCTGCGGGGTCGTTGCCGCCGGAGATTATCTGCGTGGCTGCGTAACCAAAACCATAAATCGGCAACATCAAAAGCAAAAAATAAATGAAGCCGTTGAACAATCCCAGACATGCGCCAACACGGGAATTAAACCGCTCCCATTGCAACTGTCCCCCATGCGTGGCCTTGTACTGGTATTTGTATTCAAGTTTTTGATGCACCGCGTGCGCCGCCATTTTCACCAGGATCATAATGACCACAAACACGACCACAGGAGCCAGAACCGCCTTCCAGAACGGATGATGAACGCCGCCGAAATTCAGAATTGGTTTCACCAAGGGCGAGAGTGGAAAGGCGGCAAATGCCGCAATCACCAGCCCTACCAGGGAAAACGCGACGCGCACCGCGCCTTGGTAATAACCAACGAACGCCCGCAGCGCCAACAGGATTACAGCCGTCAACCAGATCATCATGGCCGCAGATTAAAAATTCCGGTGTCCGAAAAAGCACGCCAAAAATGAGGTGAATCCAAGCAATCTGGACATCGCTGGTCATTTGCAGTTTCATTTATCGCAGTGTCTGGTTCGCCTGCGCGGCGAACCCCTTTCGAAAATCCTATGGAAACGCTTTTAATCGCCGTGCTTTCGGGCATCGGTTTCATCATTGCCTACAACACTTACGGGCGATGGCTGGGTCACAAGATTTTTTCCCTGTCGGCAAAGGCCGTTTGCCCCTCCGAAAAACTCAACGACGGCGTGGACTACGTCCCCACGCCCCGATTCGTCGTCTTCGGCCATCATTTCACCTCCATTGCCGGAACCGGCCCCATTGTCGGCCCGGCAATTGCCATTATGTGGGGATGGCTGCCCGCCTTGCTGTGGGTGCTGCTCGGGTCCATTTTCATCGGCGCGGTGCATGACCTGGGCGCATTGGTGGTGAGCCTGCGCAACAATGGTCAGACGGTGGGCGACATCGCAGGCAGGGTTTTGAACCGGCGAGCGCGGCTGCTCTTTCTTCTGATTTTGCTGATGGCATTGACGGTGGTGCTTGCCATCTTCGGCATGGTCATTGGGTCGGTGTTTCGCTCGTACCCAGCGGCCATTTTTCCCTGTACCGTTCAAATTCCGCTCGCGATGGCCATCGGCTACTGGCTTTACCGCCGGGGCGGCAACCTGCTGATTCCGTCTCTCCTGACACTGGCAATCATGTATATCACCGTCCTGTTTGGCGACCGTGGAATGCTTCACAGCATCAACTCCGCCATGGCCGACTGGTCCATTCTTACGTGGGTCATTGTTCTTTTAATTTACTCCTACATCGCGTCGGTGATGCCGGTCTGGAGCCTGCTACAGCCGCGCGATTATATTAATTCGCTGCAATTGATATCCGCGCTGGCCTTGATTGTCGTCGGGCTGTTTGCGGCGGCCTTCTATGGAGGAGCGCCCTTGGCTGACGGCACCCGGCCCGAGTTATCCCTGGCTGCGCCGATGGTCGAGTGGACGCCCAAAGGAGCGCCACTGATGTTTCCTTTCTTATTCATCACGGTCGCCTGCGGGGCCATCAGCGGCTTTCATTGTCTGGTCAGCAGCGGCACCAGCAGCAAGCAGTTGAAGAGCGAGCCCGACGCGCGTTTCGTGGGTTACGGCGGAATGTTGACCGAGGGATTTCTCGCCGTGCTGGTGATTCTGGCTTGCGCGGCGGGAATCGGCCTGGGCGTGAAACACGAGGGCGCTGTCCTGTCCGGCACCGAGGCCTGGGCGGCGAAATATGTGTCGTGGGCCGCCGTTTCCAAGGGGGCCATCTCGGCGTTTGTCGAAGGAGCCGCCAACTTCATCAAGGCCTTGGGCATCCCTGCCGAAATGGCTGTGGCGCTGATGGGCGTGCTGGTGGCGTCGTTCGCTGGAACCACCATGGATACAGCCTGTCGGCTGCAACGCTACGTCGTCCAGGAGCTGGCAGCCACATTTGTGCCCGCAAATTCTTCTCAGGCTGTTCCCGCTCCCCTGCGGCTTTTGAAAAACAAGCACGGCGCAACCATTTTCGCGGTGACACTGGCGGCGGCGATGGCTGCCGTGCCCGCTCCGGGACAAGCCTGGTCCCTTTCGGAGGCGGGAAAGGGCGGATTAATTCTGTGGCCTTTGTTTGGCGCAACCAATCAATTGCTGGGTGGTCTGTCCTTTCTGGTGATTACATTTTATTTGTGGCGCCGCAGCAAACCGGTCTGGTTTCTGTTGATCCCGATGATTTTCATGCTGGTGATGCCAATGTGGGCGATGACTTCCCAATTATTTTTCGGCAGCGGCGGCTCTCCGGGTTGGATTCAACAGGGCAACTGGCCGCTGATCCTAATCGCCTTCGGCACGATTGCTCTGGAAATCTGGATGATCTTCGAGGCTGTCCTGCTCTTTCCGCGTGTCAAAGGACTGATTGAGGAAAACGCCTCGGATGTCCACGCGCTACAACCCTCCGAAGTCCGACTGACCAATCAATAATTAAGCCATGCCACGTCGAATTGGTTTATTTGGCGGGTCATTTGATCCGGTTCACTTGGGGCATTTGCTGATGGCCCAAGCCGCACGCGAGGAACTCAACCTTGATACCGTTTATTTTATTCCTGCCGCGCAGTCGCCGTTCAAACCCGGGTCACAGCCGGCGCCATCGGAGCTGCGTTTGCAGTTGCTGCGGTTGGCATTGGCTGGGCAGACCTTTTGCGAAGTGGATGATCGAGAATTACGGCGTGGAGGCATCTCTTACACAATTGAAACCGTTCGCGATTACCATCGCCGGTTTCCGGATGCCCAATTGATTTACTTGATTGGAGCAGATCATGCGCCTCAACTGCCCCGGTGGCGAGAAGCCAACGAACTGGCGCGCTTGTTGGACTTTGCAATCATCCCCAGGCCCGGAGATCACCCAGTTCCATTACCGGAACCGTTTCGAGGCCAAACCCTCCGTGGGTTTCCTTTTGGCGTGTCGTCATCCCAAATTCGGTCACGCGTGCGTTCCGGTTTGCCCATTGATCACCTGGTAAGTCGGGAAGTAGGTGAGGCCATCCGCAACAATCAGCTTTATCTTTGAAGCCGTTGCGTTAGTTTTTGCCCGATGGATCCGAAAAAACTCGCCCTGCTCTGCCGCGAACTGGCTGAA
>ERZ869936.2126-NODE-2126-length-12168-cov-4.153802_pt1 | contig 12168 bp, 12 predicted proteins | sample MGYA00520876_ERZ869936 | MGnify/ENA primary metagenome ERZ869936 (study PRJEB32218, sample SAMN09650985) | biofilter metagenome | isolation source: enrty point of leading RO module | place: Saudi Arabia: Thuwal, RO plant located on Red Sea | collected 2016-02-17 ... | reverse complement strand
GCACCCGCCGACCTGCAGTCGGCGGTGAGTGCATACGCGGCTTACCAGAGCGACGTAACGCAGCTTCGGACGTCGGACGTCCGCAACGCCGACGATCTCGAACAAGCCATCGACACCGTAGCGCGCCACAACCGTGACGCCCTGACGCGCGGCTGGATCGCCTACGGCTCCTCGATCGCCGCGCAATCGCCAGCGTTTGTGCAGGGCGTGCGCGCGGCGGCTGACTATTACGGCCGCGACGCCGTGATCTGGGCGGTATCCGTCGATCCCTCCTACGCACGTGGACTGCGCGGCGGCAACGAGGCCACCCGTATGCTGCTGGAGTCTGCTAATGCCGATTCCGCGCGCATCGTGGCGGTCGCCGACCGTTACCAAGAGCTCGCCTACGCGCTGCAACGGCAACGCTGGGCCAACGCGGTGGCGCCACGGCAAGCGGATCGTGTTCAGCGGGTCCGCTCGTTAGGCCGCGAAGGCGCGCCTGCTTCCGCGGTTCCTTCCGAAGTCGCGCCGCGACTGAGAGTGGCGCCGCTCAGCTTGTCCCCCGCCAACGATCCGACCGCCTATGGCGGCCGCCGCTTCTGGGACGCGGTCAGTGGAAACGCAGAAGTGGTGGAAGTCGCCGCCACTCCTGTGAGTTACCAATGGCGCGTGAACGTCACACGCGGCGAAGCGCTCGATCGTATGTCGGCCGTCGCCGCGCTGCAGGCGCTCAACGCCGTCGAAACTCATCAAAGCGCCGTCACCCGTCTCATTGCCGATCCTCGTTCGCGCGATTGCTTCGAGATGGCGCAGCTACAGCTTTATCAATGCATGTCCGCCGCGCGCTTCCGGTATGAGAATGCGTTCTGCATGGGTCAGCACGGCTTGCGCGATGTCGGCGCCTGCATCGGCGCGGTAGCCCAGCCAGACGCCACCGCCATGACGCCGATCACCGGCGGCGGCGGGCGCGACTAACCGCGCCTTGCCCGCGAGCGCGCCAAAGCGCATGTGCAGGGCATGGACGGACCGGAACAGGCGATCCAGGATCTCGCGGACGAGTTCGCGCTCTTGCCCGATTGGGAAGAACGCATCGCGCATGTGATCGAACTCGCGCGCACACTGGAGCCGCTGCGCGACGAGGAACGCACTGACTTCACCCGCGTGCGCGGCTGTGTAAGCCAAGTCTGGCTGGTTTCTGAGCGCCGTCCCGATGCGCCGGAAAAGCTGTATTTTCGGGGAGATTCTGACGCTCACCTTGTGCGCGGCGAGATCGCGATGCTGCTTCGCGTATTCTCGGGGCGGACGCCCGCCGAAATTCTTTCGGTTGATCCGCACGCGATGTTTGAGCGATTGGGCCTCAAGGAGGCGCTTACGCCACAACGCTCCAACGGCCTCCGCTCCATGATCAGCCGTATCCAGCAGGAAGCGCGGCAGGCGGCTTAGCCCGCCGCAAGCTGGGCCAGCGCCAATTTGAGAGCAAGCTTGCCCGACCGCGCCGGCCAGGCCTCGACTCGCTCCATCATTTCCAAGCCCTCCTCGCGGTGACACACGCGTTCAACACCGGGCCGCACCGGCGGCGCCAACCGGTCCAGCGCATCGGCGACGCGTCTCCGCGCGTCGCACTGCGCCGCCAATGCGCCGTCTGAGCCGGGCCCGCGCGGCGCCGAGCCTCGCGGGGGAGCGCACAAGTCGCTGCCGCGTAGGACGCCGATTTCGCCGAGCTCCCAGTCCGCGCGCAGCCGGGCCGCCGCCGCGAGTTCCGCGGCATTGAACCACGTTTTCCCCGCGCTATCGCGAAGAGTTGCCAAACGCCGAAGCAGGCGATCGCGATCGAAACCGCGAAGCGTTCGCGCTCTTGCCTCTTCATCCACAACGAGACGATCAATCACAGGCTGATGCTGCGCGGCGTAGGCCTCTTCCGGGCGTGACGCCGCGCGCCGAACTTGGGCATGCCCGGCATCACTGAGCACGAACGCGCCATCATCCGCTCCAGCGATGGTTCCCGCAGCCTCCAGTTCGCGCACCTCCGTCGCGCTTAGACGCGCCATTGGCCTGCGCCTACGGTCCCCGCCGGGAAACACACCGAATGACTTTCCGTCGCGCTCCGGCGCGAGCGTGCAGCTCGAAGCAGCTAAGCGTTCAAGCGCTCGCATAACCTGACGCGCGCTCATGTCTGCACCCCGCCCGCGTTCGCGCGCGGCGCGGGCGCGCGACGCAGCATCGTCTCCAGCGCGCCGATCCAGAGGTCGAGCTGGTGTTCATCGCGGCGATCCGCGGTCACGTGACGCCGGTACGACGAGGGCGTATCCGGCGACACCCGCGGCAGGCCGCGCCGCCGCGCGGTCCGCCGCCTGTGTCCCCAACACAATCATCTCTGGTTGTCCTCTCATTCTGTCCGGCCCCGGCCGCTCACTGCCAGGCGAGAGGATACAAGCGCGGATGCGCTGTAGGATAGATTTTTTCCTATTTATGCACTTGACACACCGTCGGTCTAGGTGTAGTCAGGGGGCATGACGCGGAACGCCGATCTCCAAAACCCGATCTTCACCGACGAGGACGCGGCTTGGGCTCATTATGAGAGCCTGCGCTGGCCGGAGGGGCCGGTGTGCGTCAAGTGCGGCGCGCTCGATGCGGCCACCCGGATCGAAGCCAAGCCGGTGACGCGCACCCGCAAGCTTAAGGACGGCACGACTAAGACCGTCACTTGGAAGCGGCGCGGCGTCATTAAGTGCAAAGCGTGCGGAGAGCAATACACCGCGACGACCGGAACGATTTTCGAGTCGTCTCATATCCCGATGCACAAATGGCTGATGGCGACGCATCTGATTTGCGCGTCCAAGAAAGGCATGAGCGCCGCGCAGCTTCACCGCATGCTGGGCTTCGGCTCCTATCGAACCGCCTGGTTCATGCTTCACCGCATCCGTGAAGCGATGGCGGAGCGAGGCTCGGTTCAGAAACTCGGCGGCGAAGGCTCGGGCGGCATCGTGGAAGCCGACGAGACGTACTACGGCAAGGTCGAGAACCCGACTGAGTACACGACCAAGGGCCACAAGTTCCGTCGCTCGAAACGCGGCAAAGGGCCGTCGAACAAGATGGCGGTCGTCGCTCTAGTCGAGCGCGGCGGCAAGGCGCGCGTGTTTCACGTTGCGACCGCCAACCGCGTCAACGTCGAACGCATCGTGCGTGAGAACGTCGAAAAGGAAGCGCGGCTTCACACCGATGAAAGCCGCCTCTATGGCCGCATTGGACATGAGTTCAAGACGCACGAGCGCGTGCATCACTCCAAAGGTGAATACGTGCGCGATGACGTGCATAACAACACTGCCGAGGGCTTCTTCGGCATCTTCAAGCGCGGCATGTACGGGGTTTATCACCACTGCAACGAGCGGTACCTGCACCGCTATCTCACCGAATACGAGTTTCGCTTCAACACCCGCACGAAGCTCGGCTTTAACGACAAGGAGCGTGCGACGCTGGCGCTTAAAGGCGCCGAGGGCAAGCGTCTCACGCTGCATCAGCCTCGTAACGCCTAGCCTCCGCTATATGATCGAACGCCGGCGCCGCTACCTGCGAGCGCACGAGGCCGCGCGCAAACGCTTTGGCGGGAAGATCCCGCCTGCGACTGATCCGAATACGAGTGGCGATCTGTTTGAGGACTAGCGCTACCCCCCGCACCATATGCACCCATGGTAATCTGCCGCCGCCGCTCCTATAAGGACGCCCCACATGCCGATCACCACATCGGACAACGACATCAAGGAAAGGCTTTCGATCGCGTTTGCGACGGCCGTCGCGGCGCGCGCCGGATGCATGCTTGTTGAGTGGCCAAAAGACAAGCAAAGCTTGGATGTCACCCTCCGACCGATTTCTGGCTCGTCCGAGATAGTGGAGCTCCAGCTGAAGGCTACGTCGCAGGATGTCGTTTCCGAAGCTGGGGTAGGCGTTGAACTGCCCATCAAGAACTACAACGACTTGCGGTCGGAAGATGCCGCTGCGCCGCGATACCTTGTTGCGCTTGTGCTCCCGGATGATGCGACGCTTTGGCTCGCACAGGACGCTGAGCAATTGCTCCTGAAACGATGCGCCTACTGGCTGGATTTGCGGGGAATGCCCCCTACAATCAACAGGAAAACCATCAGCGTTACGATCCCCACATCAAATATCTTCGATGTACAATCTCTTCTCGGAATGTTTGAAATAGCGGAGGGAATGCGGAGGCAACGGCCTGAGTCGCGCGATGAGTGAGGAATGGTCAGATGCTGTTCTCGCCGCGCTATCGCCGCGAGATATTGCTAGCTACCTAAAAATGAGAGGGTGGCGGCATGTGGCGGATCATGGCCGCGTCATCGCTATCTTTGCGCACGCTGACCAAACCGAGGAGCTTCGGTTGCCGGTCACTGCAAAATCTCCGGACTTTGCTCGTCGCATGCATGAGTTGGTGATCAATCTCGCCAACTCGACAGAGACCAACCCCAGGGAAATTCTGACGGATTTCACCCTCGCGCCTTTTGATGTTGTTCGGGTTCGCTCGCCAGACGCAGATGATTACGGCTCGGTACGCCTCGAAGATGGCCTAGACCTTCACTACGAGGCTCGGAACCTCGTGATCGCGGCGGCCAACGCTGCTGCATCGCCAGAGCCCCGCAAAAGCTGGCGCGGTCGTCGCTTCGATGAAGTCACTGACTATCGTGCCAACGTGCGACTTGGACAAACGGAGCACGGCAGCTTTGTTCTGACTGTGTTGTCTCCGTGGAATTACGCACCTGCGGGTCAGTCTTTCAGCTTTTCCGAGACTTTCGGTCGTCGAGTGACAAAGACCCTTAGCAGTGCTTTGGCCGCCACTGAGCAAGCTATTCGCCAATCGGTTTCAGATGGCATGGCACCGTTCTTAGAGGCCGTGCCATTGGGTGTGAGCGCGAACCTGTGTCAGGCCCTCGCAAACTTAGCGCGCGAAGGCGGTGGTGCGGATGTATCCGTGTCCTGGAGCCCGTCGGGGCCGCCCCAAGCGCCGGTCACAATTTCCTTGAGGCGCGAGGACGCCGGCACGTTGACTGAAGCGGCGAAGGAGCTTGGCGCACAGGAACCTGACGTTGGCGTTCTGATCGAAGGGAAAATTACACAGATTGCCGAGGCCGCCGAGCAGTTCAGCGGCGATGCGGTGCTTGAGGCACCGCTTGGCAACCTAGTCCGCAAGATTGCCGTGACGTTCAGCCCCTCGGAGCGTGAGCTTGTTTGGCAGGCAGGTCACGATAAGTCGTGGGTAAAAATAGTTGGTGATCTCGCGCGCGAAGGCCGTCGGCTTAGACTTCTCAATCCCCGCGACATATCGATAATTGAGCCCACGGAAGAAGAGTAGCATCACTTTCGCTGATGCGACGTTGAGGGCTCAGGCGGACGGCTCTTTGCGGTTTGGCGGTCGTCTCCGGTTATAAACGAAAGCGGAGTTGGCATCGATTATGTCAATCACTCGCTTGGCGCTTGACACTATCGCCTTAGCACTACGCTCAATGAGCATTTTGTGATCATCAGCAACCTCTGAAATATCCAACTGAAGATTCTCGACCCTCGAATAGACTTCAAATTGGGATTCTATGTAGCCGATCGCGCTAGAGACATCGATGCGCAGATTGAACAGCGCACCAACGAGCAAGCCTAAGTCGATGGTGTGAAGGTCCATCGAGCCTAGCATCTGACTTGCCGCCCGATAGTTTTCACGCGCTGAAGCTAATGTCCCTGCCCAGCCAGGCCTATCGCTCGGATGTTTTGGCTCGATCAAGCTGATGAATATCTCAGTGCGTGACAGAATCGTCGAGACGACGTGGCGGGCGCCCATTAGCTTCTCGCTACGCGCAATGGCGCGTGCTTCCTCCGTCGCACGGCGGGCTCGGCGCTGATTAACTGTATTGAGCGCAAAGCCAGAAGCGATAGCTAGGATCGAGCCTATCGCGCTTACCCATTGCGCCAATGACCCCCAAACAATGGGGACTATCCTTGACCGTCGGTCTTGCGTTTTTTGTTTGTGCGCCGCTTAGGAAGCTGGCGCACGTGCGGCGAAGGCGTTGGCCTGCGCTTCGGTTCTTCCTTGTGAGTCTTCGGCGGGGTTGCGATCATGCGCTTGATCACTTCGTCGCGCTGTCGGGCGATGAGATCGTCTTGCGGAGGCTTTGACATTGCCGACCGACTCCGAGATGGGCCAAGAACACTTTGCGCTTATTGGCGAAGCGATACTGGCGTGGAACAGGACTGACCATGCCATAAGCGAATTCATGTGTCAGGCGATGCAAGTGCCATGGTTATATTGGCACGATGTTGTTGTCCGAATGGATGGCTCGGAACAGAAAGTCGATCTTATTCGCGCTCGATTGCGAAATGACCTTGGAGAAAGTCACGAAGCATTTGTCGCGATTGACAACATCCTCGGGCGCTACAAGGGCTTGAAGCGATACCGTGATCACCTCGCTCACCTTGCACTGTACTTTGAAATAAAGGCGGGCATCACCGTCCAACGTCGAAAGGTGAAAACGTTCTATCCCACACTGGGGCAGCTAGAGACGATAGCGACGCATATGCGTACCCTGATAAAAGATGTTGAAGCCGCGCAACGGGTCTTCAATCTTCTGTATGGGAACCGTGGAACCCACGAACTCGTCCAGTTGCACTATTCGAACGATCCAAAAACACCACAGACGCAACAATCGCTTCAACAGTATCTGCAGACAGCACGCCCCCTTCAGTCGCCGAAAGCTCTAACGCCACTTCCAGAGCTTCCGAAGTGACGCCCATCTCTCTGAGCGAGGGCACATCCGAGGTGTCGAAAACCCTGCCAGTAGACAAGCTCAGTCGCATTGTTGGCAGCACGGACAATATTCCTAGGACTGCACTTGGCACAAAATGCCAATAGATTCAGTCGCTTACGTACAGGCGTTCGCGTTGGTGTGTCAACCGCATAACGTCGGATTTTTTCCTATTGTTAGGATTTTTTTCCGCTACTCGGCGCGCCGGGCATGGCCCAATCCCATGCGCTTGGCCAAGTTCGAACGCTCTTTGGCGTAATTGGGCGCCACCATCGGATAGTCGTGCGGGAGCCCCCACTTTGCGCGGTATTCGTCAGGCGTCATGCTGTAGCGGGTGCGCAAATGGCGCTTCAACGATTTGAATTTCTTCCCGTCTTCCAGACAAATGATGTAGTCGGGCGTGACCGATTTTTTGATCGCCACCGCAGGCTCTAAGGCCGCATCTTTGGCGACGGGTGCGGCCCCTGCGACCTCTAGCAATGCGGAATGCACTGTCCGGATCAAACCAGGAAGGTCCTGCGCCGATACCGGATTGGCCGAAACATAGGCGGATACAATGTCCGCAGTCATTTCAACTAACTCTTGCTTTGCTTCCATTTCTCCCGGCCCGCAAAAGCAAATAAAAGTCGCCGCAATCTAGTGCCAGTTCAGAATAACGCAACACCAAAGCGACTTCAAATATTTGCGTCTGATTTACCGAGTTTCCGCGAAGTCCTGGTAAACACTCACAGCCAAGCAAGTCAGCGTCATCCACTCTGCATGAGGAGGGCGATGGCTAGCGAGATAGCCGCGGCCGCCAGCGGCGCCGCCGCGGAAGGCGCCGCGCGATATGGCCGATCGCATGCTCGGCTCAAGCGCCCGACGACGCGCGCGGCGTACGCCCCAACCCGCGCCCACGCCGCCCGCCATGTTCCGTACAATCGCAACAAGACCACACCGAGCCACCTGCCTGCGCCGGCCGCGGGCCCGCGGTACAGCGCGTCGACATCAAGCAGGTTGAGCGGCATCTCCTTATGCGTGAGCCGAAGCGCACGCATAAGGATGTAAGCCACGCCTACCGCGCCTAGCATCTCCGCATAAGGCGCGAGGCGTCCGATCTCGAATGGCTGGAACGCCGGCGCGGCTGGCAGCAATCCGTACAACCAACCAGGCGCCAAACCGATCGACGCACAAAAGAAAACGGCGAGGCCGACTCCCAAAAGCATCGGAAACGGCGCCTCATTGCGCGCAGACGCGCCCGGCAGCGCGCGGTACACAATCAAGGCCGGCCGCAACATCAGCGCCACAAACAAGGCTGCAGGCAGCGCCGACAACGCGATCCATCCCAATTGTGATTGCCATTGCGCCATCGCTTCCAGTGCAATCGCGTTTGTGACATACGCCGCGAAGCTGGGCGCCCCTGTGGCCGCCAAACCGGCAAGACAGAGTAGAGCCGCCGATATCGGCATGCTCTTCGCTAAGCCTTCGACGGCTGATGCGCGAACATCGCCCGTGCGGCCAAAAATTGCGCCAAGCGCCAAATTCAATGCCAGAAACGCCAAGATAAGCGTGAACGCATGACCCTCTGCCGCCGCCAGCGCCAACGGCGAACCGATGCCGATCAGCATAACGCACGCCCCAGTCTGCGCGGTCAGACCGCTAGCGGCGGCACGGCGCAAATCATCTTCGGCAACCGCATAGACGGCGCCAATCGCGGCCATCACCATACCGATTGGGAGCAAGAGCGGCTCCGCCGGAAAGAGTCGCGCCAAACCGTAGACGCCGAGCATCGTCGAGAACGCTGCTAACGCGCCTGCCCCGACGGGCGAGGCATGCGCTATGGCGTCTTTCAACCATACGTGCGCGAACGGCGCACCTACGCGGAACAAGAGTGCGGCAAAAATGAACGCGCCCCCAAGCGTGTTTGCATCGAGGCGCGCGAAAATCGAACTCGCTGCGCCGGCGGAGAGCTGAAATGAAACCCCCACTAGAAACAGCAGCCCTTCGATGCCGAACCAGATCAGCAAACGGACACCGCTTTGCGCCGACCCGCGCGCCGGCGAACAAAAAGTAAGCCAGGCGGCGGTTAACCCCGACAGAGACGCGGCGGCCACAAAGCTCACCAAATCTCCCACGAACAACGCCGACACTGCGCTGCCCGCCAATATGAGGATAGCCGCGTCTTCGACCCGGTTTCGACGCGCGCCGCTGCTGAGCCCAATCACAATCAAAGCGATCAGCATGGCTATGCCAAAGATGCGATTGAGCGCGTCCAAACTGAGCAGCACGACGGGCAAACCCATCTGCCTTGCCGCTTCTGCAGCGCCGAACTCACGGTCGAGCATCAACCAGAGCGCCAACATGGCCGCTCCGGCAATCGTCGCCGGACGAAACGCGCGCGGCGCGGCGAGCACGAGCAATCCCGCCAGAAGACAAACGAAGCCCGGATTAAGCGTTATCGCGAACACGAGCGCCCTCCCCGTGGCTCACGCGCCGTCCGAGCATCCAACGAAAAGCGTGGGCGACGGCCACCAGCAGTGCGGCGACGCCGAGCCCCATCACTGCGCGCGCGCCGGGCTGCGCCGCAGCGCCGCCGAACCGCGCGTCTGCCGCTAACGAGAGATCGAAGCCGAGCCCCGCAACAGCGCCGGTTGCGCAAAACAGCAGCAGCAGGCCCGCGATGCCGCGATGTTTCGGAGGCGGCGCTTTGATCATTGCGGCGTCCACACTGGTGAGAGGAAAGAGGCGAGCGGATCGGCCAACACCAACAGCCACAGCGTCGCGGCGGCGCTGAGGATCACCGGCGCTACGAGCAAGATCGATGCGCCGTCAGGTCGCTTGAACGCATCCGAAGGAGCGCGCCCCGCAAACGCGTTCGCCGCGAGCGGTCCGAGGTGCGCGAAGGTCAGCACCGCGGCGACGCCCACCAAGGCGCCGGCCCACACCAAACCCGCACTGGTCGACGCGGTGATCAGCCACAACCGCGACCATGCGCCGGCGAACGGCGGCATCCCAATCATACTTGCGGACGCCAGCGCGAAGGCGGCGAACGTCCAGGGCATGACGCGCCCAAGACCGGCGTAATCCGCTACACTTGTCCGGCCCGTCACCGCCGCGACGGTCCCTACCGCCATCAGCAACGTCGCCGCGGCGCATGCCGTCGCTACGATTTGCAACGTCGCAGCGAACAATCCCGCTGGCAGCGCGAGCAGCCCACCGATCACCACCGCAAGCGCCTGCGCCATGCACGAATACGCCAGCCGCTCTCGCAGATCCTGCCGAGATAGAGCGATCAAAGCGGCCGCGCACATGCCAACGCCCGCCAAACCAAGCAATAGCGTTGACGTTGGCGTCGCGCTTTGCAGCACTGGTCCGAACACGTAAGCCAGTACTTTCAGCAACGCCAATCCGCCCACCGGTAGAACGGCGAGGGCCTGTATCGAAATGAGCGCCGGATATGGCGCGCCGCTCGATCCAGGCAGCCAACGATGAACCGGCGGGATCGCCGCCATGGCTAACCCAAACACGAACAACGCCAACAGGACATTGGCGGAGATCGGGTCAACACGATCGGCCAATATACCGCCGGGCCGAAAGTCCTGCGCGCCCGCAAGTGCATAGACCCAGATCATCGCCGGCAGCACGAGGCAGATTGAAGTCGCCAGCAGCGTCGCCAGAAAGGTCCTGCCAGCGGTGCGGGCCTCTTCGTCGCCGCGATGCGCGATCAGCGGAAAAGCCGCGAGGATCAACGCCTGATAGGCAATGAAGAGGCTGAACAGGTTTACGGAGAATGCCGCCGCCATGGCGGCGGCAAGAGTCAGCGCAATGCACGCCATCAATCGCGCCGGCGCCTTTTCTTGCGTGGCGCGCACCACACCTGAGGTATGGACGGCGTGAAGCAAGCCTAGCCCCGCAAACACGCACGCCGCGAGCGCCCCGAGCGGTTCGATCGCAAATCCCAGATCGACATTCGGCAGCGGGTGAGCGAGCACGATGCGCGCGCGCGCGCCCTGTGCGGCTTCATTCAAAACAAAGGCGGCTAAGCCGGCGATGCCGAGCGCCGCACCGATGTGAACAACATCGCGCAGACCTGGCGGTCTCGACAATAAGATCACCGCCAGTGCATGCGCCAACGGCGCCGCCAGCAGCAACGCAAGCGCCATTTCGGCGGTCATGGCCCGAATCCGAACAGAAGCGAGGACGCGTTTCCCGCCGCTTCAAGCACTATTGACGGATCGAACCCAAGTGCGATTGCGCCAATGGCGGCGAGCAGGGCTGGCGCAAGCGCGTAGCGCCATGGATCGCCGCTCGCCGGGCGCACATTGGTGTCGCGCCGGAAGTAAATGCGTTCGATGAGACGGCCGCCATAAAACACCGCCGCGAGCGACGCCAACAACGTCACACCCGCCATCCACCACCAACCCGCGCCGACGGCAGCCTCAATCAGGCGCCACCGGCCGAGAAACCCGATCGTCAAGGGCGCTCCCATCAAGCTCAGCGCGCCCGCAGTCAGCGCCGCGCTCGCCAGCGGCGCGCGCCGTCCCAGACCGTCGAGCGCTTCCAGCGCCGGTTCCCGGACAACCGCCGCCCCGGTAAATAGCGCCAGCGCCGCCGCCGCTAGAGCGAACAGCTGCACTAACGCCGATGCAAATCCCGCTGGTGAGCCCAGCGACAAGCTCAGCAGAACGCACCCAGCTTGAGAGGCAAGCGCGTATCCCGCCAAGCGCCGCAAATTGGTAGCGCCGACCGCCTGAGCCGATCCGACCACCACTGCGACGACGCCGAGCGCTGCAATGGCGGCGCCCACACCGCCTGCGATCAGCGGCGCACTCGCCGCATGCACGCTGACGCGTGTCGCGACCGCAAGCGCTCCAACGATGCCGACTGTCCCGACAAAGAGAGCGGCGAACGAATCCGTCCGGCCCAGCGACGCGCCCGTCCAGACATGCAGTGGCGCCAGTCCCGCCTTGAGCGACAGCGAGACAAACACCAACATCACGCCAGCGGCCGCTACTGTCGGGGTTTCAGCGCCCGCGATGGCCGCCACATCCATACTTCCCGCGGCGCGCCCAATCATGCTGACGCCGATCAGCACCAGCATCGCGCTCACGCCCCCAGTGAAGAGCATGCGCAGCGCGCCGTTCAGTGCGCCGCGCTCGCCGCCGAGAGCAATCAGGCCGATGCTCGCGAGCCACGCCGCCTCGGCGCCTGCGGCGACTCCAAGCAGATCGGTGGCGAGCAAGGCGCCAACCCAGCCCGCCGCGGCGCAAAGGGCCAACGCCATCGAAAACGGCGCTGTGCGCCGCCGCTCCATCAACGCGCCAGCCGCGAACATCACTGCTACTACCGCGCTGACGATCATCGGCGCGGCGAAGGCGCCAACGCCGTCGATCGTGAGCAGCGGACCGGCGTCTAT
>ERZ869936.2125-NODE-2125-length-12169-cov-30.954020_pt1 | contig 12169 bp, 11 predicted proteins | sample MGYA00520876_ERZ869936 | MGnify/ENA primary metagenome ERZ869936 (study PRJEB32218, sample SAMN09650985) | biofilter metagenome | isolation source: enrty point of leading RO module | place: Saudi Arabia: Thuwal, RO plant located on Red Sea | collected 2016-02-17... | reverse complement strand
CCGGGGTCGTCAGCGGGGTCAGCGTCGCCTCAGAGACCTCGCCGTCGAGAGAGGTTGCGACACCGCCGGTGAAGATCGGCGTGTGATTGGCCCCGGTAAACTCGTCGTTACTCTTGAGCACATAAGCGATCAAACCACCCGAGTCTCGGGGATCGAGATGGACTTCGCCGGTGGCCGGGTTGTAGAACAGGTCTGGCTTGGCAGGATCGTCGACGTTGGCAAGCGTGCCGCTCAAGTTCAACGTCAGGGTTTGGTTTGTTCCCAGTTCATCCGTAAAGCTCAGATCGTAGGACGCCGAGTAGGCACCCAATCCGCTGGTGTCGATAAAGGCGCTGAAGTTGTTCGTGCTGCCAGCATCCAGTCCGGTGAAGGGGGCGATGTCGGTCGTCAGCACCGTCGTGTCGCCGCTACCCGCCACGGAGGTCAGGTCGAGATCGGCGGTGATCCCCACGCCCCCCACCAGGTTCGAGATGTCGACGGCCAACGGGCTGGCGGCCGAACCGGTCGCCACCGAACCGAAATCGAGATTCAACACGTCGACGTCACTGACGCTGTCAAACGAAGCGTTCGAAGCAAAGTCGGGTGGCAAGAGGACCGAGTCGAGCCAGGATAGTACCTGCGGATGGTTGATTCGACCATCCCCTTGAAATTCACCCCAGCTGAGATTGAGGCCGCCATCGACGTCGCCTTGGTGTCCGCCCAGGGTAAAGCCGTGCGAGTGGACGCCAGCAATCTTCCAGGTTCCGCCATCGTCGATGAAGCTGGGACCGCCCGAGTCTCCCTGGCCGAGACCAATTTCATCGTTGCCGAAGCCCAACTCTTGGGGAAAGCCGAGGTTTAAAGCAAAGGCGTCGTTCGCGGGTGAGCCGCTATCGAAGTCGAACGTCAGTTGGGTGTCGCTGTTCGTGATGCCCCCGACGCCGAACGAGCCGAGTCCCTCGGCGTCGACCAGGTTCAGCCCGGCACGCTTGGTGCCGCCGGTCCCTACGGCCTGGCCCGTGCCGCCGTAGCCCGTGTTTCCATAACCCACCATGACAATCTGCTGCCCGATCTCATTCACGCTACGGTTGAGTTCGTAACCGGGCACCAGCGGGTCCGCCGTTGCGTCGAGCTCCAAGAGTGCCACGTCGTAACCGGCAAAAGTGCTGCCGGTCCAGTTCGGATGGGCGAGAAACTGAGACGACGAAGAGACGGTCGAGACCTTGGTTCCGCCGGTGGTTTCAAAGGTGACCGTGGCGCTGGTCGCTCCGCCAACGCAGTGGGCGGCCGTCAGGACATAGTCGCGTCCGCCGTCGGCCAACAGCGAGCCGGAGCAGCGACCGACGCCGCCGCCAAAGCTAATCAGCAATTCCGCGACGCCATCGTGATCGACACCAAACGCGGGCACACCCGGGCTGGTCGTATGGGTCCCGAAGGCGTCCGACGTCACCATCAGCGGCATGCCTTCGAACTCCCGCTCAACGATCTCCACGGCCTCGCCGGTGGTAGCGAGCGACAGGGAGTAAACGGCGAGCACCAACGCAGCAAGATGGCGAATGGGGAAGCGGCGGTTACGTCGATTCATGAATGATTTCCTCTTGGCTCTGGATTCCTATGCTAGGTTTCCGCCGCCCTGAACCCCTGCGGAAACGTCAAACTCAATGGCAAATCGCCTCCTGGCCTAACTCGCCCCGTGGCCGCCGTTCTTGTTGTTTGGCAGGCCAATCCGTAACGCGTGCCGACAGATTGCACAAAAAAAAGCCGCCGAGAATCTCCGCTCGACCCTAAGACCTAAGAAGGGTCATCGCGTGGAGAGTCTGGGCAGCTCTTTTGGTTCGCAGCAGGCAATTCCTGAATCGATGGGAGGGCCGGAACTTCGAAAAGCGATGGCCCAAGCTAACGGTTTTCAGTCTAAGCCTTTCGCCGCTGAACTGCAAACGAATCGCGTTAGAAAAATGGTGTTTGCCACAGCGTGGCACCCCCCAATTTCACCGGCCGATCCCGGCTCTCGGGCGGCCTTGGTCGCGCGACAATGTGCCGGTCGCCAAGGCTGCGGAAACTGGCCGGATGCCCGCGAAAAGACGGCGGCCTATGGAGACGTTCATCCCGCTTGTAATCGGACGCAACTCTGCTATCGTTGCCGGTTTGTACCTCTCCGTCTGTTGGACATCAACCAAGGCGCGCCGAGGCTCAAGCCGTGGACGCGAAGCGGATATCGGCCGGGCGCAGGCAAATCTGTTTTTGGCAAATTAGGAGCAAACTATGTCGATGTACGTTGGAGAAGCCCTGACTGGCGATGGCAACGAGGTTGCCCATATTGATCTGTTGATTGGCAGCAAGGACGGCCCCGTCGGGGTGGCGTTCGCCAATGCCCTGGCCCGCCAGAGTGCCGGACACAGCAATCTCTTGGCGGTTCTCACGCCGAACGTGGCGGTCAAGCCGTCGACCGTGATGATCACCAAGGTCACGATCAAGGGTGCCAAGCAGGCGGTGCAGATGTTCGGACCCGCCCAGGCGGCGGTCGCCAATGCGGTGGCCGATTCGGTCAAATCGGGCGTGATTCCCAAGGACAAGTGCGAAGACCTCTGCATCGTTTGCGGCGTCTTCATCCACTGGGAAGCCGACGACGACAAGAAGATCTACGAATACAACTACCAGGCCACCGTCGACGCCATCGCCAACGCGATGTCCGGCAAGCCGTCGGCCGATGAAATGCTGGCGGGTCAGGAATCGGCCGAGCATCCCTTCAAGGGATTTTAGAGGTCGCAGCGCGACGCCGATTTACGGCGAACGACCGTCAATCACGACGAGCCCGCGAGCATTTGCTCGAGGGCTCGTTTCTCTTGGTATCCCCACCTTCTTACGAGCGGAGCGCAACATCATGGAAAGCCCGCGGATCCTGGTCCAGCTCGATAGCGATGCCCAGCCGAGCGTGTTCGATGGCGTGGTGGCGGCCGATGCGGGCGTCGACCACCTGTTTCGCCACGGGGGGATTGTGCCCGAGGCGGTGCGCGACCTGGTCTACGGGGCGATGTTCACCCGGGGTGGCGAGCAGCTCAGGCATACCGCGCTTTTCGTCGGTGGCAGCGACGTCGCCGCGGGCGAGCAGCTCGTCGAAGAAGTGAAGAAGTGCTTCTTCGGTCCGGTGCGGGTTTCGGTGATGCTCGACTCGAACGGTTCGAACACGACGGCGGCCGCGGCGGTGCTGGCGGCTGCGGAGCATCTCGACCTGGCGGCGACGAAGGCGCTGGTCCTGGCCGCGACGGGTCCCGTCGGGGCGCGCGTGGTGCGGTTGCTGGCGCGAGCCGGCGCGGAGGTTCGCGTCGCTTCTCGCAATGCGGCCCGGGCCGGAGCGGTATGTGAGGCGGTCGCGGCGCGGGTCGACGCAGCGCGACTGACGCCCGTTCAGGTCGCCACGGATACCGAACTCAACTCGGCGCTCAACGGAGTGGAGTTGGTGTTTGCGGCGGGCGCTGCCGGCGTGGAACTGCTTTCCGAGCAGGCCCGTCGTGACTGCGGGACGCTCCGGGTGGCGATCGATCTCAACGCGGTTCCGCCGCTGGGCATCGGCGGCATCGAGGTGCACGATCGCGCCAAGGATTACGACGGCGTGACATGCTACGGTGCGGTCGGCGTCGGAGGCACCAAAATGAAGATTCACCGCGCCGCCGTGGCCCGGCTATTCGAGGCCAACGACCTCGTGCTCGATGCGGAAGAGATCTTTGAGATCGGCCAGGCGGTCGTCGGCGTGTGAGTGTGTTGGGCCGCCTTAGGTGTTCTCGGCCGGTACCTCGTCCGCGGGCGTCGGTGGCGGCTCGAGGCCGGGACGATTGCCGATCACTCCGGTCAGATAGAGCACGACCCCGATCAAAACGGCGATGCAGAGAAACAGCATCGTGATGTTCCGCCGCAGTTGTCTTTCGCGCTTTTCCTTCCGAGAAACGGACTCCAATTCGACGACCGTCTTGCCGATTTGCACGGTGAGGGGACGTTCCTCGACGCGAAACTCCGCAAACTCGGCGGCGACCGTCTCGCCTTCCGCAGTCTGGGCGGCGTCGCCGGACTCAAGGGCCTCCAGGACGTGCTTGGTCCGCTCGTCGAGGGCCGCGTTGGCAGGTTCCGTTTCCGGCTCGTGGGAAGCTGAGACGGCCGCTCCTTCCTCCGCTTGCTTCTCTTGTTCGTCTTTCGCTTGTCCTTCTTGTCCATCTTCCGGTGACAGTTCCTCGCCGCCCTCGACCGAGGTGGTGTCGTCGTGGACACGGTCCGCCGGCGCGACTTCGATCGGCGCGGGTGCCTTTGTCGAATGCTCCTCGTTGCGCGAAGAATCGGCCGGTTCCTCTGCCGGTCGTTCCTTTGCGGGCGCGGATGCTTCAGCGCTTCGCTCCGCGAGCGTCGCCGACGAGGGGTCGCCATCTTGGACCCTCGGAGCGGGCGACTCGGGAGCGGCCGGATCGGGAACTGGTGACTCGTTTTCAGCCTGCGGTGGCTGCTCGATGTTGGCGACGGTCGGCTCGACGGGGTCCGTTGCTTCCGCTTCGAGGGGAATCAGGGCCGGGTCGATCAAAGCCAGGCACGCGGGGCAGGCCACCTTCTGCCCCTTTCGCTCCGGATGGACCGGAATCGAGGTGGCGCAGCGGGGACAAACGAGCTGCTCGATCGGGTTGGTCTTGGCGGGCGAGACAGCCGCGTTGGGGTCCGCCACATCGACGAGCCGCTGGCAGTAAGGACAGACGGCCTGCTGGCCAAACAACGACGCGCTCACCTGAAACTCGCCTTGGCAGCGAGGGCATGCGAAAGCAACCACGGGCCTCTCTCCAGGTGCGCGAGCGCGACCTTGCCATGACCGCGTGCGTGAGACGCGATCGCCATGAACGAAGACTCAAGACCGTCGGCACGGCGACCGTCCGCGATCGCGCCCGTGCATGGCGATCTCATGATACTTGGGGTTGGCGAAACTACAAGGAATCGCGGCCAATGCCCCGATCTGGTAGCCGTCGCGCGGCCATTGCGTGGCACTACGGCCCCCGTCATCATAGAGGGTATGAGAAGAGTGACGATTGCGGGGCATGCGGCGCCATGATTGAGTTGACCGACCAAACTCTCGACACCCAAGCCATCTTGGCGCACGTCGCCGCGGACGATGCCGGGGCGATGGTCTTGTTCCTGGGCACGACGCGACGGCATACCGACGGTCGGGAAACGGCCTCGCTCGACTACCAATGCTACGAAGCCATGGCCCGCAGCGAATTGGCCGAGTTGGAGGCCGAGGCCCGTCGCCGCTGGCCGCTGACCGGCTGCGCGATCGTCCACCGACTGGGGCACCTGGAGATTGGCGAGGCGAGCGTGGCGGTGGCCGTCAGCTCGCCCCATCGCGAGGCGGCTTTCGAGAGTGGCAAGTGGCTGATCGATACGATCAAGCAGGTCGTGCCCATCTGGAAGTGTGAGAACTGGGCCGACGGCGAACGTCAGTGGGTTCACCCGGCGGAAGCGGCGGAGGCGGGGTCGCCATCTCGCTCGGCACAGGCCCGTATGGCAACGGGGTCGAAGGGCGAGGCCCCGACCTCGAGCGCGGCGGCACGCCAGGGAGCCACGTCATGAGCAATGCCTCGGGTCGTTTGGTCGACCGGTTTGGCCGCGTCCACACCAATCTACGCGTCAGCGTGACGGACCGCTGCAACATTCGCTGCCTGTACTGCATGCCGAACGAGAATGTGCAGTTCATGCCCCGCGACGAAATCCTCAGCTTTGAGGAGATCGCCCGCTTTGTCCGCGTGGCGGCAGGCCTGGGCGTGAACAAGCTTCGCCTGACCGGCGGCGAGCCGCTCGTGCGTCACGAGTTGGCAGAGCTGATTCGCTTGCTGGCCCGCATCGAGGGGATCGACGACATCGCGCTGACGACGAATGGGATCTTGCTCGATCAGCACGCCAGGGAGCTGAAAGAGGCCGGGTTGCACCGTCTCAACATCAGCCTCGATACGCTCGACGAAGACACCTACCGACAGATTTCGCGTCGCGAGGGCGTCGACCGCATCGTGGCGGGAATCGTCGCCGCGCAGCAGGCCGGTTTCGAGAAGATACGCATCAACGCCGTCACGATGCGTGGCATCAACGACCAAGACGTGACGACGCTGAGCCGTTTCGCCCGCGAACACGACTTGGAAATGCGCTTCATCGAGTTCATGCCGCTGGACGCCGAGAACGCCTGGGAGAACGAGCTCGTGGTGACCGGGTCCGAGGTGCGAGCCCGCCTCGAAGATGCCTTCGGCCCGCTGGTGGCTGCCGAGCGAGGTGATCCGAGTCAGCCCGCGGTCGATTACAACTTTGCCGACGGCGGCGGTCGTGTGGGCTTGATCAACCCGGTCAGCGAGCCGTTTTGCGATCAGTGCAATCGGCTTCGCATTACGGCCGAGGGGAAGATTCGCAATTGTCTCTTCTCGACGACCGAGTGGGATGCCCGCGCGTTGTTGCGGGGCTCGGCGAGCGACGCGGAGTTGGCGGATCTGATTCGCGAGGCGGTGTCCGCCAAGAAGCGCGGACACGGCATCGACGAACCTCACTTTGTGCGTCCTGAGCGAGCCATGTATCAGATCGGCGGTTAGCGTCCGATCGGTGGTTCGGGGGCGCCCGTCGAGAACTACTTGCCTGGGTTCAACGAGAGTCGTGGCATGTCTGAAAGCCGTCGTGTCTACCTGGACAATGCCGCCACCAGCTGGCCGAAGCCCGACTCCGTTTACGACGCGGTGCAGCGGGCGATGCGGGAGGTCGGCGCCCCGGCGGGTCGCAGTAGCTATCGTGCTGCCGGCGAGGCTCTCAGGCTGGTGGCCTCCGCGCGCGAGCGCGCGGCCGACCTGTTCGGAGTGGGCGACGCCCGGCAAATCGTTTTTGCCCTCAACGGAACCGACGCGCTCAACATCGCCATCCAGGGCACGCTCGCCGCTGGCGATCATGTCGTCACCTCCAGCGTCGAACACAATTCGGTGCTGCGGCCGCTGCGCTACTTGCAGGAACAGGCTTCGGTCGAAGTGACGCGGGTCGCCTGCGATCGCCAAGGTTCTGTCTCGGCGAAAGCCGTCAAAGATGCGCTCCGCCCCGAGACGCGATTGGTCGTCATCTCTCATGCCTCGAATGTCACCGGGGCCATCGAGCCGCTGGACGCGATTGGAGAGTTGGTACGGCCGCATCCTGCCTTGTTGCTGGTCGATGCCGCGCAGACGGCGGGGCATGTGCCGTGCCGCCTCGACGAGCTTCACGCCGACCTGCTGGCGACCTCGGGTCACAAGGGATTGTTGGGGCCGCTGGGCACCGGGATCCTCGCGCTCGCCGACGGCGTCGAGAGTCGCGTACGGCCGCTGCGATTCGGCGGGACGGGCACCAAGAGCGAAGAAGACCGCCAGCCGGAAACCTTGCCCGAGCGTCTCGAGACGGGCAACCTCAACGTGCCGGGTCTGGCGGGACTCGCCGCTGGGTTGCAGGTGGTCCTGGAGCGAGGCGTCGAGGCGATCGGACAACAGCTCGGCGAACGGACGCGGCAACTCTGCGAAGGCTTGCAGGCGATCGAAGGAGTCACGATCCACGGACCCGCCGCTACCGGCGCACGCACCGCGGTCGTCAGCTTCAACGTGCGGGGTTATGATCCTCAGGAAGTCGCGATGCTGCTCGATTCGGCCTACGGCATCGAGGTGCGTAGCGGGTTGCACTGCGCCCCGGAGATTCATCGCACGCTCGACACCTTTCCCGCCGGCACCGTGCGGATGAGTCTCGGTATCTTCAATGACGAGCAGGATGTCGAGTTGGCGATTCGCGCAATTGCCGAGATCAGCCGAGCGGCACTGCCCGTGTGAAACGACGTCCACGGCGCGCACGCCGAGTGGCGATCCACGAGCTGCAAGGAGGGAAGGCGATGGCCAAGAGAGAACAGCCCTGGTACCACGCAGGACTCCGCTTCCAGTGCACCGGCTGTGGCGACTGTTGCACGGGAGCACCAGGCTACGTGTGGGTCAACAAGGCCGAAATCGAGGCGTTGGCCGAGCGACTCGAAATGCCGGTCGATCAGTTTCGCGAACAGTACGCCCGCAAGATTGGCATCCGCTACAGCCTGGTGGAGTATGCCAACGGCGACTGCGTCTTCTTCGACAGTCGTACCCGCCGCTGCACGGTCTACGAAGATCGGCCGCGGCAATGTCGGACCTGGCCCTTCTGGGACTCGAATATCCGCTCCCCCGAGAGCTGGCGGCAGACGTGCGAAGTCTGCCCCGGCAGCGGCACCGGCGAGCTGGTGTCGCTGGAAGAGATTGAGCGATCGGCCGCCGAGATTCGGATTTAGGGCTGCTTCGGGAACAGCCGCCGCGGCCCGAACTCTGCGAGCAAGCCAGCGGCGCGGACCGCCTCGAAGTCGATTCACGTTAAGTTTGGCGGATTGGGTCGAGTTTGCCGATTTTGTGGTCGATAACAGCTCGGAGCCGCCTCGCCGCAGCCACCTGTGAGCAAGGCAGCGGTGCCGGCGAGGAGACCGGCTCGTTCGTCGTTAATCGTTGTGCAGTAAAGGGTTATTGAACGTCGCCGGGGCGGAGCCGGCGGCGCAACGGAAGTGGAACGTGTAACTCATTATTTTGGCTGGCTTTATGCCAACGTCGCGGGACAGGAACGTCCGCCCTGGAGCCGCCGAATCGGACGGCATGCAACCATGACTTGCGGACATTTGCCTTGACTCTAATGCTTGTGTCACTTACACTTGGAGCGTTGGACGTGGGCTTATCCTGTCCTTTATTCACGCGATTTCTCCCCGTCGCAATCAGGAGATCTGAGTCGTGACTAAGAAGGAGATCGTGAAGACAATTTCCGAGGAGATTGGTCTAACCCAATTGAAGACCAAGGAGATTGTCCAAAAGACCTTTGATGCGATCGTGGAGACCCTCGTCGAAGACACGAAGGCTCACCTCGAACGGGGCGGCGAAGGTCCGCTCGGCCGCATCGAGCTTCGCAACTTCGGCGTTTTCGAGGTCAAGCGTCGCGCTGCCCGCAAGGCGCGAAACCCCCGTACGGGCGAGAAGGTGTTCGTGGCGGAGAAATTCGTCGTAACCTTCAAGCCAGGCAAGGAGATGGAGGAACGAGTCCGGCAGTTGGAGAGCGTGTCGGCTCAAGGGTCGGGGGGAAGCGAGGCGCCGGCTGGAACGGTAGGCATGTAAAAGACTTACGTGCCTTGGCCAGATGGCCGGCAAGTCGTTAGCGAGGACAACAAACCATCGTCCGACCTTTGGCACTCGTTCGCAGGGCCTGGTTGGGCGAAAGACACCGCGGGCGAATCCCAGGCTCCCACGTCGAACGAGCCACCGGAGACGACCGCGTCGCATCGAATGTCGCTTACGGATTAGGCGACCGAAGTTACTAGTCACGGAGGACTTGTGCCATGCGTGCGTTGGCTGTCTCTGCGCTTCTTGCCCTTTGCCTGGCGTGTCAATCGGGCTGCATTCTGCCGGCTTATTCCGGCGATCCCGTACGACGAACCCAGCAGCTGATCTTCACTTCCGAGGGCTTTCGCCATTTCTTGGAAGAGTGGGAACGCTTCTGGTTTCTCGATCAGCCTGACCATCTGACGCCGCACCGAACTCACGGTGGGATTCTGTAGGCGGCGGCGACTCGGCCTAGCCGAGTTGCCCGGCGCGGTTGGAATCGCCTCCCGAGAGAGTTGGCTCGCAAGTCTCGCCCCGTTGCCGGGGCGGTGTGTCGCGGCTACATTGCGCTCGCGTGCGGCGAACTTCGTTTCGTGAGCCCTGTGCCGAGCCCCTTCGCCAATTTGAGTGACCGCCCGAGCCAATCCGAACCGTCGCCGAACCCGGCGATCGATCTTTCCGTTTCGCTCGGTCGCTTATCGCTGCCCAATCCGATTCTGGTTGCCTCCGGCACGTTCGGCTATGCCCGCGAGATGGAGGGACTCACGGACCTCTCCTCTTTGGGCGGGATCATCCCCAAGACGATCACGCGCGAGGCGCGCGCCGGCAACGTTCCTTGGCGAACGATCGAGACACCGGCCGGCATGCTCAACTCGATCGGCTTGGACAACGACGGCCAAGAGGCCTTCCTGGCGCATCACCTGCCGTATCTGGCGAGTCTCGGCGTGCCGGTCATCGTCAGTATTGCGGGACGCACGATCGACGAGTTCGTCGAGATGACGGCGCGTCTTGACGAATTTGCCGAGGTCGGCGCGATTGAGCTGAACATCTCCTGCCCGAACGTCAGCGGCGGGGTCGACTTTGGAACCGATCCACAAAGTTGTGAACGGGTGGTGGCCGGTTGTCGAGCGGCCACTTCGCATCCGCTACTGGCCAAGCTGACGCCGAATGTGACCGACGTCGGCGCAATCGCACGCAGCGCGGAGCAGGGGGGCGCCGACGCCATCTCGGCGATCAATACCTGTCTGGGTATGGCGGTCGACTGGCGGGGCCGACGTCCGCTGTTGGGCAATGTCATGGGCGGGCTGAGCGGACCGGCGATCAAGCCGATCGCGCTGCGGATTGTGTACCAGGTGGCCCAGGCGGTGGAAGTTCCGATCGTTGGCATCGGCGGCATTGCGACGATCGACGACGTGATGGAGTTTCTGGTCGCGGGGGCGAGCGCCGTTCAGATCGGCACCGCGAACTTCTATCGACCGACGGCCGCCAACGCGCTCGTCGACGAACTACCGGCGGCGATCGCCTCGCTAGGTGCAAGTCGCGTGGGCGAAGTTGTCGGCACGCTGGCGACTCCGTAGCGACTTGCCAATCATCCAGCATCGAGAGAAGATACCCGAACCATGCGCGTCCTTTCCGGCATTCAACCGACGGCGAGATTCCATTGGGGAAACTACTTTGGGGCGATCCGCCAGTACATCGAATTGCAGACGGAGGACGCGGCCTTCTACTTCATTGCCAACCTGCACGCGCTCACCACGGTGCGCGATCCGGACTTGCTGCGGCAGAATACGCTCGATGCGGCGATCGACCTGTTGGCCCTGGGTTTGAACCCCGACCACGCGGTGCTGTTTGTCCAATCGGAAGTGCCGCAAGTGACGGAGCTGACCTGGCTGTTGATGACGGGCACCCCGATGGGCTTGTTGGAGCGGTGTCATGCTTACAAGGACAAGAAGGCGAAGGGACTCACGGCCGACGCCGGGCTGTTTACCTATCCCGTACTGATGGCGGCCGACATTCTGGCCTACGATGCCGATGTCGTGCCGGTCGGTGAAGATCAGGGCCAGCATTTGGAGGTCTGTCGCGATCTGGCGACCAGCTTCAACCACGCCTTCGGCGAGACGTTCGTAGTGCCGAAAGCCAAGATTCTCGAGTCGACCGGCAAGGTTCCCGGCACCGACGGAGAAAAGATGTCGAAGAGCTACAGCAACACGTTGGAGATCTTCGAAGAGCCGAAGCCGCAGCGAAAGAAGATCATGCGGATCACGACCGATTCGCGGCCCATGGAGGAGCCGAAGGAGCCGGAGACCGACCACCTCTATCAGCTATTCGCGCTCGTCGCTTCGGCGGCGGAGCGGGAGGAAATGGCCGCGCTATACCGGCGTGGGGGCTTTGGTTATGGTGAGGTGAAGAAGGCCCTGGCGGACGCCGCGGAAGCCTACTTTGCCGAAGCCCGCGAGCGGCGCGCCGAGCTGGCGAGCCAGCCCGAGCGGGTCCGAGAGATCCTCGACGACGGGGCGAGCCAGGCCCGAGCGAAGGCCCAGGACGTGCTGGATCGGGCCCAGTCGGCCTGCGGGATCAAGCTTTAGGTCGAGTCCGCCGCGAATCGGGAATCACCGCCATGCACGTCGTGGGAATCGGCACCGACATTGTCGAGTGTCTGCGAATCGCGAAGATGATCGAACGTCACGGCGAGCTGTTCATCAACCGCGTCTACACGGAGCTCGAAGTCGAGTATTGCCGTCAGCGCAAGGCGGCGACGCAGCACTTCGCCGGTCGCTGGGCAGCTAAAGAGGCGATTCTCAAGGCCCTGGGCACCGGTTGGATAAAGGGTATCTCGTGGCGCGATATGGAGATCCGCAACGACCGCGGCGGACGGCCTTCGGTGCGTTTCCGCGGCGGGGCACGCGACAAGGTCGAAGATCTGGGGATCGGGCGGATGCTGATCAGCATCTCGCATTGTCGCAGTCACGCCACGGCGTATGCCTTGGCGCTCGGCGCTCCCCGCGACCCGGACGAAGAGT
>ERZ869936.2124-NODE-2124-length-12173-cov-3.469714_pt1 | contig 12173 bp, 6 predicted proteins | sample MGYA00520876_ERZ869936 | MGnify/ENA primary metagenome ERZ869936 (study PRJEB32218, sample SAMN09650985) | biofilter metagenome | isolation source: enrty point of leading RO module | place: Saudi Arabia: Thuwal, RO plant located on Red Sea | collected 2016-02-17 ... | reverse complement strand
AAATCTACGTGCGGATGGGGATACATCCGTGAATACCTCAGTACTTGAACTTATAGATGATGATACAAGATTTAGGAAAAAGTCAGAACCAGCAGTTAATTCACTTAGATTGCCAGTAACTTGTACACCACCTCCTATCTCAACTCTTCTTGATGGAACGGTAAATACCTGACCTGTTGCGAAGTTAGTACCATTAGTGAAAAATGGTTCATCTGGGTCATCAGGATGTGTTCCTCTAAATTCAATATTTACACTTTGGTTATCAAAATAAGATTGAGCCTTTCCAGATGAACTTATCTGAGTGTAATTTGTTAAGAATATGTTGGTATCCCCAGGCTGAAGTGTATTTGAGTTTTCAAATCCACCTGTGATGGGTGTGTTTATAGTGGTGTGTCTGAAAGTAATAGCTCCATTTATCGTAGTGGAGTTTGCAACGTACAATTGACGACCTACTGGTTTTACACTTTCTTTCTCGAAAGTAGTTGTTGCGAGTGTACCTCTAATCTTTACATTCTCGAATTCAGCAAATCCATTGTTCTCAGATGAAATAATCCAACCTTTGACATTAGACTGATAATCTCGTGTCTTCAAGATACCATCTTGTTGCATTATAAGATTACCACCCTCAATCGATGATGTAGTGATACCCCAACCACCGATGGATGCTGATACAAATCTTGCAAAACCATCAGATTTGATAGATGATGATGCGTTAAGGTCGGTAGACTGAACCCCACCAATAGTAGCAGGAGTACGAATGTTATTTGCAGATAAGTCTGCCTCAATAATGGCATCAGCTCCAATTACCAATCTATCATTTTTCGGGTCTAAGTGGAATAGTGAAGAACTAATCTCAATGTTTGAATCAGAACCACTAATGAATTGTGTGTTATCAGTACCAATAAAAAACTTATCGGTCTTAACATCTAATAATCCCCCGTTGGCAGTTGTAAATATCAAATGACGGTCATCGTTGTCACCTACGAATTGCATTCCAACTCCTTCAAGGACATCTTCTCCCATCTGAAGTGCGTTACTACCACTATATAAAATGAATCCACCAGGACCCTTCCCAAGTGATGCTGAGGTTTGTCCATCAAATCCAACTGATTTTAAGAATCCACTCGAATGGCCACCAATCTCAAGACCACTACCAATCGCGTTAGAGATAAATAATGAACCAGTAACTATTGATTGATTACCACCAATGTATACGTTACCGCCAGTAAAGATTATGTTCTCAACAATTACCTCGGTTGAAGATACTACACCATCAACATTTACGAATTGAATCTTTATTGTCTTAGGGTCGTTGAGATGTTCGGTTGGAATTGCAACACTATATGTTATAGACTCATCGTTATCAACCAATGTATTTGCCAGTAATTGATAATCCGAATCAGTTAATCCCTGTGACTTGATTAGTGTGTTGGTAGAATGTACCCTACCTACAATTGGGTCTACATTAGACAATGATACGTTTGCAAATGCAACCTGGTTTTGTGTAGTTGTATTTGACCCAGTAGAATAATACTTGATTGTTGCGGATACACTATCCGATGTTTCGTATGTGTGAATAGAACCATCACTACGATTATCAGATTGAGTAACTGCAGTCTCTACTCTAAATATTTTATTGGTCACCACCTCAGTTATAGATGAGGTGTATGATGTTGGTTGAGATTGTCCAGTAAGTGTTGGGAATAGAGTCACCGATGAAAAATCAATCTCAATAGTACCACCAACCATTTCTAAGTTAGCGAGTGTGGAGTCTTCGATTTCAAACGAGACATCCTCACCATATATAGATTTAATGTAAGTTACATTAGATGATTGTGTAGTTTGAACCAACTCACCATCGGACTGGTCTATATTAATGAATGTTTGAACAGACGCACTTACAGTACCACGGGGTAAATTTGTGGTATTGAATACGAGAGGTGAGTTGCTTTGTACTGAAGTATTTACTTCTACATCACGAGACCATTTTACCGACCGACCATCTATGGATGTACCTTTGATAATTACACGAGCAGTACCTGTCGGTGTTTCGTACTCCTCATCTACACCATCGTAGACATAGATACTAATCAAACGAGACTTGTCACTTTGTGTAAACTTTGGAATCTCGTGATATATTGGATTACCATTCCTATCCAATACCTCTATATCGATTCTTGAATTTGGCCTTAGTGACCCAGGTCTTGGTTTTATTCTGAACGAGTTCTTTCCTTCACCGAAATATGTAGGAAAGTCGATAACCCCAAAGTACTCTTCCGAGTTCGATGAGGTATCTCTAATTTCAGCAGGTTGTTTGTCTAAATGCTGTTTTGACTTTTTCCTAAACTTTAATGCCATTCATTGACTCCATATACTATAAATATGATACTTTGGAGAACCCACGAACTTTGTTAATATCAATTATCTGGTCAACCATATCTCTTGTCTTATCAATGTGAGATATCGTGATGATAAAGTCAAATTGCGTCTTCAAGTAATCAAATAATAAATATAAAGAATTGAAGTTATCCGTGTCGAGTGAACCAAACCCTTCATCAATAGCGATGAAGTTAGGTCTTGGTAAATTCGATACGTTAATCAATGCCGTTCGTATTGCGATTGATGAGATGAACTTCTCCATACCACTTGTCAGTTCCAATGGCCAGAACTCATCATCACCATATGCGATGTATGAGTTGATATTTTTACCATCAGTATTCAGTAGGATTTGGAAGTCCACTATCGGTGCAAGGATGTTGTTAATCTCCACCTCCAACTTGGGAAGAACCTCAGAAATCAGATTGTAAGGGATGCCATCACGTTTTACACACTTGAGATAATATTCGTAACCATCGAAACGAACTTCCATATCTTGGAGTTTGGTAATGGATTCATTTACCATCTCAATTGTCTTTTCAGCCAATTTGATATCCGAGTTCACATTCATAATCTCAGTAGTAACATCATCGATGTCAGTTTTGATTTTGTCTCGTGTGAACTTAAAAGATTTTATCTTTTCTTGGATTTCAGCATTATGACTTACTGCTTCTTCCTGACTCTTAGCACGTTCCACCTTATCTTTGAGTGATTCCATTTCAAGGGTCATCTTCTCAACAAGGAGTGTGCACCCCTCATAATTGGACTGATACTCTTTGAGTTCGGAGTGTAGTTCTTGTGATTCTTGCACCAAATCTTCATACTCTTCAATCTGAGAACTTACATCACACTTGGTTCGTTGGTCGAGGACTTCCATTCTCTCTGATACAATGGATGCGTACTTGTCACCAAGAATCTTAATCTCTCGTTCAAGACTTTCCGATTGTTTTGCGAATGGTGTGTTTTTGTTGTTCACACAATGTTCACAATTATCATCAAAGGTCAATGAACCAATTCCCTCTAAGTGTTTACTTGCGTGGGTGATTTCCGATTGAAGTCTATCTAACTCCACACCAAGTTCGTTAAACTTCTTGTCTAAGAGGGTGTACTTTCTTTCCTTCTCATACAATGTATCACCATCTAACTTGTCGAGTTTTTGAGTGACTGCTTTGATTTCAGTATTGACTCTCTTGATTTGAGTCAAGTTAGAATCACACGAAATCTTTTGTTTGCGAATTTGTTCTTTGTGGTCTTCGAGTTCCGATTCGAGTTGTGATACATCACCCAAGTCTTCTACTGATTTAAGATTACCCATCTCAAACTCAATCTTGGTGTTGACATTATCACGTTTGATTTCCAACTCAGCCTTTCTATCTTGGAGGTCGGTTAACGAACCTGTGATAGATGTAAGAGTATCCTCAGCATCAGCAAGTTGAGTTGGAAGGTCTTGATTTTTATAGTCCTTCAGAAGAGCTGATAATTCCTTAATCTCCTCACTTGCGATTTGGTATAATCCTTCGAAGACATCCATATCCAAGAATTGTGCGAGGAGTTCCTTTCGTTCCTTTTGTGACTTTTCGATGAACCCACTATTGTTCGATTGGGTTGACATTGCCGTAAGGATGAAGTCATCGTATGTTCCAACATACTCTCTAATGTTTGCGTTAGTCTCTCTACGTTGTTCACCATTCAAGGATTCTTGTTGCCCATCTACAATACGATAGAAGTCAACATTTACCTTAACAGTACCTCGTTTTGGTGATTTCTTTGCGTGTCTCTCAATGACATACTCAACACCATTCAACTCAAATGTAAACTTACAATCGAAGTTCATCTTCGAGTAGTTCATCACATCTTCAGCTTTATTGGTACGAGAACACTTGTCAAAGATACAAAATGATAGAGCATCCCATAGGGTAGATTTACCACTTGCGTTTGGAGCAAAGATACCATATGCTCCTTTCATTTGACTAAAGTCTACAACATTGTTAGGACCATACGAGAACATATTTGAGAATTCAAACACCTTTGGTATCCAAGTCGAGTTGACAATTGTTCTCTGGCTTCCGAGTTTTGAGTTGATATCGTTGTTAATACCTTTAACAACTTCAAGTTGGTCTTCGGTGAGATGTTCGGTGTCATTAAGGAAGTCCTCAATCAGTTTGTTTTGGAAAGCGGTATCACGAACATTCTGAAGAACAATCTTCTCGTGGTCTCCACCTTCTTTTCTTGTAATAACTTTCTGAATCGTGAGTTCTTGAACCTTACGACCTTTTTTCAACTCAGCAAGAATCTTGTTGAGGTCAGATGCTTTTGTATCTTTAACACGAACTCTCATTCGTGGTTTTTGAGGGATTGGCATACTTGATACAATCTTACCCTCTTCTATATCTATCGTTACATATCCGTAATCGTTAGGAATGTTCACGAATTTATTTTCACGAGTTTTTGCATCCCATACCAAGATTCCGTGGTTAGGGTACTTTGCTTCTCCGTGATTCTGAACTATTAGTGACCCAGGATACTTGATGGTTTCCACACCTTGAACTGCGTTGTTTGGTTTGTGGATATCACCAAGTAGAACCATATCATACCCATCAAAGTTTCCTACATTGATGTTCTTGTTCTCGATAGCAAACCCGTGTTCAGTCTCAATCTTGTCAACTGGTCCGTGGAATACTGCAATCTTAGTATCACCCTTGTAGTCACCTGCGGATGGGAATCCTGGAGACTTGTCCCAAACTGACTGATGAACGATTGTCACATCACCCAATGACCAACCACCTGTATCTTTGAGGTAGAAGAGGTTCGGATGATTCAATGCGTTTACAATTGGACTCAATGCATCCAATCGTGATGCGTTGTTCAAGTTAGCATCGTGGTTACCAGGAATCACAATCGTTGGTAGTAAATCTGCCAATCGAGTGAAGAACTCTTGGGTCAAATCAACCACCTCAGGTGACATATCGGTCTTTGCGTGTACGATATCACCGGCAATAACGATGATGTCATTTTCCTCCATTGTGGACAAAATATACCCATAAAGGTGGGAAAAGACATCACGATATTCTTTGTGTCTTTTTAGGTTTCTAATATGTACATCGGCAATATGATAGATTTTATTTACATTATCAATGTTTGCCTTTATCTTCTTCAGTCGTTTCATACTCTAAATAGTTCGTACTCAACCAACTTTCTCAAGTCCATTGGTGGTGTACTGTATATTAAGTCGTTGATTTTCTCGTAACCCATTTCTGATGGGTCTTCATCACCTAAATCTACAAGGTGGGTCTGAATACCATACGACATAAACTTCTTCGCCAACCCTAAAGCATTCTTTAGAGCGTCCGAATCTAAACAAATATACAACTTTTTTACTTTATTTCCAATTATTTTCTTCTCTAATTCAGATTGGATAGATTTACCGAATAGAGGAATTGCGTTTCTTCGTACTGCAATTGCATCAAATGCACCCTCACATAGAATCAATGGAGTGTCCCAATTGATTAACAAATCAAACCCAACAATATCCTTAGATACTTTTGGATTCTTATGTTTGAACTTTGTCTGATAGAATGACCTACCCACGAAGAAATTGAGTTTACCCCTCTCATCGTAAGATGGTATGATAATTTTATCACGATACTCACCATCTTCACAATACCCGATATTGTACTTTACAATATCCTCCGGTCGTAGACCTCTACCTAACAAATAGTTTAGTGCGTGTTTACGTTTGTATGAGTTGGATGGTTTATACAATGGAGTAAACTCTTTTGGGAGTTCGACTTGTTCTACAATGTCAGTAGTTTCATACTCACTTCGGTAACGATTGACCTTACTGAAGATTGCGTTGTACTCATCCCAAGTAGATTTGGATACACGGAGTTTCTTGAAGAGTGTTTTGATTGTACGACCCTTCTCATCAGAAATCCAACAATGCCAGGGGTTTTGACCTTTGGTGTTGATTTTGATGTTAATCTCTAACTTGGGTTTGTAGTGGTCAACGAATGGTGAGTAAAATGCGTAATTATCACCACTTGTTCTTTTTGATTTACCAAGTACGGACTCTAATAGTTCGAGTAGTCTATCCTCCATACTACTAATATACAAAATTATTTTGAAAAATCAAAGAAGTCTTGCTTTGGTTTCTCATCAATCCATTCCTGTGGTATTTCTTTCTTTGCCCACTTGAATCCGTTCTTCTCACACCACATCGCATATGTGGTTTTAGAACCTTTGTATATTTTTCCGTTTGGAGATTGTAGAACAAACCTCAAATCCATCTCAGGGTTTTGTTCTTTGATTAACAAATGTTTCTTTCTATCCTCTGGTAAAAACCAACCCTTCGACTCCATGAAGATTCCATTCGGTAGTTTGAAATCTGGCTTGTAAGTATGATGAGACGCTGGTATCGTATACGAAACCTCGTGTTGTTCGTACTCACCATCTATACCTTGTGATTGAAGTTGTTCGTTGATTTTGGTTTCAAGGCCGGACTTGTGTCCTTTTTGTTTTTGGATATGACTCCAATTTCCTTTTGCCATATTAGTCTAAATCTAATTTTACGTTTATAGTGACATCAACATCGTGTCTTTTCTTGAGTGGTGAACCTAACTTTGCGATTGCCAGTAGTTGACCATAGTCGTTATATAATCCTACTTGAGTTACATATGGTCTGAATTCTTCGGTGGTTACCACATCTTTTAAGTCAGTTCCATTTTCCAATTCACCAACTCTCAGAGATGCGTTTGATGATACGTTAAATTCATTACGACCAACCTCACACATTAATGAAATTTCTTCAATGGTCTTTGCACCACGGAAGTTTAATTCAAAGTCTGCAGATGTGTAATCAAAGTCACCATCTCCTAAGAAAATATTCTGATATCTTTCTCGTGGGTCAGTTATAATAACCATACCTTGATTATAAAAAACATACCCAACGTGCTTTTTCTGAAGAGCCGAACCACTTGGTGATGTATCAGACAAGTACCCACGTTCTACATCAGATATACTTCTATTTAAGAATCTAACTTCATCCAATGAACCACTAAATGTTTGGTGATTACCCAATGCGGTTTTACCAAATACAACATCATTCGAGTTGTTTATATTTCCTGTAAATGTGTGGTTGTCAGAACTTTCAAGTACATTATCTACCGACATTGAGTATTCCGTACCAACCTTGTTTATAAGAATATGGTGTTCATTTCCATCGTTGAATGTATTAGATGAAGTCAAGTCCAATGTAGTAGAACCATCAGAAGCTCTAAATCGTAACTTACCAACTTCAGTAGATTCCTCAGTAAAGAAAGTTAAATTAAATGGATATTGTGAACTGAGTTCGGACTCTTGTTTGTCTATACCATTTGAATTATTAGTCCGTATTGTCTTTTTTTGAACAATCGTTTGTTCTTCCAACCCATCATAACTTTGGGATGTGGGGATGGTAACGAACATAGAAATCAACCAATTCTTATCCTTTATAAAGTGCCTAAACTTATCGGATTTATCATTGAGATAAATACTCTGACTCGATTCCGTGAAATTTATCTTTTTACCACCAAATGAAGAGTCTGAATATGTAAAGTCAGTTAAATCGGAATGTTTTACTTCGTATTGGTACTTAGACTTGTCTATTATGGCGTCTTCAAACCCTATTGATATGATAGACTCACTTGTGATGAAAGTCGATGCAGTTTGTTCACTTGCGACCAATAATCCGTACTCATTAGAAAATTTCTCATCAAACAAGTGAATGGTATTTGAATCATGCGAATTATCGGAAATAGTTACCGATTTTGGTTTGATAAAGTCGCCGAATTTATTTTGAGGTATTGAGAATACGGATGCAGTCTCGTATAAGTTCAAATCAGACCTTCTCTTGAAGAATGTAGAATTTATAGTGTTCCATACAATTTTTTGTGGAATATTATTCAATTCACTACTTGCAGCACCTGATGATGTAATGAAAGTATCAACCCCAATCTCATTATTGACTGAAGTTGATACTTCCGTTAATACACCATTGTCGGAAACACCACGGAGAATAGACATCTCAAACGATGATGAGTAGTTAACATCCGTTACCTCATATCGTTTGTGTGCCTTGAAGGGTCTACTTACTATCCCCTCGTTGAAGATTCGTTTGAATACAATTCCCATTCTTAACCATCATTTAGAAATCTAACTTAACCTTGACAAGTACCTCGTTTGAGAATGATTTCAAGATTGGTTTGGATAACTTAGCGATAGCCAACAACTCATTATCATTATTGTAAAGACCCACCGATGTAATATATACTTTAGGGTCACCTAAGAATGTAGTTTGTCTAAAGTCACCATTTGACCCACTAACAAAAGAAGGATTGTTTGAGAAGTTATACTCACCATTTTTAGCTCTTACGAAGTAGAATGTAGATTTTACCTCTTCTTCACTTCTCGCCTGGAATCCATTATCGGAATCATCTGATGCAGCCCCACTAATGGCTGTAAATAATTTGTTATGGTTTTGTGCATCTGTATTTGATGTTCTGACCGTACCTAATGAAGCGGATGCATCCAATGCATTAGCACCTAATGCAATTACACCAAATTGTGGGTAAACTGCTCCGTAAATTTCAGATGAGTTAAATACACCATCGGTAATTGAACCAGATACAATGTTATACACATTCTTTGTAGAATCACCCGTTTGGTCAGCGTCTGCACTATCATCAATTAGTCTTAACACCTCACCACTTGAACCTGATAATACAAGTTCCCAGTTTCCAGGGTCTAACTTATCTCTGAGTCTAGCTCGATTGATTGAGATAAAGTACACATCATCTTGTGCAACATCACCAAAAGTAAACTTGCGTGTATTTGATGGTAATAGTACTTGTTGGAACTGAGAATAGATTGCGTTGGATGGTGAATCTTCATTTGTTCCCAAAGAACCACTACCAGCATCATGTCCGTATGCAATCGAAAATTGTGCCTCATTTGTAGAAACACTTGGGTCGCCATTATAAATTTCGTAGTAATATTGTTTTTGAGTTGAAGATTGATATGATGATGTCCAAAATGAAGTTAACTCACCTGAGTTGTTTGACCAAAGACCCTTAGTCACACGTTGTGTACTTCCCTCTACAACATCTTCACCTAAAAATGCATTATATACTTTACCACTACCATAATCATATGCACCGGCAGGAATTACCGGCGTTGAATCATTTGCGATATCTTGGTTTGCTAACTCCACTATTGGACTAGATGAGCCACCACTACCTACTCCACCTGAAGCGCCACCGCCTGAATTTGAACCTCCACCGGCACCACCGCCGCTGTTACCATTTGGTCCTACTGGGAATTCTGCCATCTCGTTACTCCTTTAGATATTATCGTGTTGCCACTACTTGAGTAATCTGATTAGGAACATCACTAACCGTGACATCTAATTCAGTTCTACCACCAGTTTCGTTACCAATGATAATAATTCTCGTGTTAATAGTTTGATTGTTCGGAATATTTGCAGCCGAAGTAAATGTAAATTGATTCAATCCAACAACAGTTTGAGTTTGTGCTGAGTTATATGAATTAACATTTACAATTGGCGTTGTATTTCCAGGAACACCAGGATTTCCTTCGATAGTACCAGCGTCTTGATTTAACAAGATTGCAGTGTATCCAAGATTTTCGTTACCACCATTTTTAGTAGTTACACTAATTACTACTGAGTTAGCACCCTCATCAACTGAGATTGTGGATGGGTTTGCCTGTAAGTAAGGTAATTTAGTTGTAGATTTTGGAAGTGAGAGTAGTTTATATTTCATAGCATAACTCTCATCGGTGATTGCCTCAATCACAGGCATATTTTCGATGATGATGCCATAATAATCACTACCCAATGAATGTGCCGTGTTCCAAAGTTCATAATCAACTTCATCATCCGCTAATGCAAACTGAGTGATTTGGAACTTATCACGACCTTGTGCCAACAACTCCCTACCTTTCTTGGTGAGAATTGCGTCAACTGTTACTGATGAATTGTCTAAAAATCCCATATTGTGTCCTCTTTATTGTATATAAATATCAATAATTTTATTTTTGAATGTTATTTCTCTTTCTTATAGTTTTAAGTATTTCATTCTCACGATTTATCCTAAGTGACTTTTTAGGTTTATTGGTCTTAGGAATGAATGGTAATGGCCTCATACTTCTAACTTCGTTGGATTTATTTACCCTCGATTGATTAACTGCCCTTTCTTCTGAAATCTTTGTTGATGCAAGTTCGTTTACTGGCATAACACCCACTATGTTAGAAACATTAGGTGATTCAGTTGCATCTAAACTACCAATATCAGATTGTTCTGTTGATACAACTAAAACCGTTGGGTCTGCGTCGGTTATTACAACCACAGGACCACCATCTGGAGTATCAGGCGAATCCGTGGTTAACGAGTCGCTTGTAATTTTACAACCATTAAAATATAAGTTCTCAATACTTAATGGGTATCTTGTATCTTGGACTTCAGTATACTTTAATGATGATGAATATGCTAAGTTCAAACTAGCACTCAAAGATGATGAGAAGAATAAATCAGTTACTTGATATTGTGTGGATAATCTTGAATCCAATATCGTTGAACCAGTAGGTGAGTACTCCCAATATCCATTCGAACGGGAGTAATCATCACCTGATGAACTTTCATATAAATAAACCGATGGTTTGTAATCGTACAAGTCGATACTCGATGTATGTACATCGTAAGAACCAGTTATTACACTTAACACGTTTTCGATAGTACCATTATAAGATGGTCTTGATATTGTGATATCAGATGGTCTCTGAAACTTACTTCTTTCAAGAATATGTGGTTCTATAAGAATACCCTTTCTCCAATCAACACGAGCTGGAATCAATTGTTTAATCTGGTCGAATACAGACATATCGTATCGAGATAGAATATCAAGAATTAATGCAATTGCGGTTTTACCCGTGTACTTCTGAAAGTAGTTTCTCATCTTGAATCTTAACATCGGATAATTTTCATTATACCGTTTGTCAGGGTCACCCACCCAATCATCGATTTCAAAATACCCTTCCGAGTTGTAGATATCATTATTGATTGTATCAGTTGTAGAGAAGTATGTACCTAATATATTTGAATCATTAGGTGCGTAGTCAAACTGAGAAACTTCTTGTGATTTATCAGGATTCAAATCACCAACGAGTGATGCGGATTCAATCCTTACCTTATTGTTCATTAAATTCAGTGCACCAACTGATGGTATAGTTTGGAACATAGTATCAACTTCACCAATCAAGTTAGATGGTGTCATATTTACAACCGATGCACTAAGTATTACCCCACCATCAGATTGGGTAACCTGTTGATTTGGGTGGTTTGAAGATATGGATGATGTGTTACTTGTAAACCCACTATCAGCAAATATTCTATATTGAAGTGTGTCGTATGCGGTATCAATATCCAAGTCGGTAGTATTGTCATCCGTAAAATATGCTTCTCTATTCTTTGCGTGTTCTTGAATAATCTCTTCACTCAAACGGGTAGAATAATATCTAAGTTCTTGGAAACTTGCGGTTGAGGTAGTACTACCACTACCGATGTATACGTTATCAGCATTTACCCAAGTCGAGTTGAATGATGATATATTTAGTGCTGTAACATCTCCAGTCTCGGATGCGAGTATCTCACCAAAGTCGTCAACAAATGATATTGCAAATTCAAAAGTAGATGAACCAGAACTCAATGAAATTACCGAATCTTTTTTATTTAGGTATGGTACAT
>ERZ869936.2123-NODE-2123-length-12178-cov-3.853667_pt1 | contig 12178 bp, 7 predicted proteins | sample MGYA00520876_ERZ869936 | MGnify/ENA primary metagenome ERZ869936 (study PRJEB32218, sample SAMN09650985) | biofilter metagenome | isolation source: enrty point of leading RO module | place: Saudi Arabia: Thuwal, RO plant located on Red Sea | collected 2016-02-17 ... | reverse complement strand
TCGCGGGCGAGGGTGGCCTCGTCGAGGGCCGCCCCGCTGTCCCGCAGCAGGAGGTCCACGCGGTCCTTCAGGCGCTTCCTGTACTCGTCCACCACCACCGGCGCCCGCTTCGCGACGGCGCTGAGGTTGCCCCCCATGCGCTTCGCGATGCCGCGCAGGTCCTTGACCAGGTGCGCCGCCTCCTTGCCCCGCATCGCCTCGAGCCCCGCCAGCGCCTCCTCCAGGGCCGTGCGGACGACCTTCCAGTCCGCCGGGCGAAGGGGGTCCTCGGCGCCCGACTCGACGGCGCCGGGGAGCGCGGCGAGGCTCTCCGGCGTCAGCGCCCCCTCGACGAGGCCCTTTCTCCTCAGCGCGTCCAGGGCGAGGGCGAACCCCTCGACGACCTCGGGGCGGATGCGCAGCAGGTCGGCCGACTTCAGGAACTCGACGCGCAGGAAGACGGTGACGCTGCCGCGGCGCACCCGTTTGCGCACGATGGCCTCGAGGTCCGCCTCCCGCGGCGCGAGCACAGGAGGCGTGCGCACCGAGATCTTCAGGGACCGCGAGTTGACCGAGCGCACCTCCGCCTCGACGGCGACGCGGCTCCCCGACGCCCGTCCGGCGCCGTACCCCGTCATGGAGCTCGGCATCGGCTACCTGTCCGGCTCGTCGGACCCGCCGCCGCCGTCGCCCGGCCCCGCGCCGTCGCCGCCCTCGGCGGGCGCGGACGCGGGCGTGCGGGTCGTGTCGGTGATCGCGGCGGGCTCCTCCTCGCGTATGGAGGCGTACAGCACCGCGAGGAACATGAAGATCCCGGCCGTGTAGGCGGTGAACTTGTTCACGCCGCGGCTCTGGACGCCGAAGGTCTCGGCGCCCGCGCCCCCGAAGGCCGAGGAGAGGCCTCCGCCCTTCGGCTCCTGCAGCAGGACCACCAGCGTGAGCAGCAGGGCCGTCAGCACGAAGAAGGTCATGAGGAGTCCCTTGATGAAGGACCAGAAGCTGAAGGCGAGCAGGATCGTGGCCATGGGCGTAAGCGCGGGATTGTACCCCCGGCCCAAGGGGCCGTCCCCTTCCGGCCCCCGGACCCCCTACCGCGCGGCCGCGACGATGCGGGCGAAGGAGTCGGCCTTGAGGCTGGCGCCGCCCACGAGGACCCCGTCGATCTCCGGGGTCGCCATGAGGCCGGAGGCGTTGTCGGGCTTCACGGACCCCCCGTAGAGGATGCGCACGGCCCGGCCCCCCTCCCCCAGCAGCCGCACGAGGAGGCTTCGGATCAGGGCGTGGACCTCCGCGGCCTGCTCGTTCGTCGCCGTGAGCCCCGTTCCGATGGCCCAGACGGGCTCGTAGGCCACGGTGACGTCGGCGGCGCGCTCCCCGGCCACGCCCGAAAGGCCGGCGCGAACCTGCCGCTCCACCACCTCGGCCATGCGGTCCGCCTCGCGTTCCTCCAGGGTCTCGCCCACGCACAGGATGGGGAGGATGTCGTGGCGCAGGGCCGCCTTGACCTTGCGGTTGACGAACGCGTCGTCCTCGCCCAGCACGTGGCGCCGTTCGCTGTGGCCGCAGAGCACCCGGGTGGCGCCCGCGTCGAGGAGCTGCAGCGGGGAGACCTCCCCCGTGAACGCCCCCTGGTCTTCGGGATAGAAGTTCTGGGCCCCGACGGTGATGTCGCCGCCCGCGACCGCCGCCACCACGTCGGCGAGGGCGGGGAAGGGCGGGAAGAGGGCGACGTCGGCGTTCTCCAGGGGCGCCGGCAGCGAGCGCAGGAGCGCCTGCGCCAGGGCCTTGGCCTCGGCGCGGGTCAGGTGCATCTTCCAGTTGCCGGCGACGAGGGGTTTCACGCTCGTTGGTTCTTCGTTCCGGGTCAGCCGCTGAGGATCGTCTTGCGGGTGATCTCGTGGATGGCGACGAGGTCGGGCACGAGCTGGGCGAGCTCGTCCGGGTGGACGGCCTGCCGCGCGTCGCTGCGCGCCTCCTCGGGGTTCGGGTGGATCTCGACCATCACGCCGTCGGCGCCCGCGGCGACCGCGGCCCGCGCCATCGCGGGCACGAGTTCGCTGCGGCCCGTGCCGTGGCTCGGGTCGACGATGACGGGCAGGTGGCTCAGGCGCTTCACGAGGGGGACGCACGAGAGATCGAGGTGGTTGCGGACGGCCGCGTCGAAGGACACGAGGCCCCGCTCGCAGAGCGCCACGTTGCGGTTGCCACCCGCGAGGAGGTACTCCGCCGCGCAGAGCCACTCCTCGACGGTGCACGCCCGGCCGCGCTTGAGCAGCACCGGCATGCCCGTCTCGGCGACCGCCTTCAGCAGCGCGTAGTTCTGCATGTTGCGCGAGCCGATCTGGATCATGTCGGCGTACTCGGCCACGAGGCCGATGTGCCGCGTGTCCATCGCCTCGGTGACGACCGCGAGCCCCGCGTCGTGGCCCGCGTCCCGGAGCATCCGCAGCCCCGCCTCGCCGAGCCCCTGGAAGTGGTAGGGGGTCGTGCGGGGCTTGAAGGCGCCGCCGCGCAGCACCTGGGCGCCGGCGGCGCGGGCGGCCCGGGCGATCTCGACCAGCACGTCGCCGTCCTCCACCGCGCACGGCCCCGCGATGATGGTGAGGCCGTTGCCGCCGAAGCGCGCGGCGCCGATGGCGAAGGACGTGTCCTCGGGCTGCGTCGCCCGGGAGGCGAGGGGGTACGGGATCTCCAGGGGAATCACGCGCTCCACGCCCGCGAACCGGTCCACGGCGAGGTCGCGGAGCGGACCGATCGCGCCCGTCACGTCGAGGAGCGTCCGGGGGCCCGCCTGGCTGATCCCGACGGCGAGCCCGGCCTGCTCGAGGACGCGCACGAGGCGCTGACGCTGCTCCCTTGTGGAGTCCGGCCGGAGCACGATGAGCATGAGCCCCGGGAGTTTACCAGCGGCCCTAAGGGGTTTCCGCCGTCTCCGCGCCGTCGGAGGGCGGGGGCTGCTCCAGCAGGATCCCGGCCACCCGCGCGTAGTCCCGGGCGCCCTTCGAGGCGGGGAACGCCTGGGTCACCGGCGCGCGGACCATGGGGGCCCGCATCAGGTTGGCGTCGGTGCGGATGGGGGGCAGGACCCGGTCCTTCAGGCCGCCCTGGATGGCGGCGAGGATCTCCCGGGCCACCTTGAGGCGGCCGTCGATCTTCGTCGGCAGGAAGCGCAGCGCGAGCCCGCGGCCGAGGCGGCTGCGGAGGAGCGCCACCGGGTTGGTGAGGTCGCTGGTGGCGTTGCTGGAGTCGCTCTGGGCCTCGATCGGCACGATCGCCTCCTCGCACGCGACGAGGGCGTTCACCGTCACGAGGCTGAGGTTGGGCGGGCAGTCGAGGAGGATGAAGTCGTAGGCGCCGTGCAGGGGCTCGAGCTTGCGGTCGAGGATGGTCTCACGCAGGAAGGCGTCGAAGATCTTGATCTCCACGCCGGCGAACCGGGGCCGCGCGGGAATGCAGGCGATGCCGGGAACGGCCGTGGGGCGCACGACGTCGGCCGCGGCCACGTCGTCCTCCACGAACAGCTCCTCGACGGACGCGTCCTTGTCCTGCAGCTCGATCCCGAGCGAAGCCGTGAGGTTGGCCTGCGGGTCGAGGTCGATGGCGAGGACCTTCCTGCCCCTCTGGGCGAGGGCGCCCGCGAGGCTCAGGGTGGTCGTGGTCTTTCCCACGCCGCCCTTCTGGTTGACCACGGCGATGCGGCGGCGGTGGGGGCCCATGGCCTCGTCCACCACCCGGCGCGCCTCCTCGAAGTCGTAGATGCGGTGGTTCGCCGCGTTGCGCCGGGCCTCGGGGATCTTGCCGCTGCTCTCCCAGTCCAGGAGCGCACGCCGGTCCACGCCGGCCATGCGGGCCACCTCCCCGACGGTGAAAGTCCTCCGTATCTTGCGGATCAACGGCCGAAATCCTACGAGATGTTGTAGGCACCGACAAGGGGCCGCACGTCTTTCGCGGGATCGTCACGAAACCGCACGCCGCCCGACGCGCCTAAGGTACGATTTCGGGCCGACTTGCGAACGCGGCGGATTTGGGGAGGTCCGCCCCGTGCGATTTCGCACTCTAAAGGCCGTGGCCACCTTCATCCTGGTCCTCGACGGGGAAACCCGCACCGTCAACGTCGACAAGCCCGTCGTGACGGTGGGGCGCTCGTCTTCGACGGACCTGCAGGTCACGGACATCCGGGTGTCCCGGCACCACTGCACGTTCCGCCTGAAGGACGGCGTCATGTCGGTGCAGGACGAAGGCAGCCAGAACGGCACCTTCGTGAACGGCGCGCTCGTGGAGGGGGCGGCGCTGAAGCCGGGCGACCGCGTCGACGTCGGCTCGTCGCAGATCTACTTCGAGCGCATGCCCCAGGACCGCGCCGAGGACGAGGACGTGACCTGGGCCGGCGTCGATCCCGACAAGCTCTACAAGGCGCCCCTGCCGCCGGAGACGGACCAGCTCGCCCGCATCCAGCGCATCGCCTCGGCGCTCAACTCCGAGATGGACCTGGACAGGATCCTCGACCTGATCATGGACCACGTCGTGGAGATGGCGCAGGCCGAGCGCGGGTTCCTGGTGCTCATCGACGGCAACAAGCTGACGGTGCCGGTGGCGCGCAACTTCCAGAAGGAAGACGTGATGAACCCCGAGGTGGGGTTCAGCCGGTCCATCGCCGAGCGGGTGGCCCGCAAGGGCGAAGCCGTGCTGACGGTGGACGCAACGTCGGACGACCGCTTCGCCGCCTTCGCGTCGATCCACGAGATCGCGCCCCGGTCGGTCCTGTGCATGCCCTTCAAGAGGGGCGGCCGCGCGATCGGCGTCGTCTACATCGACAACCGCATCGCCCGGGGCGTGTTCGGCCACGAGCATCTCCGGGCCCTTCAGAGCTTCGCCGACCTCGCCTCGGGCGCCATCCTGCGGGGTCAGCTCGAGCGCGAGCGCGACCGCGCGCTGGAGCGCGAGAAGGCGATGTACGCCGAGCTGAAGAACAAGTACGAGGAGCAGGGCGGGAAGCTGCAGGAGATCCAGAAGGCGCTGGAGCTGCGCACGAGCGAGCTCCTCACGAAGTACTCCTACAGCCAGATCATCGGCGAGAGCGCGTCGATGCGGCGCATCTTCCAGCTCCTGGACAAGGTCGTGGAGAGCGAGGAGCCCGTGCTCATCGAGGGCGAGAACGGCACCGGCAAGGAGCTCATCGCACGGGCGATCCACTACAACGGCACCCGGCAGAAGGGCCCGTTCATCGCCGAGAACGTCGCCGCGATCCCGGAGACCCTCGTCGAGAGCGAGCTGTTCGGGCACATGCGCGGGTCCTTCACGGGCGCCGACCGCGACAAGCCCGGGCTGTTCGAGCTCGCCGACGGGGGCACGCTGTTCCTCGACGAGGTGGGCGACATGCCCACGGACGTCCAGAAGAAGCTGCTGCGGGTGCTGCAGGAGCGCGAGGTGCGCCGGGTCGGCGGCAAGAAGACCCACAAGGTGAACGTACGCATCATCTCGGCGACCAACCGCGAGCTGCGCCGCCTCGCGGAACAGGGCGACTTCCGCGACGACCTGTTCTACCGGCTGCGGGTGCTTTCCATCTCCCTGACGGCCCTGCGGGACCGCCGCGACGACATCCCGGTGCTGGTCGCGCACTTCCTGAAGACGCACACACCCTCGGGGCTGAAGCCGAAACAGATCACGCCGGCCGCGCTGAACGTGCTGCAGACGTACGACTGGCCCGGCAACATCCGCGAGCTGGAGAACGAGGTGAAGCGGCTGATCGCGGTGGCGGGCGACGTCATCCACGAGGAGGACCTCTCCGACAGCGTCCGGAAGGGCCCGAAGGGGCTCGAGGGCCTCGAGGCCGAGCCCGGGGAGGTGCGCAACCTGGACGAGCTCGTCGCCCAGGTGGAGGTGCGCGAGATCCGCCGCTCCCTCACCCACACCGAGGGCAACAAGACGAAGGCCGCCGAGCTGCTGGGCATCTCCCGCTTCACGCTCCAGCGAAAGATGGAAAAATACGGGTTGACCTAGAGCGTCCCGGTTTCCAGTTTCCAGTTTCCAGAGGGCGGGCCCGACCGCCGAAACTGGGAACTGGGAACGGGCAACTGGAAACTGGTCCACGATGCGACGCACGCTGATTCTCCTCGCCGTGGCCTCGGCCGCCCATTCCGACGACATCTACGGCACCCGGGGCGACCGGCCCATCGCGAAGGACGTGAAGGTCCTCTCGGAGGAGGGCAAGGTCGTCTACGTCGACAAGAGCCTGAAGGAGCGCTCCTTCCCCGCCCCCATCGTCGGGCGCGTCGAGAAAAAGCACACCGACGTCCACGAGTTCCTCGACCGCTCCGAGACGGCCGCCGACGCCGACGCCGTGATGGCCCTGCGGACGTGGGCGGCCGACAAGGGGTTCAAGGACGACGTGCTCGCCGGCCTCGTGGAGCGCGCCCTCGGCCTCGATGCGCAGCACGACGCCGCGAACGAGGCGGCGGGCAACGTGCGCCACGAGGGCGCGTGGATGACCCCCGCCGAGCGCGACCGCCGCGTGAAGGAGGCCGAGGACGCCGCCATGGCGGCGAAGGGTCTCGTCCGGTGGGGCGACGAGTGGGTCACCCCCGAGGACAAGGTCAAGCTCGACCAGGGCCTGCGCAAGCACGAAGGCCGCTGGATGACGGAAGAGGAGATCAAGGAGGCGCAGGGCTTCGTCAAGCACGACGGCAAGTGGGTGAAGCGGGACGACCTCGAGGTGGTCGCCGTCGTCGAGCGCGCCCGCAAGGAGACCCAGCTCGGCGCGGCGCTCGCCTTCGTGAAGACGGACAACTTCCTCGTCATGGGCGACCTCGGCCAGGCCGAGCTGGAGGACCTCGGCAAGTCGTGCGAGCGCCTTCTGGCGGAGTGGCTGCGGGTCATGCCGGGAGCACAGCCGCGGGACCTGCTCGGCGGGCTCTACCACCTCTACGCCTTCAAGAAGGCGCCGCCCTACCAGGCCCTCGTGCGCAACATGATCGAGCGGCAGAAGACGACCCAGGGCGGGTCGGCGGGACGCATCCAGGAGGAGGACCTGCGCATGAAGGCGCGCCTGCGGGAGACGTCCTTCTGGGACATCTTCCCCGCCATGAGCGCCCACGTGCAGATGCCCGACCCCTTCGAGGGGCTCAAGGCGCACGTCATCCATTTCGCCACGAACGTGCTCGTGTGGCGCCACGGCAGGCCGCGGCAGACGACCTGGTGGCTCAACGAGGGCCTCGCGTACTACTTCGAGAAGAAGATCACCGGGTCGATCCAGACGCAGAGCGTGGGCGTGGGGGGCGGCGGCTACGCCGACCAGGGCCCCGTGTCGCCGGACAAGAACCCGTGGCTCGACGCGTCGAAGTGGGAGAGCCTGATCCAGGGCCTGCTGCGCCAGAACCGCGACCCCGCCCTCGACCGGATCAAGTCGAAGAACCTGTACGAGCAGGACAACCGCCTCGAGGCGCCCGATCTCGCGAAGGCCTACACCGTCGTGACGATGCTCATCCTGGATGACCCCAAGGTCTTCGCCGCCTTCATGGAGGACGTGAAGCTGGGCGGCCCGAGCGACCCCCTCGAGCGGGAGGTGCTCGCGCTGGTGAAGCACTACGGCAGCTACGACAAGGTGGACGAGCGCTGGAAGGCCTTCGCCAAGAACGGCTTCCGCATCCTCCGTTAGGGTCGCCCCTCGAGATCGTTTCACCGCGGAGGCGCGGAGAGGCGCAGAGGCCGCAGAGGGTTCCCGACCGCAGGAACCAAGAACCAAGAACGAAGAAGGAGGATTCACCGCCAAAAACCCCCTCCGCCCCCGTCCGTCCCTGGCCGGAACGAGCGTTAAAATCCATATGGTGAGACCCCGTTCCGCCGCGCTGCTCCTCTTCGCCCTGCTGGCGCCGCTGCAGGCGGGCGAGATCGCCCCGGTGTTTTTCCCGGCGGCCGACGCGGCAACGCGCAAGCGCATGGCCCAGCTCGCGAAGGAGCTCGGGGACTCGACGCTGGAGAAGCGCGAGGCGGCGCGCCGCGAACTGGCCGCCATCGGCGTCTGGGCGCAGCCCGTCCTCGCCGACCACCTCGCGGGCGGCGCCGTGCGCCAGAAGGTCGACGCCGCGCTGACGCTGCCCCGCATCGAGGATCCCGACTCGGTCGCCCTGCTCCGCCTCCACGCCGACACGGTGGACGACGAGGTGCGCCGCGCCGTGTGTCTCGCCCTGGGCGTCTTCGGCGACCCCGCCGACCTCGGCGTGCTGGCCGACCTGTGCGCGAACCCGCGGAACCGCCTCGGCGAGCTGCCGGAGGCGGCCCTCGCCCTCGCCCGGGCTCCGGGTTCGGCGCCGGCGCTCGCGGGGGCGACGGCGAAGCTGCCCGAGAACGAGCGGCTCGCGGCGGCCTTCATCCTCGCGGCGGCCCTCGCCGACCCGACGTCGCGCCCCGAGGCGCACCTCGGCCACCGCAAGGAGGTCGTCCTGCGCGCGGCCGCGGCGGCCCTCGTCCTGCGGCCGCCCGAGGACCCGGCGCCCATCCTCGACGCGCTGCGCAAGGGCCGCGGCGACCGCAACACCCGCATGCTCCTCTACGTCGCCCTCGGCGCCCTGCCGCCGAGCGGCCAGGTGCGCGAGGTGCTCCTCGACTGCGCGACGAAGGACCGCGAGAAGACGGGCGCCCGCGCCGCGGCGTGCATCGCCCTCGGCCGCGAGTGGGGGGTGACGGCGAACGCGCCCGCCCTCGAGCGCGCGCTCAAGGGCGCGAAGGACGACCTCGTCGCGCCGCTCATGTTCGCCCTCGTGCGAACGGGCACCGACGGCGCGATCGACTTCCTGCTCCGCCAGGCGGGATCGACCGACAAGAAGCGGCACGAGCCCGCCGGGGCGCTGCTCCTCCACATGCTCGCGTCGGTGCGCGACGGCGAGCGCCACCCGCGGCACGACGAGATCCTGAGGGCCCTCGCCGACGAACGCCACGACGCCGTGAGGCAGCCGGCCCAGGCGGCCCGGGCGAAGACCGAGTGGCCCGCCTTCCGCGAACACGCCCTGAAGGTCGTCGCGACGATCCCCGCGCCCTTCGACCTCTGGACGCTCACGTGGGAGGAGCGCCGGTGGGCGCTCGTCAACGACATCCTGCCGGAGATCCTCGGCCTCGACGACATCCCCGACTGGGGCAACCCCGCGAACACCCAGCTCAAGGACCGCCAGGGCAAGACCTACGAGGACGGCCGCGGCAACCGCGCCAGCGCGACGCCCTGGGAGCAGGATCTCATCTCGTTTCTCCGCGAGCGGCCCTACTTCGTGCCCGGGGACCTGCGGGGACGGCGCGGCAGGAGGACTTCGTCTTCGCCGAGCACGTGCTCAGGCACGGCTACGCCACGGAAGAGCAGGTGCAGGAGTGCCTCGGCCTCCTGGAGCGGCTCAAGGGCGAGATGGACCTCGAGGAGACGCTCGCGAACCTGCTCGTGAAGAAGGGCTATCTCGCCCCGGCGCAGGCGCAGGTCGTCGAGCGGGAGCTCAACCCGCAGGCGGGCAAGGTCAAGAACGCGATCCCCGGATATCAGCTCCTCGCGCGCATCGGCTCCGGCGCGATGGGCTCGGTCTACAAGGCGCACCACCGAAAGCTCGACATCCCCGTGGCGCTCAAGGTGCTGAAGGCCGAGCTGGCCGCGTCGCGCACCCAGATCGAGCGCCTCCAGCGCGAGGCCCGCCTCGCCGCGCAGCTCAACCACCCCAACATCGTGCGCAGCCTCGACGTCGGCGAGTCCCTGGGCTGGCACTACATGGCGATGGAGTTCGTCGAGGGCTCCACGGTGCGCGGGCGCCTCGACAAGGGCCCGCTGCCCGAGAAGGAGGCGCTGCGCATCGTCAAGGAGACGGCGAAGGCGCTCGACCACGCGCACGGCCACGGCGTGATCCACCGGGACGTGAAGCCGGGCAACATCATGCTCACCCCCGACGGCAAGGTGAAGCTCGCCGACTTCGGCCTCGCCCGGGGGAAGGGGCCGAGCGACCTCACCCTCGAGCACGCGTCCATCGGCACGCCCCAGTACCTCGCCCCCGAGCAGGCGATGCGCGGCTCCAACGCGACGCACCGCTCCGATCTCTTCAGCCTCGGCGCGTCGCTCTACCACATGGCGACGGGCCGCCCGCCCTTCGCCGGCGACAACCTGGGCGAGATCTTCAACAACGTCATCCACTGCCGCTTCGAGCCGCCCGAGAGCGTCCAGAAGGACCTGTCCCTCGACACGGCCTACCTGATCCACCGCCTCATGCGGGCGAACCCGAAGGAGCGCTACGCGAGCGCGGCCGACGTGGTGGCCGATCTCGAGCGGCTCGAGCGCGGCGAGCGCATCGCGCCGCCCGATTTTCTCGGCGACTACGCGCGCTACCTGCGCCGGCGCCGCGCGCGCCTCGCGGCCATCGCGACGCTGGCGGCGGCCGTCGTGGCGGTCGCCGTCGTCCTCGCCGTGAACGCGTACCTGAGCACGCAGCGGCGCGTCGACCTCGAGCGGCGCTGCTCCGCCGTGGACGCCACGGGAGCCGACGGCGTCGAGTCCCTCGCCACGGCGGCGCAGCTCCGCGCGCTCCTCGCCGAGCTGCGGGAGGCGCGCGGCGCCACCGACTGCCCCGACGACCTCCTGGTCGCCCTGCAGGCGCGGCTCGCCCGGCTGGAGAGCGACGGGGCCCGCATCGAACGCGTCGACGGGCTCCTCGCGAAGGCGAGGGAGGAGGGCGCCTCCTTCCGGACGCTCCAGGAGGGGGTCCGGGGGCAGAAGGGCGGATATTTCCGCCTCACCGACGAGCACGCGGACGCCGCCGCCCGGGAGATCGCCGAGCTGAGCGACAATGCCCAGCGCGCCCACCGCACCGCGGTGTACGGCGCAGGGCGCGAGCGCACGGACCTGCTCGACGCCCTGGACGGCTACGAGAAGGCGCTCCAGGAGCGCTACCTGGACCCGCAGAACGAGCGCACGCAGGTGTCCCTGGACCGGCAGTCGGTGGAGCGGCTGGCCGAGGTGTGGCGGCAGAGCGAGGCCGACCTCGGGCGCGACTACGAGCGCGCCATGGCGGACCGGCGCTTCGCCGACGCGTGGCGCCTCATGAAGACCTTCGTGGACCGTCGCACCGCCGCCCTCGCGGCGAACCCGCTCTCGCCGCCCCTGCGCCGCCACTTCCGCCTGCCCGAGGACCCCGAGGCCGCGGTGCGCGACCGCGAGCTTCCCCTCTACGAGGAGGCGATCGCGCGGCCGGTCAGGGACCACCTTGAGCAGGGCCGGCCCGACGAGGCCGAGCGGCACCTCCTGACGGAGCCGTGGCAGGCGCACTTCTCCCGGGGCGACCTCGCGCGGCTGCAGGAGCGCGTGGCGGAGGCGCGGAAGGCGCGGCTCGACGCGCAGCAGGCCGACCTTTCGAGGCTCGAGAGGGAGTTCCTCGCCGAGGTGCGCGCCCGGCGCGTGCTGCAGCCCTTCGAGCTCGTGCGCAAGGCGCGGGAGCGCAGCGACTGGGTGCCCCTCGCCGAGGAGCGGCTGGAGACGCTGCAGGAGCGCGCTGGCCTCCTCGCGGCGATCTACAACCGCTTCCGCGACGCCGCGCGCGCGCGCCAGCTCGTGCCCAGCGAGGACGACCCCTATCTCTTCCGGCCGACGGGCCGCAAGGGCGAGGAGGTGCTCTTCACGTCCCTGTCCCTCGGGGAGATGCTGGAGGGGCTCGCCCTCGACGACGCGCAGCCGGGCCAGGCGCAGCTCAAGGCCTACGTGTACGCCGTGGAGGCCCACGCCGATCCCGATCCGCGGGTGCGGCGCGAGCGCGCCCGCGACGCGATCCGCGGGCTCGCGGGGGACCGGTGGGCCGCCGAGCTGGAGGAGGTCGCGCGGCGCGATCTCGAGCCCCGGGAGCAGGAGGCCGAGCGCCGCTACCAGGACTTCCTGGAGACCGTCGGCCGCAACGACAACGAGATCGCCCTGCAGAAGTGCCGCGACCTCCTGGATCCTCGGCGCGACAGCTACCGCTACACCCGCACCCTGGACGACCCCGCGCGGCGCGAGACGCTCGAGCGCGAGCTGAAGCGCCTGAAGCGCCTGGCGGGCGCCGAGGAGTTCCGCATCGCCGCCGGCCTGCCCCCCGAAGCCCTCGCGGGGGGCGAGACGATCACCACCTGCCGCTTCGACTTCCGCGAGTGGTTCCCCGACGAGGGGAGGGTGCCGGCGTCCCTGGAGGGCGCCGAGGCGCGGCGCCGGCTT
>ERZ869936.2122-NODE-2122-length-12179-cov-32.903745_pt1 | contig 12179 bp, 8 predicted proteins | sample MGYA00520876_ERZ869936 | MGnify/ENA primary metagenome ERZ869936 (study PRJEB32218, sample SAMN09650985) | biofilter metagenome | isolation source: enrty point of leading RO module | place: Saudi Arabia: Thuwal, RO plant located on Red Sea | collected 2016-02-17 ... | reverse complement strand
GCCGGGTCGTATCGAAGTGGGCCGCCCTGTCGCGGCCCCATGTCCCTCGGGCGCGCGAGCCGATGGGTAGGAACAAGTCAAAGAAGTCGTCGCCCGCCGCGCGTCGCCCGGCAGCTTCCACCGGCGAGGCGTCTTTACGGCGGTGGCTGCCGCTGATCGTGGCGCTGGTGGCCATCGGGTCCTTTACGACTTGGGTCCTCTGGCCGCAGGGCAATGACGATCTGGCAACGACGGCAACGGCCGGCTCTCCCCCCGAGACATCGCTGCCCGCGACATCGCCGCGCCGGACATCGCCACGAGCGAGCGGGCACGGCGGCGCGACGTCGGGTCCAGGGCAGAGAATTCCCGCAGGGACGTCAGGGTCGCCCTCGTCGACGCCGAGTGCCGCTGCGTCGCCCGAGTCGGTCATCCCCGCGGAGGTCACGTTTGCCGCACCACTGGGGCTGACGCGGCCGGACAGACCCGAGGGCCGCTACGTCGGCTCGGCGGTGTGTGCCGAGTGCCACGACGACGTGGCGGACGAGTATCGCGGTCACCCGATGGGCATGGACAACTTTACCAAGATCGCGGCGGCCAGCGCGGTCGAGGATTACACGCAGGTCGAGTGTGCCATTGCCGGTCCGCGGCGCTATCGCGTCGAGCGTCAGGGCGATGATGTCTACCATCGCGAGTTGCTCGTCGACGCCGCCGGCGAAACGATCTTCGAGCGGGCCCATCGCATCGACTACGTGGTCGGCTCGGGGCAGCAGGGGCGTTCCTACTTGATCGACCACGGCGGCATCCTGCACCAGTCGCCGATCACCTGGTACGTCCACGATCACGAGTGGGCCTTCTCGCCCGGCTATCGGCCCCTGACGCCGTATCAATTCGATCGGCGGATCCAGGAGGGCTGCTTGCGGTGCCACGTCGGCTTGGCCAACGAGGAGGTGCCCGGCAGCAGCCGCTACCGCGACCCCGTGCATCGCGAGACGTTCATCAGCTGCGAGCGGTGTCACGGGCCGGGCGAAGTACATGTCCGGCTGAACGAAGAGGAGTCGACCGCCGAGGGCATCGTCAATCCCGACGAACTAGCGCCGCGGCAGCGGGACAGCGTTTGTTACCAATGTCACTTGAGTTCGAAGACGGCCCTGGCGCGTTACGGCTACGAGCTGCGGGACTTTCGGCCGGGCCAAAGCCTGGAAGACGTGCTGCTGGTGTTCGTCGACAAGCGGGACGCCTCGGCCGAACAGAATCGCATCGCCAGCCAGGCGGAACAGATGGAATCGAGCCGTTGTTATCAGGCCAGCGGGGGCCAGATGGGCTGCACCTCGTGTCACGATCCGCATGCCCGACCGGCGCCGGCCGAACGCGAGGCGTTTTACCAGGCGAGCTGCCTGGCCTGTCACGAAGGGGGGCACGACGACTGCGGGCTCGACGTGGCCGAGCAGATGGCCGAACCGGCGACCGGCTCGTGTGTTCATTGCCACATGCCGACCGCCCCCTCGCGGAGCGTCGGTCATATTACGCTGTCCGATCATCGCATCCTGAAGCGACCCGAGGCGCTGGCCCTTTCCGACGAGACGATTGCCCAGGCCGAGCGCGAGGGCCACGACTCGGTCGCGGATCTGGTCATCTTTGCGACCGACGAGGCAAGCCTGCCGCCGCGGGAACGGGCGCGGGCCTATGGGCGACTCTACACGGCCGAGGCCGCGCGGCGGGGCGACCGCGCACTGTTACAAAAGGCCCTGGCGCAGCTGATCCCGAGCGAGGTTCGCGCCAGCCGCGATATCGAGGTGGTGCTCGACGCGCTCGGCGACGACAAGGCCGTGATCGGCGAGCTGGCTTTCATTTACGTGATGCTGGGCGATCTGGACCGGGCCTTGGCGTGTTATCGTCGTGGTCTGGCCATCGATCCACGTGACGATAGGCTGCTGACGGGGCTTGTCGACTGCTACGCACGGAGAGGTGAACCGCAAAAGGCCCTGGCGGCGTTGGCGGCACTTCGCGCGGTCAGTCCGTTCCTGGCCGACACGCACAAACATCGTACACGCTTGCTCAACCAGGTGGGTCGGGTGAGTGAGGCGCGGCAGGTGGCCGAAGAGCGGCTGGCCCGCGATCCGTTGAACGGACCGTTGCGGACGTTCTTGATTCGCTCCTACGCCCGCACGGGGGAGCGGGAGAAGAGCGAGCAGCATCGGCGGCTGGCCGAACGAATTCGCGCGGCGCTTACGGCTGCGGGGTCGCCGGCCTCGAGTCCGTAGCGGCTACGGTTGCGGTGGCGGCGGGCGTTTCGCTGCCGAGTGACCTGGCGCGCGGCGCTTCGTCGTCGGCTGCTGGGGCGTCGAAGTTCCAGCAGCGGGTGAAATGCCGGACCGGCTTGGCCGTGTCGGTCGTGCGGAAGGAGGTCGGCCGCCAGCGGGGACGTTCTTCGACGCGACCTGGCCGGGTCGAAGCAGAGGACTGCGTGGCGACCGGCTCGTTCCGGTAGATCACCTCGCCCCCGTAAAAGTCGCCCTGAGGCTGGGCGTAGGCACCGCCGTAAGATTGAGGATAGTAGCCGCCGAACTGGGGGCTGCAACCGCCGATGCCTCAGCCACCCGGGGCGGGGGCGGGAAACAGCAATGGGAGCAGCAGCGTGGCGGTCGCGATCGACAAGCGGGTCATGATTTCCTCCTGGGTTCCCGAAGCGAGCCTGGCGGGGACGACTCGGCTTCCAGGGCTGGGGAGCTAGCAGGCGTGCACATGGCGCGCCGCGGGCGGACGATTTGCCGGGTGGCGGCGCAAGTCGCGGCCTCGGCAGCGGCTAGGCGCGGCTCGACGGGCCCGCGGATCACGGGCGGCCTGGCGAGGACGCAAAGTCTACACGCCCGCTGCACCATTTACCGCTAGCGGTGGCGGCGTTGCCAGCGACGGAGCGAACGAGTGGCCGCAAGTGGCACTGGCTGCTTGTCAGCCAGTGCTTCGACAGGATTGCAGGGATCCTAGGATGGGGGCCACAAAGGGTTCAGGTCCAAGTTTTCGGTCGGTGCGCTTTCCCAGAGGAGGAATCGAGCGGCCGAAAATTGGATGGCGCTGGCTCTGGCGTCTGTGTGCCATCTGGCTGCTTGTCAGCCAGTGCTGCGAAGACGCATGAGCTTGATCAGGTATGGCCACGCGAGCGTGGACATGACACCCCGATGAGATTGTCGGGCAGAGAATTGGGCCAGGATTACAGGATCGCAGGATTGAAGGACCAAAGGGTCCGCAGAAGGACAATTCGATCCCGTCGATCCTGTTCATCCTGTCTAAAGACCGTGTCGATTCGGTTCATCCTGTCTCGACCCCGTGCGATGAGTGCGGGCGACGAAGGGGTCCGGTCCAAGTTTTCGGTCAGATCGCTTTCCCAGAGGAACAATCGAGCGGCCGAAAATTGGACCAGACCCCGGGATGGCGCCGGGCGGCACTGGCTCCGCCAGTGCTGGGGCTGTGGTTGCTCTCGCATGCGCATGGCCACGCCAGCGTGACCATGGCACCCGGCACAAGAGGTCGCAACCGTGCGCCTGCGCTTGCCCGGTGACTTTCCGCGACGTCGGGCTGACCTGTCCCCGCGGGTGATACCCGGGTTAAGTTGACTTCTACTTCGGTCTTGCCCTTGGCTGTTGGTGCCGCGTTGCGGACCAAGCAGCTTGAAAGAAGACGCGTCGGGGACCGCCGCAAGTTTCAGGAAAGACAGAGTTGCTCGGGCCGCCACCGGTCGTGTGGATGCACCTACCAATCTGGCAAGGGTTGCTCGGCTGGAACGAACTCAATGTGGAGGCGGCATGGTGACGGATGCATCCCGTGGTTCATTCTGAGAAACGGTGGTATTTTGTCGTCGGCAAGAAACGCATGGGAAAGCCAGACAGCAAACGGCATTCGAGGGGGTGGCCCAACCAAAGAAAGGCCCCGTGGTGCCAGGCGAGGCTTGGTCGCTTCCGATCTTCGACCCGCGACCGCATGCCGCGTCGTCCATCTGCTATTCCGTAGACGCCGATGGGGAATTAGTAGAGTTCGGCTGCTTGGCGCGCTGTGATGATGGGCGCTCGCCAGGTTTGCGAGCCCAGCTGCATTGCGTCTTTCAGGTTGACATTGATCCGGCCGCGAAAATCCTTTTCCTTTTCGAGACGGATCAGCTTTGCCGTGAACAAGAAACAGTCGTCGGATTTCGCCTTCAGCCAATGGATGTTGTTGCGGTAATCCGAAATGCTCGACCAGGTGCCGGCGGCTGCCGATTTTTCGTCGACCGTTTGTCGAATGACCATGTCCTTGTCCGTTTGCTCGAGACGGTCGAAGAGCTGTACCTCGAACTCGCCGGAAACACAGAGAAATGCGGAGACCATGTTGCTGTGCCCGTGCGGAGGAATGCTACGACCTTTCTTCACATGGGCAATCTTCACAATCGCCGTTTCGTGCGGCTTGCCAGAAGTCCTGTCCCGCGCCGGAATCGGTCCCACAGCAATGTCGTGGAAAATCTCTCCCCGCGTACCAAGACCCCGGGACGCCAGTTGATCGCTCAATCGGTTGAAGTCGATCGTCTTCAACAATTCGGGGAGGGGCGCCGAACCGTAGATTTCGTCGAGCGCTTCCTGCCATTGAAGTCCGGAGATTTTGCCAGCCGCTAACTGCCTGGAAATGTTATCGAGCCGCGCGACCCATTTCTCTGCCTTGGCGGCACCTTGCTCCGAGGCGTACCCGGCACGGAGACAATGCTGCGACAGCGACACGGCGAGCAAGGTGCGTCCGCTCAGCTTCAGCAAATCGCGACGAGTCAGGCAAGTGCCTGGGGAATCCGCCATCATTTCGATCCTCCGTTATTGTTGCTAACCGGCGCCAGCGCCGGCCAGGAGCCAAGATCGTATCGGTGCAGCTTCGCGTTCGTTCAACGGCTCTTCGTCGTACGGCGATCTCCTCATCGGCATCTCCTCATCGGTGCCCACCATGCGCCACAACTTGGCCTGTGTTAAGTTGCGTGGTGCGACATCGGCGGGAACAACAAGCCGGTGGTGATCGGCGTGCAAAGCTTCGTGATTCAATAAATCGAAATTTGCCTCGCGATTGTTTGCATTGTGACACCGCAGACAGTGGATACGCAAGACAGGAAGTACGGCTGAGGCGGTGGCGTGTAGGCCCGTTCTGCATTTGGCTTGCTGCGCGAGCGGGTGATCTGCGCCCGCCAGCGCGCGTCGGTCGAGGTAACCTGAGCACCTTGGCGGCGGCGGATCGTGGCGATGGTGGATCACTGGCTCTGCCAGTACTGAGATCGAGCCTGCTCTCGAACCCGCATGGCCACGCCAGCGTGGCCATGGCATCCGGCTAACGTAGTCCCTCGCTCACGCGTCGGGCTACTATCGCGAGCGGCGATGCCACTGGCTGCTTGTCAGCCAGTGCTTCGACAGGATTACAGGGATCCTAGGATGGGGGCGACGAAGAGGTCAGGTCCAAGTTTTCGGTCAGATCGCTTTCCCAGAGGAACAATCGAGCGGCCGAAAATTGGACCAGACCCCGGGATGGCGACGGGCGGCACTGGCTCCGCCAGTGCTGGGCCTGTGGTTGCTCTCGCACCCGCATGGCCACGCGGGGCGTGGCCATGGCATCCTGCGTCTCAAGTCCGCTATGCCTCGGTCATCGTGACCAGGCAATCGCGCAGCGCGAGCACCAGCCGGGTCAGCCAGTCGAAGTCGATCTTGTCGACCGTGTCCTCGGGCGTGTGGTAGTGGGGATAACGGAAGTTGGCCGTGTCGGTGATCATCAGGGCCGGGTAGCCACACTTCCAAAACCCGGCGTGGTCGGAGCGGAAGATGTCCTTGAGCAGTCGCGGGGCGGCAATGCCCTCGGTTGGAAACGAGGCCCGGCGAAGTCCGCGGACGACGTCGTGAACCAAGCGCCGCGAAGCGATGTTGCCGACCACGGTGATGAAGTCGCCGGTCGTCGGGTAAAGGTACTCGATCCAGCGGGCCGGATAGCGCTGCGAGCCGGGCGCGGTCGATTGGTAGCCGATCGTCTCCAGGCAGATCATGCCGGCGACGTGTTCGCCCCGGCGACGGCAGTCTTCGGCGTAGCGGAGGCTGCCCATCGCGTCGGTCATGTAGTAGGGCGATTCTTCGTTGACGAAGAACACGAAGCGAATGGTGCGGCGGGGCTGTCGGTCGACGAACGCACGGGCCAGGGCCAATGCGGCGACGACGGCGCTGCCGTTGTCGTTGGCGCCGGGGCTCTCGGGAATCGTGTCGTAGTGGGCCCCGACCACGAGAATCTCGTCCGCAAGGTCGCGACCGCGGACTTCGACCTCCAGGTTCCAGACCGGTTTCTCGACGGCTGCGGCCTCGTCGTCGAGGTGCAGGCGGCGTGGTTCGTAGCCGGCGGCGGAGAGCGAGCGCTCGATCAGCTCGGCCGCGGCGACGAGCTGTTCGTAGCGGGTGGCGACGTCGCGAATGCCGATCTCCTCGGCCAGCTCCGTCAACTCGTACTGCAAAGCGGCGCGAACCTGAAGGGCTTCTTCGCCCAGCGGTGCGGGCGGCCGGCGGCGACGGTCACCAGGGCTCCAGACGATGAGCCGCCAGGCGGCGAAGGCGACCAGGGCGGGAATCGCCACGAGCACCGACAGGCCGACGAACAGATAGGTCATGGACTCGATGCGGTCGCGAACCAGGACCTGTCGCGGGGCCAGGGGCTACGTGTCGCCCTTGGCGGTCTTCGAACCGCGACCACGGCCACCCCGACCGCGGCCACCCCGACCGCCACGTCGACGTCCCTCTTTGCTGCCCGAGCCGTTCTTCGACTGTCGGCTACTACGATTCTCCATGTTGCGGTCGATGATCGTGCCGACCGCTTCGTCCCAGGTGGGAATGTTTCGATGGGAGGTCTTCTTCCCGGAGGACTCGCGTCGCTCGTCGCCCGTGGGGACGGCATCGACGTCGTCTTCGTCGGCGTCGGTGGCGTCGAAGTCGATTTCTTCGTCGGGTTCCTCGTCAGCGGGCGCGGCGGCGCTCGACTCGGCGTCGTCGCCGCTGGAGGATCGAGAACCTCGACCGCGTCGACCTCCGCGACGTCGTCGCCGGCGTCGACCCGAGCCGCGTGACTCGTCGTCGTCACCCTCGCCGGGTTCGGCTTCCGGCTGCTCGCCGGACTCGTCGGATGTGGCTTCTTCTTCGTCGGAGAGGTCCTCGCCGCCGATGAATTCGACCGACGATTCCAACTCGGCCACCTCTTCGGCGAAGGGCGAACTGCTGGCGACTTCCTCGGCTTCCGCTTCCGCGGAGGACGAATCTTCACGCGATCTCGAACCGCGTCCGCGCCGTCTTCGTCGGCGCCGTCGGCGGTCGTCACCTTCGCGTTCCGTTTCGGTGTCACCTTCGCGCTGTGCTGCGGTGTCTGTCTCGCGCTCGGCTTGTGCTCGGTCGCCGGAATCGGCCGGTTCGACAATCTCGGCGATCACGATATCGTCGTCCTCGACCTCGTCGGCCGTCTCCAGGTCGGCCGTCTCCAGATCGGCCGCCAAAGTGCCGGCCGGTTCGTCCGCTTCCGCGACCACTTCTTGTTCCTGCTCCGCAGCAACCTCGGCGATGACCGCGTCGGTCGTCGCCTCGGTCGCACGACCCGCAGGCGGCTCGGCCGTCGGCTCGTCGGCGCGGGGAGGCAACTTGGCGGGCGTCTCGATGCCCAGCGAGGCGGTCAGATCGCCCCAGTCGGTCGCCGGTCGCTCCGGCATGGCCGACTTCGAAGGCGTTCCCTGGACCGTCTCTTCCGTCTCGGGCAACTCCTTGGCCTCAGGCTGAGCCAGCACCTCGGGGTCGATGTCGGCACCGAGTTCGTCGGCCAGGGAATCCCAGTGGCTGGTTTTTTTCGTTTCGTCGCCCATGGGTTTCCAATCTTTCCGAGATTCGCAACGTGGGTAAGGTGTGACCGCTTCGGTCCGCAAGTTAGCAGCCCGCCAAGCCGGCAGCGGCCGGCGTGGCAATTCGCAGCTGAAGGCGAACTCTCCGCAAGATCGCGGCATCGCCAAGCACCTTATTATAACGGTCGCGACGACCTCTTGAGAAGGTCGCCCCCGGCCGGCAACGTCGCCGGGTGAGGCGCCTGCGGACGGTCGACTATGCTAAAGAAACGAGTCTGCGAGACAACCGGAGGCGGCCGCGGGTCGCCACCCGATGCTGCCCCCAACGCCCGGAGTGCTGCCTTGGCCCGTCCACGAACGTCGCGTCCGCAAATGCCCCCTCGACGATTCCGATCCCAGCCGGGAATTCGCGGCCTGCTGGTGGCGATGTGTGTGCTGGCCCTGGGGGTCGACCTGGCGGCGGCGGGACCGTGGGGGCGTCGCCGGGGCCGAACTCGGCGGACCGCGTGTCGGGTGAATTCGGCGGCGGCCAATGTGCCGTCCCGCGTCGCGGCCCAGCAAGCTCGGGCAAACTCGCCGCGGTCGCTGTTCGATGGCCGCACGCTCGCCGGCTGGGAGATCGCCGACGAGGCGGACTTCGCCGCGCATGGCGAGGTGACGGTCCGCGACGGCCGCATCGAGTTGGAGATGGGAAGCCCGGCCACCGGCATTCGCCGCAGCGGCGCGACGCCGAAGCTCGATTACGAAATTTCGCTCGAGGCGATGCGGACCGGCGGTGGTGACTTCTTCTGTGGTTTGACCTTTCCCGTGGGCGAACAGTATTGCTCCTTGATCGTGGGTGGTTGGGGTGGCGGGGTCGTCGGACTGTCGAACATCGACAGCGTGCCGGCCAGCGACAACGAGTCGGCCAGCTGGCAGGACTTTCGCGAAGGGCAGTGGTACGCCATTCGGCTGCGCGTCACGGCGGAACAGATCTCGGTCTGGATCGACGACGAGCAACTGATCGACGTTGACACGGCCGGGCATGACTTCGACATCTGGTGGGAACAGGAGCCGATGCGTCCGTTGGGCATCGCGACCTGGTACACGTCGGCTGCCTTGCGGAATGTGAAGCTGGTCAAGCTGGCCCCCACCGCCGCGGCGACGGATGAGGCGGCTGGCGACGCCACGGCTGACGAAGAGACCGCTCGTGAAGAAGCCGTTCCAGGCGACCGCCACCGCGAACGCCGCTAGACAGAGGGCAGTCGTTGAACGTAGCGGCGCGGCCTAGAGCGCTTCTCATTTCCCTGTCGGGACTCGGCGGGCTACGACCGCGTTTGACGTTGTCGACCTGCATCGACGAATCTCCTGGATTCGCCTGCTTCGGTCTCCTTGTCAAACTTGCCTCGCTATCCGCCGAAGACCCTACATCGATCTGAAAAACGCTCTAGTGCCTGCGTGGGGCGAGCCAGCTGCCGGTCATTGCCGCTCCGTTTGTCGGCGGGGTAGAATTTTGGCTTTTCGTGTCCCGATCGTCCGCCGCTGCATTGACGGTGGTTCCGGTGCCGGCGGATCAGGCGGCTACCCCGCACCGAGCGGACGGCGCCGACGTCAACGCGACGTCTGGGCAGGTTTGCCCCGGGAGTTTGGGCCAGGCGCAGGAAGAGCTGCGTAGGAAGTTCCGTAGGAAAAGGAGTAGGAAATCGATGTCGTCAGCCGCCTCGGAGCCGTCCAAGTCGCTTCCGTTTGTCGAGGAAGTGGAAGTTAGCGGCCACATTATCGACAGCCTGCTGTTGCCGAAGATCCTCGACGCGGTGACTGGCGGCGGCGGGGCCTTTCGCATCAAACAGATTAACGTCGGCCAGGGGCGCCACGAGCCGAGCTACGCCGTGATCGACGTCATGGCCGAATCGGAAGACGCGCTCGCCGATCTCTTGGGCCAAATCAGCGATCACGGGGCGGCACCGACCCACGCCCAGGATTGTCGTCGCGAGGAGGCCGACCTGGACGGGGCCTTTCCCGAGGGCTTCTACAGCACGACCAATCAGAAGACGGAAGTTCGCGTCGACGGTAAGTGGATCGAGGTTCGCGAGCAGGAAATGGACTGCGGCATCGTCGTCGAAGGGGAGGGGGCCGCGGCGGTGCCGCGCTGCGTGCCGATGCTCAACGTGAAGCAGGGCATGTCGATCGTGATCGGACACGCCGGCGTCCGTGTGATTCCGCATCAACGCGACCACGAAGGTCAGGTGTTCGAGTTTATGAACAGCAACGTCTCGACGGAAAAGCCCAAGGGGGCGGCCGTCCGCGAGATTGCCCACGAGATGTACCGAAATCGCAAGGAGGGCGGCAAGACGCTTATCGTCGGCGGTCCGGCAATCGTGCACACCGGCAGCGGTCATCATCTCTGCGGGCTCATCGAGCAAGGCTACGTCGACTTGCTCTTCGCTGGCAATGCCCTGGCCACGCACGACATCGAGCAGTCGCTGTTCGGCACGAGTCTGGGCGTGCATGTCGATCGGGGGCACCTGGCCGAGGCAGGCCACGAACACCATCTACGCGCGATCAATCGTATGCGTCGCGTCGGCGGCATCGCCGAGGCGGTTCGCAGCGGGGTGCTTACCTCGGGCATCATGCACGCCTGCGTCAAGAACGACGTCGACTTTCTTCTGGCGGGCAGCATTCGTGACGACGGTCCACTGCCCGAGGTCATCACCGACGCGGTGGCGGCCCAGGAGCAGATGCGCGCCAAGGTCCGCGACGTCGACTTCTGTTTGATGATCGCCACCACGTTGCACTCGGTGGCGGTGGGCAATCTGCTGCCGGCCTGGGTCAAGGTCGTCTGCGTCGACATCAACCCCTCGACGGTGATCAAGCTGAGCGATCGTGGTTCCTTCCAGACGATCGGTCTGGTGACGGACGTCGAACCATTTCTGCGCGTGCTGGTACAGGAGCTCGAGTCGCTCGAGGCGGCTGGCGCCGACTAGTCGTCCGGCGGCAGCTGCCGAGGTCGATGGCGGAGTAAGGGAAGGCGGAGTAAGGGAAATCTTGCATTGAGTTCGCCACAGCCGCACATCCTGATGTGTCCGCCGGACCACTTTCGTATTCAATACGAAATCAATCCCTGGATGGACCGTACGCACCCGGTCAGCCATACCCGCGCCGCGCAGCAATGGAACGATCTGCGGGCGCTGTTGGAGAAGCTGGGGGCGCAGGTCTCAACGCTCGATCCGGTCGAAGAGCTGCCCGATCTGGTCTTCACCGCCAACGCCGGAATGGTGTTTCAGAATCGCGTCGTCATGGCCCACTTCCGCCACGCGGAACGCCAGGGTGAAGTCGCGCACACGACCGCCTGGTTCGAGGGCCAAGGCTGGCAGATCGAGACGCTGCCCGAAGGTTGCTACTTCGAGGGGGCGGGCGACGCCTTGTTCTGCGGCGACACGCTTTTTGCCGGCTACCGGCTACGCAGCGACGTCGGCGGTCTGCAGGACTTGGGCCAGATGCTGGGCGTGCGAGTGATTCCACTCGAGCTGGTCGACCCGTACTTCTACCACATCGATACCTGCTTCTGCCCGCTCGATGAGAAGACGGCGCTGTACTATCCCGAGGCGCTCGACGATTATGGTCGTCGCGTGATGGAGGAGCTGGTCTGCGACCTGATCGCGGTGACCGAGGAGGAAGCCCGGCGGCTGTGTTGCAACGCGGTGGTCGTGGGGCGCGACGTGGTGATGAACGGGGCCTCGCCGCGGCTCGTAGAAGCGTTGCGAGCCCGCAACTTCCAGACGCACGCGACGCCGCTTGACGAATTCCTCAAAGCGGGCGGCAGCGCGAAGTGTTTAACGCTGCGGCTCGATGGAGAAGAAGCGGCCAGCTGGAAGCGGAGCGAGTAGGCGCCGTCGCCGGACGTCTTGCCGGCGTGGGCAGACCAAGCTAGCTGGCGTCGTTCTGCCGTACGCCCTGGACCGCGGCCCCCGCGCCAATCACGGCACCCAGGGCGATCATCGATCGCCACTCTTCGGCGCGGAAGACGCCGTCGGTGATGCCGCCGAAGTTGCCCCGGACGGTCTGCCTGTCGGCGACCAGGAGTAAGCCGTTGCGAGCATGGGGCGGAGCGGTGCCCGCCCGCCAGGCCCGGACGAGTCGGCTGGCCTGTGCCGTGCGGACCTGATAGAGCCCGCCGGAGAGACCGGCGAAGCGGAAATTGCCTTCGGCGTCGATGGTCGAGGCGGCGACCACGTCTCCGCGCTGCACGAGTTCCACGCGGGTACCGGCCTTTGCGGCGCTATGTTGGTCGAGCAGCTGCCCTCGCAGGCTGCCGTCCTGGTCGAGCGTGACGTCGCGAATCGAGTTGGTCGACGGTCGCGTTGTCGAC
>ERZ869936.2121-NODE-2121-length-12183-cov-4.682388_pt1 | contig 12183 bp, 8 predicted proteins | sample MGYA00520876_ERZ869936 | MGnify/ENA primary metagenome ERZ869936 (study PRJEB32218, sample SAMN09650985) | biofilter metagenome | isolation source: enrty point of leading RO module | place: Saudi Arabia: Thuwal, RO plant located on Red Sea | collected 2016-02-17 ... | reverse complement strand
CTCCCCTCCGCGGTCATACCCAAGACGGGCTTGAGGCCGAGGAAACGGCCCAGGAGCGCCTTGCCCTTCCCCACGCGCCCCGAGGCGATGAGCCGGTCGAAGGTGCTCACCGTGAAGAGAATCCCCGACCGCTTCCGGATCCGCTTCAACTCGTCGGCGATCTCCCCGGCCTTCCAGCCGAGCTCCCCCAGCTCGGCCGCCTTGAGGACGAGCAGACCCTCAAGGAGGGAATTGCCCAGGGAGTCCACGATCTGGATGGGGGTACCGTCGAACTGGGAGGCCGCAACCTCGGCGGCACCCACCGTCCCCGACAGCGTGGACGAGACGAAGATGCCCACCACGGATTCGCCCTCTCCTCCCGCGCGCTCGTAGGCGTCGAGGAACGACTTGGGAGCCGGCTGACTGGTGGTGGGCAGGTCCTCGGCTGACCGGAGCTTCTCGTGGAACTCCTCGGCGCTGATGTCCACGCCGTCGCGGTAGGTGGTGTCCCCGTCGACCAGCGCCATGGGCACGACGTGGATTCCGTGGGCCCGGACGATCTCCTCGGCGAGATCGCACGCCGAGTCCGTCACGATGGCCACCGGGCGACGGGCCAGCGTCACGTGGCCGTGTCCGCCGAGCGTCTCGTGCTGGACCCTCATGTCCTCGGCCTTGTGTGTGACGAGGGTCCCGACGCCTCTCAAATAGTCGAAGACCTCTTCGGGTTCGTCGGTGTGCACGTGGATCTTGAGGACATCGCCCGACCGGATGACGATGAGTGAGTCTCCCATCTCCTTGAGGACGTCGCGAACGGCGCGCTGCTCGGGTAGTGCCTCGCCTCGCACCAGGGCTTCGGTGCAGAAGCGGTACTGCTCCTCCTCCACGGGATACTCCGCCATGGCGGCGGCGGCGGCGCCCCCCTCGCGCCCGTTGGCGCCTGCCCTGTCGCCTTCGACCTCGGCCGCAATGGAGATCCCCTGCACGAAGAGCCAGACGCCCTCGAGCATGCTTACGAAGCCCTTCGCGCCGGCATCCACGACCCCGGCCTTCTTCAGGGCCGCGAGCTGGTCCGGTGTTCGCGCCAGAGAGTCGCGGGCTTCGTCGAGGACCTCGCTCACCAAGGGAACGAAATCGTCGGAACCCGACGCCCGCGCGGCGACGGCGGAGTCGCGCATGACGCTGAGAATCGTGCCTTCCACCGGATCTTCCAGGGAGTCGTACAGACGATCCACCCCCGCGCCCAGAGCAGTGCAGAACTCACTGGCGCTGATCCGCTCCCGGTCCCCCATGCTCTCGGCGAACCCGAGGAGGAAGTGGGACAGCATCATGCCACAGTTGCCCCGGGCCCCGAGCACCGCTCGCTGGGCCGCGCCGTTGGCCACGGCCGACACGGCGCGGTCGTCGTTGTCCCGGAGGTGGTCGGCGATGGCCTGCACCGTCAGGGCCAGATTGGTGCCCGTGTCACCGTCGGGAACGGGAAAGACGTTGATCCGGTTCAGTTCGGCACGCTGGCCCTGGGCGTACGCACAGGCAGCGAGGAGCGACCGCCGCAGGCGCGGTCCGTCCAGGTACGCGATCTGCATGATCCGGGACGCTTCTCCTGATGGGGGGACGACACGAGCGGCAGAATCTACCCAGGAGCCGACAGGAAGGCACCTGAAAACAGGGTGTTCCTCGGCGTTCGGCCACATATCTTAGCTCAAGCCGCGGTCATTCAGGCTACGGCGGCGCGCCTCACCCATTCATCGGAGACCCGTGTCTTCCAAGCCGCAGTTCGGAAACTGGATGGTCGGCGTGGCGGAGGCTGCCGAGGTCGCCGGCGCGTCGAGCCTCGACGGGGCGTCCGCGGAGCAGATGACGAAGGCGTGGACCCTCGTCGGTCGGGCCGCCGACATTTCGACGGAGGAGCTCGCCGCCGCCATCGCCCAGGAGGCCGGGCTCCGGGTCGCGGACCTGGAGGGTCGGGACACGCGGGCAGACATCCTGGTGCCTGCCGAGGTGGCGCACCGACGGACGGTGCTTCCTCTGGGCTGCACCGACCGCGCCGTCAGCATCGCCACCGCCAATCCCTTGAGCCAGGAAGCGAAGCGTGAGATCGAGTGGCTCACGGGTCGGAACGTCCGCTTCGAGGTGGCAGCGCCCGACATACTGGCGGGCGCAATCGTCGAGGCGTACGGGTCCAGCGAGGGAGTCGAGCGCGTCGTGCGCGGCGACGACCGGCCAGCGGAGCCCGACGGGCCCCACGTCCTCGTCGTCGACGACGAGGCGGGCCAACGGGAGTGGTTCCGGTCCGTCCTCGAGGGGGGCGGCTACCGCGTCACCGTGGCGAAGGACGGCGCAGAGGCGCTCCAGACGCTTCGGCAGGACGGGTCTGTCGACCTGGTGACCCTCGACTACTGGATGGACAAGATGAACGGGCTCCGGGTGCTCCAGAGCATCCGCTCCAGCTCGGACATCCGGGACACGCCGGTCATCATGGTCACCGGCGCAGGTGACCGTCGCATCGAGATGAGCCTGTTCGAGGCGGGGGCCGACGACTTCATCTCGAAGCCCATCGACCCCCCCTTGTTCCTGCTGCGGATCCGGGCTGTCCTCAGACGCAGGGCGTTTCCCTAGTCCTCGCGCAGTCCGGCGGCTCGCTACTCCGCCCGCAGCGACTTCACCGGATCAATGGACGCCGCCCGCACCGCCGGCAGGGCCGAGCCGGCCATGGCTGCCACGCCCAGGGCGAGAGCAACACCGACGTAGATGCCCGGTGAGGTGACGTTCACACCATAGAGCAGGGTCTGAAGCAGTCCCGCCCCGGCCAGGAAGACCAGGCACCCGACGACGATGCCCAGGAGCGTCATGGTGGCGCCCTGCCGCAGCACCATCCGGACGACGTCGTTCCGCGTCGCGCCCAGGGCCATGCGGACGCCCACCTCGTGTCCCCGCTGTGCCACCAGATAGGCCAGCACGCCGTGTACGCCCAGTACCGCCAGGAAGACCGCCACGCCGGCGAAGACGACCAGGACCATGGTGGCGAACCGCTCACGACCCATCGCCTCGGCCAGCGTTTCCTCCATGGTCGTGACGTTGAAGACCGGCACTTCCGAGTCCACGGTGTGAACCGCGGCGCGTAGGGCTTCGGCCACCGAGAGGGGAGGCACCTCGGTCCGAGCCATGAGGGTGATGCGGCCCCCTCGCGGCGGAGACTGGTACATGGAGACGTACATGGCCGGCGGCGGGTCCGCCGTGAGCCCGTGGACACGTTCGTTCGCCACGACCCCCACGACCTCTCGGAACTGCCCCCAGAATCCGATGCGGCTACCCACGGCGTCGCCTTCGGGGAAGTAGCGGGTGGCGGCCTCCTGATTGAGGACGAGGACGCCCGGCTCCCCTACGCGATCGGTGTCCTGAAGGGTACGCCCCTCGATGAGCGCGAGGCTCACCGTCTGGAAGTAGCTCGGCGTCACCAGGCGGGTGCTCATCTCGCCCTGGGTGGGGTCGTAGGGTCGGCCCTCCACCTGGAAGGAGTTGGTGAACCCTCGATCCAGGGGATGGTTGAAGACGATGGAGGCCGACCGGACGCCGGCCACCGCCTCGACCGCCTCTTCGACGCCCGCGATGAGTCCGTTGATCTCGGGCCAGTCCGGGTAGCGGGACATGTCCTCGGGATACCGGCCGGCAGGGAGCGCGAAGTCAGCCCGAACCACCTGCTCGGCCTGGAAGCCGGGATCCACCCCCTGCAGGTTGCGGACGGTGCCGATGAGGAGCGTCGCCCCGAGGAGAAGGGACACCGCCAGCGCGAGCTGGGCCGCCACGAGTCCCCGCCGCAAAGCCAATCCGGCAGCCCGACCGCCGGTCGTCCGACCGTCCTTGAGCTCAGCCTGAAGGTCGAGTTTGCGGGCCTGGAGCGACGGCAGCAGGCCGAAGCCGACACAGATGACGACCGTCACGCCCAGCACGAAGGTCAGGACAGGGAGGTTGAGCTCGGGCTGTCCCAGAGCCTGGAGCTGCGCCGGCGCCAGCTCGAAGAGGAGCCGGTTACCCACCACCGCGAGCCCCACACCCAGAAGCGATGCCAACGACGTGGTCAGGAGCGCCTCCACGAAGAACCTCCGACGCACGTCGGCGGCCCCTGCACCGACGGCGGTGAGCACGGCGAGCTCCTTCATCCGGCCTGCGCCCCGCGCCAGGAGGAGGTTGGCCACGTTGACGCAGGCGATGGCCAGGACGGCCAGCACCGCGGCGAACAGCACCCAGAGCGTCGTCCGGGCCTCCCCGCGGCCTACGTCGGCGAGAGGCTCGACGAACGCTCCGCGATTCGCGTTGTCATCGGCGAACTCCACCTCCAGGTCGGCCATGATGGCCGTCATCTCCGCCTGGGCCGCCTCCATGGCGAGGCCCTGCCCGTTGCGCCCCCCCACTCGTCCCCGGTTCTGGGGTCTTGTGGCGATGGCCCGGGACTGCTGGATGGGGAGCCAGACGTCGGCCTCTCCGGCCAAAGCCTCCACCTCGTCGGGAAGGACGCCCACCACCTCGTGGGCCTCGTCGTCGACGATGATGGTCCTTCCAACGATTCCGGGGTCGCCGCCGTACAGGTCGATCCAGGCCGCCTCGGCCAGCAGGACGGCCAACGGACCGTCGGGCTGGTCTTCCTCCTCCGTGAAGCCGCGACCCAACCGGGGCTCGACGCCGAGGAGTGAGAAGATGTTCTGGCTGGCGAGCACCGCGCTGAGCTGAAGCGCCGGGGCGTCGTCTCGCGAGAGCACGGCGGTGCTCGTGGAGAAGATGGCCAGGTCTTCGAAGGTCCGACTGCGGTCGAGGTAGTCGTAGTAGTCGGAGGTGGAGGCCGCCTCTCGAACCGTGCCGGTGGCCCGGTCGTTCTGCCAGACAATGGCCAGCCGATGGGCATCCGGGAACGGCAGCGCCCGCAGGGCCACCGCCTCCAGCACGCCGAAGATCGCCGTCGTCGCTCCAATGGCCAGGGCGAGCGTTACCACCACCGTCGCCGTGAAGCCACTGCTCCTGCTCATGGTCCGAACGGCCAGTCGGACATCCCTCGCGAACGCTTCCATCGTCCCCCTCCTCTCCTCGTCATCCACTCTCTGCGAATCCAGCCTTCGACACATCTCCTCCACGGTTCGGACGTCGCCGAACTTCCGGAGCACTTCCTCACGGGCGGCGTCTTCGTCCACCCCTCGGCTCACCAACTCCCGAACGCGCTCCTCGATGTGGAAGCGAAGCTCCTCCTCGACGTCCTCGTCGATGGCTTCCCGGGGAGAAAGCGCGCGCCGCACGTCCCGCCAGTCCATGACGTCCTCAGGCCTCCGACCACGGAGATGCGACGTCCAGGAGCCCCGCCACGGCCGTGACGTGACTCGTCCAGCGCGCCGTCTCCCGCTCGAGGTGACGACGGCCCTTCCGCGTGAGGCGGTAGAACTTGGCTCGGCGGTTCTCTTCGGTGCGCCCCCACTCGCCTTCGAGAAGGCGATCCCTCTCCAACCGGTGGAGAGCCGGATACAAGGCCCCCTCCTCGATTCGAAGGGCACCCCGGGTGGCAGCCTCGATCCGTCGGCTCACCGCGAGACCGTGGAGAGGACCCTCCCTCAGAGCCCGGAGGACCAGGAGGTTCAACGTTCCGTACAGCGTGTTGGCATCGATGCCCACATTCGACTCCCGTTGACGTAACCTAAGCAGATTATACAACTAGGCCGCCATGCGTGCTAGTGGCTGCATTCTTTGGCCCAGGCCGGTCACCAAAGCCGTCTAGGGTACGCGCGTCTCGACTGGCTCCGTTACAGGAGGCGCGTAGCTTCGGGCGGTCCTCTCCCCGACGGACCCCCCAGGACTCCTGCCTCCATGGCCTCACGCCGCTCCCGCCCCTGGCACACCGCGTCGCTCCGCGTCGCTCTCTCCGGCTTCTCGTGCGGGCTTCTGATGTGCGCCGCGAGCCCGGGCGCACCACTCTCCGCCCAGGCGGCCCAGGAGCCAGTGGCCGTCGCCGTCCCCATCGACGCGCCGCCCACCATCGACGGGGTCCTCGACGAGGCCTTCTGGGCGACCATCGAGCCCATCTCCGACTTCCTCCAGCGGGATCCGGTGGACGGGGCCCGCCCCACCGAGCGTACCGAGGTGCGCATCGCCTACACCGAGGACGCCCTCTACTTCGGCATGACCATGTACGACTCGGAGCCGGAGCTCATCCTGGGCAACATCCTCCAGCGGGGTGGATGGATCGACAAGGACGATCGGGTGATGATCGCCCTGGACACGTATCGCGATCGCAGGAACGCGTACCTGTTCGAGATCGGGTCCCTCGGCGCCCAGGACGACGCCCTCATCTCCGACGAGTCGGATCAGGACTGGAACTGGGACGGCATCTACACCACGGAGGCGCGCATCACCGACGAGGGGTGGGTGCTGGAGGTGGAGATCCCCTTCACGACCATCCGCTTCGACGATCCCACGGCACCGGAGATGGGCATCGCCCTGTACCGCAGCATCCGGCGCAAGAACGAGCACGCGTACTGGCCCCACATCGGACAGGAGTACCGGGGCGGGATCACCCAGGTGTCCCAGTATGCACGTCTCACCGGGCTGAGGGATCTACGAAAAGGGCGCCACATCGAGGTGAAGCCCTTCGCCATCACCGGCGCCTCCCGGCCGGCCGGCGGTCCCACCGACACGGAGATCGACGCCGGACTCGACGTGAAGGCCGCCCTCTCGTCCAACCTCGCCCTCGACCTCACCTACAACACCGACTTCGCCCAGGTGGAGGCCGACAACGTCGAGATCAACCTCACCCGTTTCGATCTCTTCTTCCCCGAGAAGCGCGAGTTCTTCCTCGAGCGCGCCGCCCTCTTCCAGTTCGGAGCGCCCCGGGAGACCGAAGTCTTCTTCACCCGGCGTGTGGGGCTCGACGCCGACATCGTCGGTGGCGGCCGCCTCACGGGAGAGGTGGGGCCGTTCTCCGTGGGGGCGCTGAGCCTGGCCACCGAGCGCCCGGACCCTTTGGCTCCCCAGGACCAGGTGTACGAATGGAGCACGGTGGCTCGCGTCCAGGGCAACGTCCGCCCACGAACCACCGTGGGCGGCATCGTCACGAGCAAGGACGGTCTCGGCGAGCACAACCGCGTCGTTGGCGGCGACTTCCGCACCCGGTTCTGGGGGAGCAGCTCGTTCTTCGTGTGGGGCGCCGACGTCTCCGACTCGCGCTTCGACGCGTCGACGCAGAGCACCTTCGCGGGCCAGGCCGAGCTCATCCTGCAGAACGACCTCTACTTCGGAGAGATCACCCGGACGCGCATCGGGCAGGACTTCGATCCCGCGCTGGGGTTCGTCCCCCGACCCGACCAGAAGCGGTGGGGCGGCCAGATCGGCGTTCGACCGCGCTTCGAGACCAGCAGCTGGGCCCGGCAGCTCACTACTTCGCTGGGAGCCAACCGCATCACCGGCATCGAGGGCAACAAGCAGTCCCACTTTTGGCGGCTCAGCTCGCGCCTGGACTTCCAGTGGGGCGACAACGTCACGTTCGACGTGGCCGAGCAGTTCGAGCGCCTGGAGATGCCCGACTTCATCAACGGTAGGGAACTGCCCGCCGACGACTACACGTACCGCACCGTGTCCGTCCGCTTCGCCCCCGACCGGGCGCGCACCTTCGGCGTGAACTTCGGGGCCGCCCACGGGGGCTTCTGGTCAGGCGACCGGACCCAGCTGTCGGGTGGCTTCGTGTGGATCGCCAACAAGCATCTCACCCTCGACACCGACCTCTTCTACAACGACGTCTCCCTCCCCGTCCCCGACGGCGACTTCTCCACGACGCTCGCCCGGCTGCGGGCGGAGGCGGCGCTCAGTCGGCGGCTCTTCGCCTACGCCCTGGTGCAGTGGGACGACCAATCCAACACGCTCCAGGCCAACATCCGCATCGACTGGATCCACACGCCGGGGAGCGACCTCTTCATCGTCTTCGACACCGGCTATCTCACGGGCGCGCTGGAGGACCCGAGGACCACGCGTTGGACGAGGCGGACGGGGGTGGTGAAGCTCACCTACCTGAAGGCGTTCTAGCGGAGGTAGTTGCCCTAGGAGCGGCTGCTAGGGGTCGCGGGGCTCGAAGACACCCGTGTCGCGGTTCTTGCGCACCTTGTCCCAGTCGAAGACCCGGCCGTTCATGGTGATGTAGACCCCGGGCGGAAGCACCTGCACGACCGCCAAGGCTCCACCGAGGTTGAAGAGCCCGTCCGACGAACCGAAGGCGATGGGGATCATCGCTCCGGTGAGGACGATGGTCTTCCCTTCCACGCGCTCGGCCAGCACCCGCGCCGTGTCCACCATGGTGTCGGTGCCGTGGGTGATGACGATGTGCGGCTCCGGTGCGTCCACGCAGTTCGACGCGATGAGCCCCCGATCGGCGTCGCTCATCTCGAGGGAGTCGATCATCATGAGGGTGCGCACGTTCACGTCGAGACGGGACCGGCCCAGCGAGAGCATCTCCGGCAGGTGGGTGTCACGGAAGTCGAGGGTCCCGTGGATCTCGTCGTACTCCTTGTCGAACGTGCCGCCCGTGACGAAGAGCCGGATGGGTTCGCTGACCCGGATGCGGTGGTCCACGTGGATCCCTTCGGTCATGGCCGGCACCGCCGAAGGCCACGATTCGAGCCGCCCTCCGTCAGAACCGTCCAGCGGCCCGCTCCTTCCCAGGCAGGATCTCCAGGCACGTCGTCCACCATCCAGTGAGGATCGTCTCCACGAACTCCTCCGGAAGCTCTTCGGACCGCATCTCCTCCGCCAGAGCCCGATGGTCGTACGACACGGGCACGAACTCCACATCGACGTCCTCGTCCGAGCCGTCGAGAAGGGCGTACCACACCTCGGTGCGTCCGTCGTTGGCCGGCCGGCCCAGGGCACCGACGTTGACGTACATGCGCTCCAGTCCCGGCCGACCCCACCGACGGGCCCAGTGGATCCCGGTATGGGTGCCCAGCAGGACGTCGGCCCCGAAGTCGGTGGCGAGCTTGTCGAGGAAGTGCGTCGGCGTCGTCGACTCCCAGAGGAACTCGTTGGTCTGTCTCGGGCTGCCGTGGAAGGCGAGGACGTCCCGCCCCCCCCCCCCGGACCCGGGGGGGTCAAGGGAACCCGGCAACCCCCCCCCGGTTTCCCGGGGCGGCCCGCCGGGGGGGGTATGGTAGGAGAGCCGGGCGTAGTGGTTGTCCCGCGGGTCGGTGTAGCCGCACTGGCAGTCGTCGAGCCCCCGGGCGATGGAGTCGTCGTAGTTGCCGCGCACCACCTGGACGTCGTGCTCGCGGAGGAGGGGAAAGACCTTGTCCGGGTTGGGGCCGAAGGCGCCCAGGTCGCCGAGACAGAGAAGGGCGTCGACCCGGCGCTCGCGGGCGTCGTCGATGGCGGCGGCCAGGGCGAGGTGGTTGGAGTAGATGCCGCCGAAGACGGCGACGCGGCGGTACGTGGGGGCGGACTCGCTCATGCAGGGGCGGATCCGACGCCGACCGTGCGTGCCTCGGCCACGCGGGCGCGTACGCTCACGAGTGGTCGGTGAAGCCCGGCACGTTGGAGCAGATGGCTCCGTTCACCCAACAGGTGTAACACGCCTGCGCGTGGAGCCGGGCCGGCGCCTCCACCGCTTCGCCGAGGGTGTCCCCCAACTTGGCCGACGGATCGTCCAGGAGAATCGGGCACACCCAGACGCCCGACGCCGTCACCAGACGCGCGGAGGAGCAGAGGAGCAGCTCGGTGGGATACTCGGTCATCATGTCGTGGGTGACGCGCTCGAAGTCGTCGTATCCCCGCGACCGGTCGGCCTCCGCTCCGATGTGCAGCGGAGGCAGGATCTTCAGCCGGGGCCGGTCATAGCCAACGTCGGCGAGGAGCGACCGAAACGCCGCCAGGATCGAGTCCGTGTCCGCCTCGTCCCACGTGCGCATGGTGGTGATGATGGGCAGGAAGCCCGCGGCGGAGAGCCGCCCGACGGCGGCGACTGCCCTCTGGAACGATCCCTCGCCACGTATGGCGTCGTTCATTTCGGCGTTCACCCCGTCGATGCTCACTCGAAGCTCGAGGGTGTACGAAGAGCTCTCCGACAGCTCGCGGAGCGCATCGACGGTGCGCTGGGGGAGAACGGTGGCATTGGTGAGTACCGTCGCCGGACCCAGGGCCAAGGTGTCCTCGAGAATCCCGAGCATGTCGCGATTCATGAAGGGCTCGCCGCCGGTGAAGTAGTACTCCTTCACGCCCAGCTCCACCGACTCACGGAGGGCCTCCGCCACTTCGGCGCGGGTCATGAACCAGAAGGAGTGGTTCTCGGGTGAGCACGAGATGAAGCAGTGGCGGCATCGCAGGTTGCACACCGTCCCCGACACCTGGAACCAGAGTTGGTCGAGGGCACGGAGCGGGACCGCGGGCGCCGCCTCCGGTACCTCGCCCGGAGCGTCGTCGGCGACGACCCTCCCACCCACCACCCGGTCGGGGGACCGGGCCAGCGTGTCTCCGGCGTGTGTGGGGAGGGCTTTCGTCATCAGGTCCTCGGGTCGCCCCGGGGGAGTGGTGGTCGGAGGCCGGGCCAACTCCATCGGCGACTGAAGCCGCGGGGTCGGAGGCCCAGGAGACCGGATCATAGACCAAGGGGGAAAGCCGGTCGAGGCGCCGGGGGGTTCCCGGGGTCCCCCGACCGGCCCGAACAATTCCCCGATCGGGGGTACCGGACGAGCCGCAGGGCCTCAGGTATCGGCCCCGCTTCGTCCTCAACCCCACAGCACGCCCATGTCCTTCAGCACCGTGAATCCCGCCACGGGCCAGACCGTCTCCACCCACGACTTCCTCGACGCCGACGAGGTCGAGGCCGCCCTGGCGGCAGCTCACGAGGCGCATCGTGCATGGCGCACTCGGTCCGTGGAGGAGCGCACGGAGCCGCTTCGCGCGCTCGGAGCACTGATGCGAGAGCGGAAGGCCTCCCTGGCGGCGCAGATGACCACGGAGATGGGCAAGCCCGTCACCCAGGCCATCGCAGAAGCCGAGAAGTGCGCGTGGGTCTGCGACTACTACGCCGACCACGCGGCCGAGCACCTGGCCTCGGTGTCGGTGAAGACCGACGCGAGCACCAGCTACTGGGCGTATCGGCCGTTGGGGGTCATCCTCGGCATCATGCCCTGGAACTTCCCCTTCTGGCAGGTCATCCGCTTCGCCGTCCCGTCCATCACGGCGGGGAACGCCGCCCTCCTCAAGCACGCTCCCAGCGTTCCCGGGTGCGCCCAGGATCTGGAGGACCTCTTCCGGGACGCCGGCTATCCCGAGGGGCTGTTCGCCAACCTGTTCATTGACGTCGACCAGGCCGGCGATCTCATCGACGATCCGCGGGTGCGCGGGGTGAGGGTGTCCGGGAGCGTGGGCGCGGGTGAGGCCGTGGCGAAGCGTTCCGGTGCCGCGCTGAAGAACTGCGTGCTCGAGCTCGGAGGCAGCGACCCGTCGCTGGTTCTCGCCGACGCCGATCTGGACCTGGCCGTCCAGGCGTGCGCCCTCGGGCGCTTCAACAACACCGGTCAGAGCTGCATCGCGGCCAAGCGGTTCATCGTCGTGGACGAGGTCCGTGAAGCCTTCCAGGAGAAGCTTCTGGCCGAGATGCAGAAGTGGCAGCCCGGCGATCCCACCCATCCCGACACGAAGATGGGGCCCATGGCCCGGCAGGATCTGCGGGACTCGCTCCACGACCAAGTTCAGCGGTCCCTGGACGCCGGCGCCACCCTCGTCACCGGAGGCGAGGTGCCCGACCGGCCCGGCGCGTGGTACCCGCCGACCCTCCTCGCCGACGTGACCTCGGGCATGCCTCCGTACTCCGAGGAGCTCTTCGGACCCGTGGCCTCCATCCTTCCGGTGGCCGACGAAGAGGACGCCATCCGGGTGGCCAACGATACGTCCTTCGGGCTCGGGGCCGCGGTCTACACCAGAGATGTGGAGCGGGGCGAGCGCATCGCCGCCGACCACCTCGACGCCGGGAACTGCTTCGTGAACGGCATCGTGAAGTCCGATCCCCGACTGCCCTTCGGGGGGACCAAGGAGAGTGGCTTCGGGCGGGAGCTCAGCCCCCTGGGCATCCGAGAGTTCACCAACCGGAAGACGGTCTGGGTGAAGTAGGCGCCGCGGGCTTCTACTCGAAATTGCCCGGGACCGCCTTGTACATGAGCTCGGCCATCTCGTCGGCGCTCTTCATGG
>ERZ869936.2120-NODE-2120-length-12187-cov-4.490686_pt1 | contig 12187 bp, 11 predicted proteins | sample MGYA00520876_ERZ869936 | MGnify/ENA primary metagenome ERZ869936 (study PRJEB32218, sample SAMN09650985) | biofilter metagenome | isolation source: enrty point of leading RO module | place: Saudi Arabia: Thuwal, RO plant located on Red Sea | collected 2016-02-17 ... | reverse complement strand
GCTCATCGACCAGACGGGTGACCTCGTCGATCTCGACGTAGTTCTCCATGAGATACCAGATAGTGTACAGCGCGACCTCGGCGCCCTGGATCTCGTTGCCGTGGACGTTGGCTTCGATGAACATCCCCGCCTTGTCCAGTTCGTCGCCGGTGGCCGGGTTGTTGATGGTCATGAGCCACATCTCCCGGCCGCCGTAGCTCTCCCCCAGCGACTGGAGCGACAGGAACTCCGGCCACGTCAGCTCCATGATCTGCATGCGCTCGCCGATCTCATCGTGATCGAGCCAGCGGTCCCAGGTCAGGGGCAGCGTGTGCTCCGGATCGGAGCCCCGCTGCTGGGCCTCGAGGGGGGTGGTCACGCCGAGTCCGCCGACGATCAGGGTAAGCGTGATGAGCTGCACGAGTCCCTGCTCGATCGTCTTCATCGGTCACCTCCCAACTGCACCATGCGACTGTCTCGACCGCCCTTCTCGGCGCGGACACGAATCTCCACCGACGACCCGGGTTGGCCCCGGATCACCCACGAAACGCGCTCGGTGGTACCCGCGCGCTCCAGCCGCTGATGGCGGTGGGTCTTGGCCGCTCCCGTCACGCTGGCGTCGGGGTCGACCTGGATCTGAACCGTGTCCGGATCGACGCTCCGGGACACGACACCGTGCTGGGTGGACGACGGGAAGTATCCTTCGTTGGTGACATCCACCGTCACGGTATAGAGGTCGCCACCGTGGCTCTCCACCATGGCGTCGGAGATGCGGACATCGGGTAGCATCGTCGAGAGTCGGGCGACGAACGCGGCGTTGGAGGCGCCGAGGTCGCCGAGCATGGCCGCGGGAGGAAGCACCAAGGCGTAGGGTCGGAACCCGCCGACTTCCACCGCTCCCAGGTCCTCGTGCTGCACCGTCGTCCAGTCGGCGAAGACGTCGATCCCCGCGCCCTCGTACGCCGCCAACAACCGACCGTCACCCGACGACGGTACGTCCGCGTCGTCGCCGGCGTCCGGGAGTCCCCATCCGGGGGTGCTGAAGGAAGGCACACCGAACTGGAAGTACCCGTACTGGAAGAAGGCACCCTCGGCTTCGCGGTTGAGGGCGACCTCCTCGATCCCGGTGAGCTCCTCGTACGCGTCTGAGACGGCGACGAAGTACTCGCGGTCGGCATTGTTCACCGTCATGGCAGGACGGCGGCCCTGGTTCGGATCGTTGTCCTGCCCGGGCTGAGCGCCACGGAGGTTGAGGCCCGGGGTGAACGGTACGGGATACACGCCCTCGTCGAACATCCCGCCGAAGGACTCGTAGGCGAAGGCGTCGAGCTCGGGCATCACCTCGTCGGCCAGAGCTCCGCGGCCGTTCGGAGGCGTCACGAGGTTGTCGGAGTGCCCGAAGGTCACGATGGCCGCGATGTTGCGTTGGCCGATGACGAAGTCCATGAGCGCCCGGGATTCGGGCTCGCTCACCATGTTCACGCCGGCGTCGGCCTCCCAGTACGGGTAGGCGTGTTGGAAGTTGCGGTCCAGGTCGCCGCCCTGGTCCGGATCCTAATTGAGGTACCCGTCCCCGGCGTCGTCGCGGCCTTCCAGGTAGAGCGTATGCGTCCCCCGCTCCCCGGCTGCGCGGTCGGCCCGCTTCATGAGACGCGGCTCGTCGGGGTCCACCATGAAGTCACCACGAACGTCGGTGACGCGGAGGAGGGTGAGCGCTCCGTCACCGTTCAGGTCGTCGCTGCCGTCCTCGTCCGCGCGACCGTCGTTGTCGTCGTCATACGGAGTACCGTTGCCCCGGCGCCCGCCTTTCACGGAGCCGAAAGCGGCCTCTGCGCCATCAGGGTTCAGACGAGGGACGACGTAGAAGACGTGCCTCGTCAGGTCGGCCTCCGAAGCGCCGGAGACGAGGTGACGAACGGTCTCCACCGCCAGATAGCTCCCGAGGAGGTGGTCGCCTGAAAGGGTGCCCACCACCAGAACACCCGGGCGCTCATCCACCGGCGGCCCGTCACCCCCGGCGATCTGGACCATCCAGATGTCCCGGCCCTGGGCGGACGTACCGATGGCGCGCATCGTAGCGGCGTCCGAGCCGTTCACGACGGACCGGAGTTCACCCTGGAAGGCGTCGAAATCACGGTAGCCCTGGGTCTGAGCGGCCACGCTTTGGCCCATGGCCGTCAGCGCGGTCACCATCACCAGCGGACACGCAGAACGCCTGACGCGCATCGTTCGCTTCTCTTGCATCCCCTCTCGTCCTCGTCGTCGGGTCGAAGGCACGCTCGGGAATCAGATCCTCCCCGAGGCTCGCCTCAGAGAGTAGGGGCCATCGTGCAGACCGGCCACCCCGTGGACGAAGGTCCGCTACCCAGACACCTCGACCAGCTCGATGCTGAGCCCGTCGGGCCCTTCGATCATCATCGCCCGGCCTTCGGGGATGTCGTGGGGCTCCTCGAGGAACGGCACGTTCCGGAACCGAAGCCACTCGGCCCATGCGTCGAGATCGCCCACGGAGAACCCCACGTGATCCAGGACCTGTCCCCGCGACGGTACGAGTGGCTGAGCCGTTCCGCACCGCTCCCCGACACACTGCCGCGGATAGAACGACATCGAGCCGTTGCCATGGACCACCGATGCCCGAGGCTGCCGGATGGTGCCGATCGTCTCCAGCGAGGGCCATCCCGGCACACCCGGCTCGGCTTCACACGGCTCGTGGGGCGGCCGGACCGACTCGGTCCCGTCCTCTGCACGTACCGGCGGCAGGGACATCCCCAGGAACTCGACGTACCAGTTTGCCGCGCACATCGGCTGCTCGTGGAAGAAATGCACATGAGCGAGCGCCGGCGTGGTTCGCGGACCGCCCGTGAGCTCGAACAGGGCTCCGTCGGGTCCGGCCACATAGCTGAAGCCACCCGGACGAGGTTCACCGTCCGATTCCAGGACAGCGATCTGTTCCGCCGTCGCTACGCCGGGATAGGGAGAGAGGCCCGATCGCCAAACGCCCCTGATATCGTCAGGGCCGATGAATAGAGGGAGGTGGGTCATGCCGATGGCCGCGAGCTGGCTGTCCCAATCCGTCGTATTGGTGAACGCGCCGATATGCCAGAACGGGCTCTGCTCGGCCGGACGGCGAAGCTGGTGGTCCCAGCCCCCGGCCGGGGCCTCGTCCACCTCCTCGATCACAAGATCCATCTCCGCATCCACCGCGGGCATCCCTGCGAACGTGCCTCGCGAGGCGGCAGGCCAGAGACGCAGGTACCATTCCACGGCCGCTCCAGCGTCCACCGAGTTCAACCCCGTGTGATGAAGCGCCGGAGTCTCCTCAGGCATCGTCGGGTGGGACGGCGAATCGGATCCGTCCGAAGCACACGCCGCGACAATCATCGACAGGAGCGCGGCGCAAGCCGCGCCGCGCGGTGCGTCGAGGCGACGGGCATCGCGCCCCCCGTGTCGATATTCTTCCATCCTTCGATCCCCCTATCCGATCCCACCGATGACGACTTCGACCTACGCCACCATCACGGGTTGGGGCAAGTGCATGCCGCCGGCCACGCTGACCAACGACGACCTGTCGACGTTCCTCGACACGTCGGACGAGTGGATCACGACGCGGACCGGGATGAAGGAACGCCGCATCTCCCACGTGTCGGCCACGGAGATGGCGACCCTGGCCGCGCGCCGTGCCCTCGCCTGCGCGGGCCTGGACCCGGCCGACGTCGACCTCATCATCTACGGAGGCGTGAGCAACGACGAGCTGTGCCCGAACAGCGCGTCGGGTGTCCAGGTCTCCCTCGGGGCGACCAACGCGGCGTCCATGGACCTGAACACCGCGTGCACCAGCTTCTGCTACGGGCTGGTCGCCGGCGGCGGGATGATCCGGACCGGCGCCGTGCGCAACGCCGTGGTCATCGGCGTCGAGCTCATCAGTCGCTACATGGACTGGAACAACCGAAGCGTCGCTGTCCTGTTCGGGGATGGCGCAGCGGCGGTGGTGCTCCAGGCCACCGACGAGGCAGAGGGCGTCCTCGACAGCGTCCTGGGCTGTGACGCCGAGGCTCGCGGCACCCTGCGCGTTCGCGGCTTCGGATGCGGCTATGCCGGCCTCGGCATCACGCTGGGCGACACCTTCTGGGACTTCGACGGCCAGCAGATCTTCAAGCGAGCGGTGAAGGCGATGGCCGCCGCATCCGCCGAGGTAATGGCCCGCTCCGGCCTGGAGCCCGACGACATCGCCCTCGTGGTGCCCCACCAGGCCAACCTCCGCATCATCGAGTCCGTGGCGAAGTACGCCGGGATTCCCATGGAGCGCGTCATGCTCACCGTGGAGAAGTACGGGAACATGAGCGCAGCGACGGTACCGGTGGCCCTCGTGGAGGCCCTGGAGGAGGGCCACGTACAGCCGCACAGCTACCTCCTCATGCCCGCGTTCGGGGGTGGCCTCACGTACTGCTCTATCCTGGTGAAGTGGGGTGAGCGGGTGACACCCCTCGGCGTCTCGGATGCGGAGCTACCACCCCCGGGCGAGACCGCCCTGGACATGGTCAATCGGGTCCGGGAGCGTCAGGACCCTTATGGACGCTCGAAGGACGGGCTCATGGCCCCGGTCTTTCCCGAGGCCACCCGGGTGGGCGAGGAGCGTTAGCCGACGGCGGGCTCCTCGCTGGCCGCGCATCCGAGGATGCCGACCCGTCTCCGAGGTTGTGGCCGCCACACGCGACGCCGCCCATATTGACCGCCCGTTCGGCCCTGCCGCCTCAGGACCCTTCACCGGAGCCACCCGATGCACCGCTTCGCAGCCCGCCTCTTCGCCACCGCCGTCGCCGTCCTGCTTCTCGGCGTGACGCCCCTTCCCGCATCGGCGACGTGGTCCATCATCGCGGTGGACACCAACACGGGACTGGTGGTCATCGCGTCGGCGACCTGCGTCACCGGTGAAGGACTACGCTCCCGCGGCGGGCTCATGAGCATCCAGGCGGTCATCGTTCCGGGCGTCGGGGTGGCGGCGGCCCAGGCGGGTGTCGACGGGACACGCGCGAATCAGACGCTCATCTATGAGCAGATGCGCGCCGGAACGGATCCGGACGTCATCCTCGACATGCTCTCGGAGGACCCGGCGTTCCAGCGCCGCCAGTTCGGGATCGTCGACCTCCAGGGACGCATGGCCGGCTTCTCGGGCAGCGGGAACGGACACGCGTCCCTCGCCGTCCAGAGCGAGATCCGAGGTGAGGGGATCTACTTCGCCGTCCAGGGCAACATCCTCGAGAACAACGACGTGGTCCTCGACGCCGTGACGGCCATCATGGAGACCGAGGGGGCCCTCACCGATCGGGTCATGGCCGGGATGGAGGCTGCCCGCCGCGCCGGCGGCGACGCGCGCTGCAACTGCCGCGGCGACGCCGTGCCCGAAACCGAGGCGCGTTGCACGCAAAGGACTGCGCACGTCGCCTACATCGCCGCGGCCCTTCCCGAAGATCCGGTGGGTGAGGGCCACAGCGACGGGGAGTACTCCCTCTTCATCGATGTCGAGAACGAAACCACCGAGGCCCACGAGGATCCCAGCCCCGTGGCGACGCTGAGCATGCGGTACGCCGCCTGGAAGGCAGCGGGGGGTTTGGCGCGGCTCGGCCTGGAGCGTGCGCCTTAGGGCACGCGTGGCCGCTTTCTAGCGGAAGGCGTCCGCCGGATACTGGCTGTCCGGATTCCAGAACAGCCACTCCTCGAGCCCCGCGTCGGCCACCGCCTGGATCTGTGCCCGCATCTCGCCGGGCCCGTAGGTGATGCCGTTCAGGGTGAACGCCTGGAGCCAGGGTCTGAGCGTGGCGGTTGCCCCCGGGGTGCGGTCCATGCGGGCGACTGCGGTGTCCATGGCCGCTCGAACGATGGCGTACGGGTCGCCGTCCGGATCGTCGACGCCCAGGCTGCCCGGCCAGTACAGCGACGGATAGACCATGGGGAGAAGCACGTCGGTGACCCGCACGAGTTGGTTCCAATCCTGCCCGATGCCGGAGTCGTCGTATGTGGTGATCACCCGACCGAACACGTCGGCGGTGATGGGGGCGCTGTACTCGGCCAGTTCCTGCCGCGAAAGCGTAACGAAGTCGTTGATGGCGTCGGGCGCCGTCGAACCGTTCTGGGCCGGGAACTCCATCTCGGCCCTCACCTCAGCCGCGACGTCGGGGAAGCGCACGTAATCCCACTGGACCTCCGCGAACCCCGCTGCGAGCGCTTCCCGGGCGAGGTCGATGTTGTACGCCTGGACCTCGGGATTGAACGGATCGACCCACGGCTTGTCGCTCTCGGGATCCAGCCACACGTCGCCTTCGACGGTCCGGATCGCCAGGTCGGGCCTGCCCGCGGCGAGGATGGCATCCCGGAAGCAGACGATGCGTGCGATGGGGTAGATCCCGGCTTCTTTCAGAGTGCGGAGGAGGCCCGGCAGGTCCTCGATGTACCCCCGCCCTGCGTCCACCTGGTCGACGAGGGGCACCGCGCTGGCATAGCTGACCTCCCCGCGCTCCTTCACGTCGATGACGAAGGTGTTCAACCCCGACGAGCGAGCCAGCTCGACGAGTTCGGCCACCCGCGAGGGGATGCCCGCCGCCTGTGCGTTCACGTAGATGCCGCGGACCACAGCGGGTCGGGCTACCGGCTCGATGGGCCCGTCGAGATCGGGATCGACGAGGTCGGAAGGGCCGCAGCCGGTCGTCACGAGCACGACGAGGGCGCACAAGGCTGCTCGCATCGAGGCGGGTGGCGTGGGAGCGCTCATCGGCGGGGGCACGGGGACGGGTGGCGGTACACAAGTGTTTACTTGGCTTCGCCGCTGACCGGTGTCAAGCGCTCGCCTGGACGAAGGACGGGCCTTCCTGCCACTTTCCGCACCCATGGCCAAGAACGCCCTCCTCGGTGCCCTCGCCCTCATCTTCGTGGGGGACGTTCTTGCGTGGTCCGTGCAAACCGACCTGGGCGCCATCGACGTCCAGGACGTCCGTTGGCAGGACGGCGACGGCAAGACCCTGAGTGCCCTCCTCTACGTCCCCCCCGGCGCGACCGCCGAGTCGCCCGCACCGGGGGTGCTGGCCGTCCACGGATACATCAACTCCCGCGAGACCCAGGACGGATTCGCCATCGAGTTGGCGCGACGGGGCTTCGTGGTGCTCGCCCTCGATCAGACGGGCCACGGGTTCTCGGACCCGCCTGCGTTCCGAGCCGGCTTCGGCGGACCGGCCGGTCTTTCGTACCTGCGCTCCCTCGATTTCGTCGACGGTGACAACGTGGGACTCGAGGGCCACTCCATGGGCGGATGGGCCGTCCTCATCGCCGCGGCCGGGGCGCCCGACGACTACCGGGCCGTCGTCATCGAGGGTTCGTCGACCGGCTCGTCGGGTGCGCCCGACGCCACGGATGATTGGCCTCGGAATCTGGCTGTCGTCTTCTCGAAGTACGACGAGTTTTCCGGTGGGATGTGGGGCAGCCCGGTAGCCGCCGACGTGCCCGCGAGCGAGAAGCTCCGAGCGGCCTTCGGGACCGACGCGCCCGTGGAGCCTGGTCGGATCTACGGCTCCGTGGACGACGGTACGGCTCGGATCTTCTGGCAGCCGCCGGTGACCCACCCCGCGGACCACTTCTCGACGCGCGCCATCGGCCACGCCATCGAGTGGCTTCAGACGACACTGGACGGTGAGCGCCCGCTGCCGGCGTCGGACCAGGTCTGGTACTGGAAGGAGGTCGGCAACCTCATCGCCCTCCTGGGCATGGTGCTCCTCATCCTGGCTGTCGGGGACCTCCTCCTCGACACGCCGTTCTTCCGGCCGCTCGTCCGCGAGGTGCCGCCCAGCAAGGGAGCCACCGGTGCGGCGTGGTGGGGGGCAGCCTTTCTTTTCGCCGTGCTCCCCGCTGTGACGCTTTTCCCCTTCAAGGACTTGGGTGGCTCGATCCCGGTGAGCGCCTTGTTCCCCCAGGCGATCACCACTCAGGTCATGGCGTGGGCCGTCCTGGTCGGCGTCCTGAGCGCGGTGCTGTTCGGCGTCTGGCATCTGAGAGTCGGTCGCCGCCAGGGCGCCACATGGAGGGACTATGGCGTGACGGTCGGAAAGGGTCAGACGGCGACGCACGTCGCACGCTCGCTCCTTCTCGCCCTCCTGGTCGTGGGCGCCGCCTACGTATCGCTCCTGGTGTCCTCGGCCGTCTTCACCGTGGACTACCGCTTCTGGGTCTTCGCCGTAAAACCCATGGGCGCCCACCATGGCCGGGCCTGGCTCTCGTACGTCGTCCCGTTCGTCCTGTTCTTCCTGGTCTACGGCGTGGTCCTGTTCGGTCAGCTTCGTCGGGACGGGTCGGCGGCGACTTCGACGCTACGCACCATGGCCGTCTCCATTCTCGGCTTCGTCGGTCTCATCGCCTTCCAGTACACGCCTCTCTTCCTGGGCGGGACCCTGGCCATCCCCGGCGAAGCCCTCTGGAGCATCATTGCGTTCCAGTTCGTTCCGATCATGGCCATCGTCGGCCTGGTCACCGCGCATTTCCAGAGGCGGACGGCAAGTGTGTGGCCGGCCGCGTTCCTCAGCGGATTCCTCGTGACGTGGATCGTCGTGGCGAGTCAGGCGACCCACTACGGAGGGTAGGGGTCAGAGCGCTCCGGCGCGGTTCCGGATCAGCGCCACCATCTCTGCGTTCCCCGCGAAATCCGCCCAGCCCAGTGGGGTGGAGTCGTGATTGCCGTCGCGCGCGGTCGGGTCCGCGCCGGCGTCCAAGAGGGCCCCTGCCAACTCCAACTGATCATTCCACGCGGCGTGATGGAGTGGCGTGCTGCCATTGCCGGGGTCGGGAGTGGAGGCATCGTACCCGGCGGCGGCGAGGATCCGAACCCCCACGGCGCTCCCACAGAGGGCGAGGAAGACGTCTTCGGTGGACAAACCGTCCCCGACGTCGAGGAGGGCGGCGAGGCGCTCCCCGTCGGCCGTCCTCGAGGCGTGGACCGCCTTGATACCCGTGGGCGCTCGGTCCCATAGGAAGGCCTCCATGGCTTCGGCGCCCCGGCGGCGCGCGAGCTCCAGGGGGGTGTCCGCGCCCCCGAGGGCCCAGACGTACTTGTCACCGCCGCCCAGATGCGGATGAGACCGGCCGAAGCGGACGCGCACGGAGGCGGCGTCGGGATCCGCCGCCAAGATCGACTCGGCGAGTGCTACGTCGTCGAGAAGGACGGCCTGGAAGAGGTCCGGGGTCGCGCCCCGGTCCAGGAGGAAGCGCATGACCTCCTCCCGCCCACCCGCCGCCCACATGGCGGCAGTGCTCCTGTGGTCGACGCATCGCTTGTCGATGTCCGCACCTCGCTCGAGGAGGAGAGCCGCCACCTCCGGAGAGCGCGCGAGATGAAGGGCGGTCGCGCCGTCGGGACCCGGCTCGCTGACCGTCCCGGGGGCGTCGTCCAGGATCTCTCGGATGCGTTCCAGCCGCCCCAGACCGGCAGCCGAATGCAGGTCCACCGTCGCCCCTCGGGAGACGAGGTACTCGGCAAACGCGATGCGCTCGGGCGTGGCGCCATCGAGAAGGGTGTGGAGGGCGGAATACGGCCCCGCCTCCCAGTCCGATTGAGCATCAGGGTCGGCCCCCGCCTCCAGAAGGACGTCCACCGTGTCCCGGTCCAGGCGTCCCGCTGCTTCGGCCAGAGCGGGTTTGCCGAAGGAGAACCAGGGGGCGTCGAGGACCGTTCGGATCTCGTCGTGGCGCTGGAGAAGGTCTTGCAGCCCCTCGGCATCTCCGCTCACCACCGCGGCCCTGAAGGCCTCGGCTCGCTCGTCGTCTGGACCCATCCGCGCCTCTCCCTCGTCGCTCCCTAAGCCTCGGGCCGAGAGAATGGGGAGGTCAGGAGGCCGCCGCCATCCCACGGCCCTGAAACGCACTGGGGCCGGTCGGCGCGCGAGCCGTCGTTGTCGCGACACTTGCGACCAGGGGTTTCCGGCGCGGAAGTTGGAGATGTCGTGCTCGGAGGTGCGTCATGGTCGTTCGCTTCGTCGTCGCAGCATTTCTCGCGCTGGTCTTCTGGATGTGGCTGGCGCTGCCCATCTGTGGATGCTCAACCCGGGAGGGGGCGTACGCCGCCGCCATGAAGTCCGACCTGAAGAACCTGGCCTCCCAGCAGGAGATCCACTTCGCAGAGCACGAGAGCTACAGCGACCGGGTCCAGGCCCTCGCCTTCACCAACAGCGACGGAGTGCTGGTGGACATTCAGCTGATCGACTCCGGAGCCGCGTGGTCGGCGCGGGCAACCCACGTGGTGAACACCAACCCTGAATACGATCGATACGGCGAGGACTGCGTCGTGTACGGGGGATCCGTCGACCCGCGGCCACAAACCACCACCCGGAAGTCGGAACCCGTCGAAGCGGGCACCGTCGTGTGCGACTACCGCCGCCGCTTTTCCGTCCAACGCGCGATCACCGACGTCCTCTTCGGCTGGTTCTAGGGAGAGCCCCCAGCGGCAGGACTGCTGCGTGGCCCCTCACGGGGAACCGTCCTCGGGATTCGTGGTAGGCGACCGCGTCCTGCACACCCGACGGAAAGGATCCGTGTCATGAAACGCAGCGCCAGCGCCCAGTGGACGGGCGGCATCAAGGACGGCGGTGGGACGCTCACCACCGACAGCGGGGTCCTGAGCGATACGCAGTACTCCTTCAGCACGCGATTCGAGAGCGGCATCGGCTCGAATCCCGAAGAGCTCATCGCGGCGGCCCACGCGGGCTGCTTCTCCATGGCCCTCTCCGGCTTCCTTGGCTCGGAGGGTCACCCGCCCAAGACCATCGATACCACGGCCACGGTCACCCTGGAGAAGGCCGAGCTGGGCTTCTCCATCGCCGGGGTTCACCTCGACGTCACCGTCGACGTTCCCGGAATGGACGAATCCACGTTCCTCGCGACTGCGAAGAAGGCGAAGGAAGGGTGCCCGGTGTCACGAGCGCTGAGCGTGCCCATCACCATGGACGCCCGGCTGGCCAGCTAGTCCGACCCCACGCGCGGCGGGGGCCGTGCGGCACGACTACTCCGAGGCGATCCGGGAGACCACGACCGTCACGTCCTGATCGTGGTACAGGGCCCCGTCGTCGCCTCGGGCGCGCAGGATGTACGTGCCGGGTTCATCGAAGGTCACCGTGGTGCGCCACACGCCGTCGTCGGGAATGGGCGTGCGCGTCCACAGCGGAGCCCACGGCGAGTTCGCGCCGGAGCGGGTGTCCTCCCATGTCTTCACCTGAGGCGGATCGAACGTCGGCGTACCGTCGCCCTCACCCCGGTAGAGGAACCAGGCGACATGGTGCCACACGATCTTCTGCACCGTGATCCGAGTAGGCGGACGAAGCTGGGCGCGGGACAGTCGTGGGGGCCCCTCCATCTCGGCGCGGGCCTGGGCGGCGCGCTCCTGTCGGGCGTGCCAACTCTCGAGGCCCTCTGCGAGGCCGTCATCCTCCATGCGCACGGCCAACTCCAGCGGCTGTCCCACCGCCACCCGGTACTCGTTGCCGCCCTCGACGGTGATCACCGGTGGCTCGTTCGCCCGGGTCTCCGCGTCACTCGCGCCGATTCCGAGGGCTCCGGTTTCCGACGCGATGACGATGTTGTCGAGGCGTTGGTCGATGCCCAGCGTTCCGTACGCTCGCTCGGTCACACCGGCGGTGGTGAGCGTCCAGACCATCTCCTGGTCCCCGAAGTCGGGCGGGACGTCCACCATGAAGACGAAGCGGTTTCGTCTGGGGAGGAAGTGGGTGGGCTGACCCTGATCCCTGGGGCCCGGCGAGAAGAAGTTCCCATCGCCGACCGGGACATCGAGCTCTTCCGCCCAGTTCCGGTTCATGTATCCGAAGACCATGGTGAAGGAGCCGTCTTCATTCTCCAGCCACCCCTCGTACGCTGGCGCGACGTTCTGGCCCTTCTGATAGGAGATTTGGGCCTCGGCAGCGACCGGAGGACCGACGACGAGAGCGAAGACGGCGACAGCGCCTCCCATCCAGCTGGTCAGGCGCGTGGCCCGGAACCCATCCCTCATCGACCACCCTCCGGGATCACCAGGCACAAGGGACACCCGATGACGTGGTCGTTGGGTCCCAGGTTCAACTTCGCCCGTCGCTGGGCCATCTCCTCCTCGAACTGCTCCTGCGTCATCTGGAGCCTCATGCCCAGGTCGATGAACATGTTCGCAACCGAGCGGTTCCCGGACCCT
>ERZ869936.2119-NODE-2119-length-12188-cov-17.464436_pt1 | contig 12188 bp, 10 predicted proteins | sample MGYA00520876_ERZ869936 | MGnify/ENA primary metagenome ERZ869936 (study PRJEB32218, sample SAMN09650985) | biofilter metagenome | isolation source: enrty point of leading RO module | place: Saudi Arabia: Thuwal, RO plant located on Red Sea | collected 2016-02-17... | reverse complement strand
ACGGTGACTTTTTCGGGGTGTTTTTCCGTTTCCAGCTCGACCGGTTCAGTCGGGTCGTAGTCGTACACGTCGCCCGTCACGATTGGCGTTTTGTGGAAGTTGTGCGTGATCGGGGGGCTCTCCGCCTCCCACTCGAGTCCGCTGGCCCGCCAGGGATTCTTGCCGCTGCGGCGACCATACCGGAGGGACCACACCAGGTAGCCGAGCGGCAGCAGGTAGCCGACGCCGAGAATCGATGCGCCGGCGGACGACATCACGTTGAGAATCTGCCACTCTTCCGGATAAACGTGATACCGGCGGGGCATGCCGAGGTAACCGAGCACGAATTGGGGGAAGAAGGTGAGGTTGAAACCGAAGAAAATCAGGATCGCGGAGATCCTGCCCCACCCCTCGGGGTAAAGTCGGCCGGTCATCTTGGGCCACCAGAAGTGCAGCGCTCCGAGGTAGGCCATGAGCGAACCGCCCACCATGATGTAGTGAAAGTGAGCGACGACGAAGTACGTGTCATGCACGTGGACGTCGACGCCGAGCGTGGCGAGGAACAACCCGGTCAGACCGCCCATCGTGAACAGTCCGATGAACCCGAGTGCGTAGAGCATCGGCGTATTCCAGATCACCGATCCTTTGTAGAGGGTCGCCGTCCAGTTGAAGACCTTCACGGCGGAAGGGACGGCGACCAGCATGCTCAAGAACGAGAAGACGAATCCGGCGTACATCGACTGCCCGCTGACGAACATGTGGTGTCCCCAGACGAGGAAACCGAGCACGGCGATCGCCAGACTGGAAAACGCGATGAAGGTGTAGCCGAAGATTTTCTTGCGTGCGAAGCAGGTGATCAGCTCGCTGATCACGCCCATCGCCGGCAGCACCATGATGTACACGGCGGGGTGGGAGTAAAACCAGAACAGGTGCTGGAAGAGCAGGGGGTCGCCTCCCAGTTTGGGATCGAAGATGCCGACGTGGAAGGCCCGCTCGATCCCGACCAGCGCGATGGCGATGGCGAGCACCGGGGTTCCCAGCAGGACGACCAGGCTCATCGCGTAGTGCGCCCAGACGAACAGCGGCAGCCGGAACCAGGTCATGCCGGGCGCCCGCATCGTGTGCGTCGTGACGAGGAAGTTGAGCGCCGTGAGAATCGACGAGAAGCCGGCGATGAACGCAGCGATCGCGGCCGACAGGACGCTCGTGTTGCCGTAGGTCGTGCTGTAGGGCGTGTAGAAGGTCCAGCCGGTGTCGACGCCTCCGGTGAGGATCACCCACACACCGAACAACCCGGACAACGAATACAGATACCAGCTTGCAAGGTTCAGTTTGGGAAAGGCAAGGTCGCGCGCGCCGATCATCATCGGCAGCAGGAAATTCCCGAACACGGCCGGCACGGCCGGGATCAGGAAGAAGAAAATCATCACAATGCCGTGCAGCGTGAACAGCCGGTTGTAGGTCTCCGGCAGGACGAGGTCTCCCTCGGGAGTCATCAACTCCAGACGGAACAGCACGGCGGCCGCTCCTCCCACGAGGAAGAAGACGGTGATGGAAATCAGGTACAGGATCGCCACCCGCTTGTGGTCGGTGGTGAAGAACCACGACCAGACGTTGTAGTTGGCGTTGAGGTAGTTGCGGTTGGACACGGCGGGGTGTGTTTTCGGTGTTCGGTTGTCAGTCGTCAGTTTTCGGTTTCCGGCGGTTGGTCATTCCCGTCGCCGGTGTCTTCTCCCGAGGCGGACGCGTTGCCCTCGAGGGTCTTCATGTACGCGATAATCTTCAGGACGTCCGATTCGTTGAGTTGACCCTGGTAGGAGGGCATCAGGGGTTGGAAGCCGGCGACGATGTGCTGCTGGGGATTGAGGATGGAACTCCGCAGGTATTGCTCGTCGGCGACGATCGACTCGCCCGACTTCAGCGGCACACGGCGGCCGAAGACTCCGGCAAGCGAGGGGCCGCTGCCTCCCTGCGCCTTGTGACACGAGCCGCATCGGTGCCGCTCGAACAGCCGCGCCCCGGCGACCTCGGGCGGATCGCCCGTTTCTCCCGAAAGCCAGTCGGCGAAGGCGTCCTGCTCCAGGACGACGACGGAGCCGATCATCTGCGCGTGTTCGGTGCCGCAGTATTCCGCGCAGAACAGGTGATACGTCCCCGCGCGGTCCGGTTGGAACCACATCTGCGTGTAGTAGCCGGGGAGCACGTCCTGCTTCACGCGGAAGGCCGGGATGTAGAAACTGTGGATCACGTCCTCGCTGACCATCCGCAACCGGACCGGACGCCCCAGCGGCACGTGCAACTGGTTGATCTCCGACTGACCGCCGGGGTGGTGGACCTTCCACATCCACTGCTTGCCGACGACGTCGATCTGCAGCGCATCGGCGGGGGGCGTCTTGATGTCGTAGAAGACGTCGGCCCCCCAGACGAACATGACCATGCTGAGCAGGAAGGGCACGACGGCCCAGGCGAGTTCCAGCAGGTTGCTCCTGGGGGGATTTCCCCGCTCGGCCAGCGAACCGCGGCGATACTTCACGCCGAAGTACAGAATCAGGACGCAGATCAAAAATGTGAAAAAGAGCGCGACCGCGACGAGAAACAGATACAGCGCATCGACGCGATCTGCGATCTGCGAGGCCGATTCCGGAAAAAGTTGAAAGGTTGAGTCCATGTGACTGTCTGTTCAACCGGCGGCGGCGGTCGTTTGCTTGTGGACGTTTCGCTCCCGCCACAACATCCGCGCCACGAATACGGCCAGCAGCGTCAACGTCAGGATTCCGCCGGCGCGAACCAGGTTCATGATCGCCAGGCCGTACTTGCCGGTCGTGGGGTCATAGAGATAGCAGTACAACAGCACCTGGTCGGCCAGTCCTCCGATGCGGTTTTCGGACGCTTCGACCAACGCCAGCCGCAAATCGCCGGGAGGAAACTCCACGCCGTAGAAGTAACGGGCGAGCCGACCTTCGGGCGTGGCGACCATGATGCCGGCGGCGTGGGCGTATTGGCCGGTCTCCTCGTTGTAGACGGTCTGGAAGCCGAGAGCGTCGCAGAGCGGGCGCACGTGCTGTTCGTCGCCGGTGAGAAAATGCCAGCCGGCTTCCGCCCCCGGGCGGGCGTAGACGGCCAGCATCGACTTCTTCTTCTGCTCGGCGAGGGAAGCCCTTTCCGTCGGATCGATGCTGAACGTGACGATCTGGAAGTCCTCCCCCGCCGATAGTTCCAGCGTCCGCAGCGACCGCACCAGGCCGTTGAGTTCCAGTCCGCACAACATGGGGCAACGGTAGTAGACGGGAGTGATAATCACCGGTCGCTCCCCGTCGAAGAAATCGCCGAGGCGGACCGTCTCTCCCGCCTCGTTGCGAAACTCCAGATCAAGCGGAAGCTCGGCGTCGAGGTGTTGTTCGATGGTGACCTGCCCTTCCGGAGTCGGAGTCGACTGGGCAGGGGCGGGGCGCGCGGAGGCGGCGACCGCCAACGCGGTGAGTGCGCCAAGGAGTGCACGTTGGCGAAGTTGCGTGCGAAGCCACAAGCGGGGGTGGGACGCGCGATGTTCGGGAAAGGTCATTCGGCGACCTCGTTCTGTTCGACGTAGAGGCGCATCGCTTCGTCGATCGGGATGCGGGCGACCCCCTGCTCGCGATCGACCCAGCCGTAGCCGTGGAGCAGCTCCTGCTGTTCGGCCAGGTACTCCAGCTTGCGCTGCTTCTGATTCGGTTCGAGCGGCGTGCCGCGAGGCGGGGCGCCGGGCTCACGCTCCAGCGGCGCCGCCGCCGGTCGATCTGCGGAGAGAAAGCGGTCCAGCCCGGCCACAATGAACAGCGACGCGACGATAATCACGACCAGCCCGGTCGTTGCGATGATCACGTGCCGCGGGCGGAGAGAGACGCCCTCGTGCCCCTGGTCAATGGTCTCTTTCCGTGGTTCCAATCCGGTCATCACACGGCCTCCAGGGAATCAGCGGAATCACGTTTCGCGGACGGCAACATCACCGGATCGGCCAGGATGGCAAGCTTCTCCCAGCGGAGGCGGAAGACGAACAACCACAGGCCTCCGAGCGCGATGAAGGCGGCCAGCCCGTAGACGGCCGTCATTGCGCCGGCGACGTCGTAGGCCGGGACGATGCACCAGGTCAGGTCGATCAGCCGCGCTGCGAGCAACAGCGCCGCCACTCCGGCCAGCCTGCGGCTGTGAGCTTTGACGTCCTGCGAGAGCAGCAGGGCGAACGGGACCACGAAGTGCACCACGGCCAGCGTGGGCGCCGCAGCGGCCCACAATCCCTCGCTGCGCCGGAGATACCATGTGTTCTCGATCGGCAGGTCAGCCGACCAGATCAGGAAAAACTGTGAAAAGGCGAAATAGACCCACAGCAGATTGAACGCCAGCAGCATGCTGCCGAGATCCTGCGTGCGCGCGTCGGGCTCGGACGCCGCTCGTCCCGAAAAATGCCGGACAATAATGGCGAAGGCGAACGCCGAGACGGCAAAGCCCATGGTGTGCTGGGCTCCGTAGATCGTGGAGTACCAGCCCGGATCGACCGACATGATCCAGTCGAAAACGGCGAAGCTGGCCAGCAGCCAGAAGACGATCAGCCCGAGCGCTGCGCGGCGGGCGCCGCCTCCCGTCACGCCGTGCTCCCTGTCCCGCTTGTAGGCGCGGCTGACGCCGAACGACAGGATGTTCCAGACGACGAAATACAGTGCCGCCCGACCGAAAAAGAACGGCAATAAGAAATACAACTCCTGCTGCGCGTTCAGGCTCGAATGCGAGTCGTCCCCCCCGAACGCATACAACGTCGGCAGACTGAGAGCGAGCGGGAGCGACAGGAGAAAAAGTACCGGAATCGTTTCCGCGCCGGCCACCAGCGGGCGGCTGACCGACCATCCCCAGCGGCCGCCCGTCAAGCGGTGCAGCAGAGCGATGCCCAGACTCCCCAGGCCGACGCCGAGCCAGAACACGAACGCCGTGAGATAGCCGGGCCAGAACTGTCCCGGCTGAATGAGCGCTCCGGCCGCGCAGACCGCCGCCCCAACCAGCCCGGCGATGAGGCAGGGGGTTTTCCACGGGGCGGCGAGACTGGTGCGGGATGAGTCGGTCACTCGTCTGTTGCCGTCAGTTCGTTTCTCAGGTCGGCGGGAAGTTCCGACGCGTCGGCGTGCTGGCTGAGCTGCAACGCGCGGACATACGCCACGATTGCCCAACGGTCCTGCGGTTCGATCCGCGCTTTGTAGCCCGGCATCCGTCCCAGGCCGTCTGTGATGACGGCAAACAGATGTCCGTCAGGGACGTTCAGCAAACGTTCGGAATAGTAAGTGGGCGGATGAGGAAAGCCGCGCTGCACGACCATCCCGTCGCCATACCCGGCCGAGCCGTGGCAATGGTCGCAGTAGATGCCGTATTGCTTGCGGCCCTCCGCCAGCAACCCGGCCGAGACCTCGATCGGGATCGTCTGCACCGGCTCGCCGTCTTCGCGACCGGTGGTGGCTGCGTTGTCTGCATAAAGCTGACCGCGGGCGATGGTGCCGGGAACCTGGGGACGCGCTCCGCTTCCATCCGGAAAGAATGCGCTCGGTTCGAGTGGATCGATCCGCGGCTGGTTGGCCATCTCCTGCACGCAGCCGGGCAACAGAACCAGGCCGAGCAGCAGACCCAAGATTGCACTACGGCTCACTGGGGACATCCCACACCTCCTGAGCCTGAAGTTTCCGGAGCGCCTCGCGCGTTGTCTGTTCGTGGAACTGCGGGTCTTCTGATTTCACCCACAGGAAGTAAGCGTCCGACGACGCCCGGCTGAATTCCCGGATGTGAAACAGCGGATGATGCGGACGCGGCAGGCCGTTCAACCCCAGCATGCCGAGCACCGCGAACAGCGCCGCCGTGAGGATCGTCAATTCAAACGTCACCGGCACGAACGACGGCCAACTGTGCAGCGGCCGGCCGCCGATGTTGAGCGGGTATTCAATGACCGTGGTCCAGTACTGCAGCCCGTAGCCGACGACGAGTCCCAGCAGCGCGCCGCACAGCACGACGAGCGGCATCCGTGTGCGGCGAAACTCCATCGCTTCCGCCAGACCTTCCACCGGAAACGGCGTGTAACACTCGAACTGCCGGTAGCCCTCCGCATGCAGGCGCCGCGCCGCCGCAATCAGCGCATCGGTGTCGCCGAATTCGGCCAGCAGTCCGGCAGTGGGCTGAGTCGTTTTCATCATGCGTTGACGATTTTCGGATGCCGGCAACAGGCGGTCTGAACCGTACGGGACGCCCCTCGATCAACTCGTTCCGGCCTCAGCGGAGGCTCCTCCGCTGTGCTCATGCTCGTGCACCAGTTCACGCATCTCGAAAATGGAAATCATCGGCAGCAACCGGATGAACAGAAACAGCAGCGCGGCGAACAGGCCGATCGTGCCGAGGTAAGTCGACCAGTCCCAGAACGTCGGTTCGTACATCCCCCACGACGAGGGGAGAAAATCACGGTGCAGACTGGTCACGACGATGACATAACGCTCCAGCCACATCCCGATGTTGATCACGATCGCAATGAAGAACAGCGGCAGCGGCCTGGCGCGGACGCTCTTGAACCACAGCAGTTGCGGAATGAGGATGTTGCAGCCGATCAGCGCCCAGTACGACCAGGCGTAGGGGCCGAACATGCGGTTGAGCAGCATGAATTCCTCGAGCTGGTGGCCGCCGTACCAGGCCAGGAAGTGCTCCATCAGATATCCGTAAGCGACGACGAGGCCGCTGGCGAGCATCACCTTCGCCATGTTGTCGAGATGGCGGTCGGTGACGAAATTCTGCAGGCGATAGACGGCTCGCAGCGGGATCGAGAGCGTAAGCACCATCGCGAAACCTGAGTAAATCGCCCCCGCCACGAAGTAGGGCGGAAACACGGTGGCATGCCAGCCCGGCAATATCGAAATGGCGAAATCGTAGCTGACGATCGTGTGGACCGAGATGACGAGCGGCGTGGCGAGCCCGGCCAGCAGCAGATAGGCCGACTGATAGCGCTTCCAGTGACGCGCCGATCCGCGCCACCCCATCGCAAGGAAGCCGTAGATGATCCGTCCGCGACCGGTCCTCGACCGGTCCCGCAGCGTCGCCAGGTCGGGGATGAGCCCCACGTACCAGAACATCAGTGAGACGGTGGCGTACGTCCCCACGGCGAAAAAATCCCAGATGAGCGGGCTGCGGAACTGCGGCCACATGCCGGTCGTGCTGGGATAGGGAATGAACCAGAAGAAGAACTGCGGCCGCCCCATGTGCAGCAGAGGGAAGAGGCCGGCGCACGCCACGGCGAAGAGCGTCATCGCTTCCGCGAAACGGTTGATGGACGTCCGCCATTCCTGCCGGAACAGCAGCAGGATCGCCGAAATCAGCGTGCCGGCGTGTCCGATTCCGATCCACCACACGAAGTTGACGATCGCGAACCCCCAACCGACCGGTTGATTGATGCCCCAGATGCCCACGCCTTTGGCGAACAGCCAGCCGACGCTCACCAGCAACAGCATCACGAGCAGGAACGAGACGAGAAACCCGGCCCACCAACCGCGCGGAGGCCCCTCGGTGAGCACAATCGCGCTGATCTGCTGAGAGACGGAGCGCACCGTCTGCCGCGGCTCAGTCGACGGATCGGATTGGACGTGCGTGTCGGTCATCGGACTCGTCCGCGGTGCGCGCGGTTTGCACACGCCCACGGGTTGCAACCCGTGGGCTTTCGTGCATCAGTGTTCCTCTTCAGGATCAGAGTCTTCGTGGAATTTCAACGCGGCGAGTGGATTGCGGACCGCGGCGAGGTACGTCGTCCGCGGCCGCGTGCCTTCCCCTTCCAGCAAACCGTAATTGAGCGCGCCGGCCTTCAGTTTCGAAACCCGGCTGTCAGGATCGTTGACGTTGCCGAACGTGATCGCCTGCGCGGGACAGGCCGACTGGCAGGCCGTCACGACTTCGCCGTCGGCGATCGGCCGGCCCTCCAACTGCGACTGGATGCGGGCCGCGCTGATCCGCTGCACGCAGTAAGTACACTTCTCCATCACGCCGCGGCTGCGGACCGTGACGTCGGGATTCTGCAGCAGGTGCAACACCGGCAGCTCGCGCGTCTCTGCGGTGTAGTCGAGGAAGTTGAAACGCCGCACTTTGTACGGGCAGTTGTTGGAGCAGTACCGCGTGCCGACGCAGCGGTTGTAGGTCATCTCGTTGAGGCCCTCGTCGCTGTGCGTGGTCGCGGCCACGGGGCAGACCACTTCGCAGGGAGCGTGCTCGCAGTGCATGCAGGGCACCGGCTGGTGATACACCTCCGGGTTTTCCAGCAGCTTGTCGGGAACGTCCTCCTCGAAGGACGTCGTCGAATGCGCGGAGAAATACGTGTCGACGCGAATCCAGTGCATCTCCCGTCCGCGGGCGACCTCTTCCGGGCCAACCACCGGAATATTGTTCTCCGACTGGCAGGCGATCACGCAGGCGTTGCAGCCGGTGCAGGCGGTGAGGTCGATCGCCATCCCCCACTGATTCCCTTCCCATTCGCGATCCGGATAGAACGATGGAGGATCCCCCTCGTAATCGTGGTGACCCGGGGGGTGCATGAACGGCGGATGCTCGGGATGTTCCTCGTACTCTGTGAGGGTGCCGGACCGGACGAGATGCCGGTTCTCCATCAGAAAATGATTCTGCGCACTGGGCAGTTCCCTGCGCTCGCCGGTCGGTGTGATCGATGCGCCGTGAGCACTCCACCGCGCATCGCTGGTGCGAAGCGGATAAACGTTCACGCCGACGCCGTTTCCGACGCGGCCGGCGCGGGTGCGACCGTTCCCATAGTGCAGGGTGACCGACTGCGGCGGATGGCCGGGGACGATCCAGACCGGCATTTCCAGCGACCCGTCCCCCAGGGCAATCTGCACGACGTCGCCGTCCTGCAATCCGTGTTGTTTCGAGAGCGCGGGGCTGATGAGCGCGGCGTTCCCCCAGGTGAGCTTGGTGAACGGCTTGGGAAGTTCCTGCAGCCAGGCGTTGTTTGCGAACCGGCCGTCGAAGAGCGACGGGTCGGGGCGGAAAATCAAATCAATCCGATCGGCCACACTGCCGGACGAATCTTCCCCGGATTGACCGAGCGCGTCCGTCCACTCCCCGGTGAGCGAGACGTCGACCGTTTCAAACGCCGTGTCGGGAACAACTCCGTCGTGGACCGCTCTCTTCCAGAATTCTTCGAAGCCGTCTGCCCCGCGCTGTTCGCGCCAGTAAGCGCGCACCGCGTCGTAGCTGGAACCCGCGCCCTCGTCGAGAAGGACGCCCAGGATCTCGCAGGGCGAATGATTGTTGTACAGCGGCCGGATGAGCGGCTGAATGATCGTCGCCGTGCCGTCTTCACTTCGCACGTCGCCCCACATCTCCAGCGGATGCGTGAGCGGCACATGCCACTCGCAGCCCGCCGCCGTTTCGTCGACATACAGACCGACGTGCGCCGTGAAAGAGACTTCGTGCAGAGCGCCGGCGAAATCGAGTTCGGCCGGCGCGTCAAACACGGGGTTGCCGTCGAGTATGACCAGCGTTTCGACGTCGCCCGCCCGCATGTCGTCCACCAATGCGGCGATGCCGCCGTCCTCCGGAACACGCGCGACCGGTTCCGTGAAAGTGACGGTCTTGCCCAGGTTCCCCAGTTGCGAATTGATCGCGTGCGCGAGGGCGTGGATCTCCGGCGGCTGAGCTTCGCCGACCATCACGACGCAACGGCCCGCCAGGCGTTTCAATTCGTCCGCCACAACGCTCAGCCACGCCTCGGGAACTCCGATCGGCGGCGCGGAGTCACCGACGCCCTCCACGCCGAGTTGAACAGCGAGCGCTTTGAGATACTGACCGACCTCACGCGGCCGCAACGGGAGGCGATTGTCGGCGGCCGCTCCGGTGAGCGTGGGCGTGCTTTCGACGACCAGCAGACGATTCATGTCGCGCGGCCCGTCGCCGGGACTCGTGCGGCGGCGATCGGCGAATTCACGCGAGAGCCGGAGCCGGGCCGGGCCGCCTGTGAGAAAGTCGTCGTCAATGGAGAGAATGAGGTCCGCTTCCGAAAGGTGATAGCGGGCCTCAACCGCTTGACCGAACGCCAGCCGCGCGCCTGCAGCACTGTTGTCGCGACCGACCGGTTCGTAAACGTGCCAGCGTGCCTCCGGGAATGATTCCTGAAGGCGCTGCAACTGGTTCAACAGTGTGGGGGAGGTGATCGACTGCGTCAGAATCCGCAGTCCGGCCCCTTTCTGTTGTCGGTGAGTGACGATCTGCGGCTGCAAGTGACCGACAAACTCCTCCCAGTTGCTGATCTCCCCATTCTGCAGCACGACCTGCGAGCGGTCAGGGTCGTACAGACCCAGCACGCTTGCCTGGGCGTAGATGTCGGTCGAACCGGCGTTGACGGGATGCTCCGGGTTGCCTTCGACCTTCGTCGGCCGGCCCTGATGGCTCTCCACGAGAACGCCGGTCGCGAATCCGCCCAGGGGAACAGCCGACGCAAAGTGGAGCGGCTGACCCGGCACAATGTGCTCGGGGCTCTCCACATAGGGAACGATCGACTCTTCCGGTTGGGTGCAGCCGTGTAGCCCGGCCAGCGCCACAGAAGCGCCCATCAGCTTGAGGAAGTCCCGCCGGTTCGCGGCGTCCGACCAGACCGACGCATCGACCGGAAACTCCCGCTCAACCGCCTGCCGGAAAGTTTCCGACTGTGCGAGTTCGTCGAGAGAACGCCACGTGTGACGAGTTCTGTCCGCTGTGTCGGTTGCGTTATTCACAGTTGAAGTCAGTCAGGGATCGATTTGCCGGATGCACGCCGGATGCACGAATGTCGAAACGGAATCAGCGGATGTTGGCTCGTTGCGTCGGATGAATCGCACTTTGGAATCGTTTCGTCATCTGAATTTCGACATTCGCCATTCCTCATCACCGGTGACAGGTCGAACAGTCGGTCTTGCTCTCGATGCCGTGCAGGGCTGCGAGTTCCTCACCGGTGGGAGTTGATTCGTCCGGTTCCCAGTCGAACGCGAAGACGTCCTCGCTCGGCCGCAGAAAGACTTCCGGGTTGCGGTGACATTCGAGGCACCACTGCATGTGCAGCGTCTCCTCGCGGTACATCAGGGGCATCTCGTCGACCCTGCCGTGACAGGTCTCGCAGGCGACGCCCTGCCGCACGTGGATCGCGTGGTTGAAATAGGCGTAATCCGGCAGGTCGTGCACTCGGTTCCACGCCAGCGGCTCGCCGGTCCGGTAGCTCTCGCGCACCGGTTCCAGCATCGGGCTGTCGGCCCACAACACGGAGTGGCAGTCCATGCAGACGTCGGTGGAGGGGAGGCCGGCGAATGCCTCCGTTTCGACCGATCGGTGGCAGTAACGGCAGTCGATGCCGACGTCTCCCACGTGATGCTGATGGCTGAAGGGCACCGGCTGCACGCGAACGACGCCGACCTCCGTCGCGTACGGCGAGCGGACGATCGCCGCCCCGACTCCCACCGCAGCCATGACGAAGAACACCGCCCCGAAGATGCTCACTCGGGAGATCGTGTTCATGCTGGGATGAAAGATCTGCGGCATCGTCCTTCTCAGCAGTTTCGAGCAGCCGTGCTGCGGAGCCCTGAAAGCGACTTTCGGGAAAGCGTCACGTCTTGCTGGATCATATCCACATCGCGTTGATTACAAGGGCAAATCCTCCGCGGAGCGCTCCGTTCAGAAGAGTGAGAGTCCTCGTTCCCGACTCTGGAAACTCCGTTTCCGGCTCGTGCGGATCGTCAATTTCGTGCCGTTTCGCCCGCCCCCGGGAACTCTTGTTCGATCGCCTGCCGCAAGGCCTCCACGCCGATATCGTCCGGCAGTTGCTGCAGAAAAATCAGCCCGCGGCCGGCCGGCACCTCGTACACAGCCTGCGCGGTTTCCAACCGGAGGCGACGGTTCGCCGCCGACTCGGTCTCGATGTCGGTGGCTGTCACGCCTTCGCCGCCGACGATTCGCTTCAGTTCTTCTTCGACGCGCGGATCCATCTCGCCCCTCCGTTTGCATTACAGAACAGATCGCTCGCATGCCCATCGGGCGGACTCGACCCTAACGAATCTTTCGAATCCGCGGCTCATGGTCGGCCCGAAGGGAGTCTGGGGCATTCCCTGAAATCCGCACTGCGCACGCAACTCAACGAAGTCGGGTCCGCGCTGCGGATTACGAACGGCCGTCGACCTTCGGTCGCAACA
>ERZ869936.2118-NODE-2118-length-12190-cov-4.237495_pt1 | contig 12190 bp, 7 predicted proteins | sample MGYA00520876_ERZ869936 | MGnify/ENA primary metagenome ERZ869936 (study PRJEB32218, sample SAMN09650985) | biofilter metagenome | isolation source: enrty point of leading RO module | place: Saudi Arabia: Thuwal, RO plant located on Red Sea | collected 2016-02-17 ... | reverse complement strand
GCTATGGGTCGAGCAATGGATGACGCAATCATCGAAGCTGCGACTGGAACGTCGAAGACTGGCAAGTCTGGTGCTACTAGCACTGCGCTTCCTTCTTCACAGCAGATCGCTGCTGGCAGTGCTGACCTTACTTTGGACAAGCTCATCGAAGCTAAGAAGAAGTTTGATTTGGCGTCTGTTGATCCATCAATCCCACGCTTCATCGTTGTTGGCCCTGATCAGATTGAGTCGCTACTTGGTAGCACTACAGTCACTTCAGCAGACTTCAACACTGTTAAGGCGCTGGTACGTGGCGAGCTAGATACTTTCTTGGGCTTCAAGTTCATTGTAAGCACTCGCCTTTCTAAGAGTGGCAACGAGCGTAAGTGCTTTGCGTTTGCTGGCGATGGCATCAAGCTTGCTATGGGCAAGGATGTTATGGCTCGCATCGAAGAGCGTGCGGACAAGTCATTCTCAACCCAGGTTTACTACTGCTCAACATTCGGTGCTACTCGCATGGAAGAAGAGAAGGTAGTTGAAATCTCTTGCGACGAAAGCGCTTAATAGGAGGGCTGAATAATGACTGTATATTCTAACGTCCGTACTGACCTCACCCAGGATGACCCAACTGAGCTTGTAAAAGCTAACCAGATCGCTGGTAGCTTGCGCATTGCTCACGCATCCTTTGAGGCTTCATCACAAGCTGCAGACACCATCGAGATGTTCTCGCTTCCTAACGGCGCGCGCATCGTAAGTGGCCGTCTGTGTCACGACGCTCTTGGTGCTAGCACCCAGCTCAAAGTAGGCCACGGCGCCTACACTAACTCAGCAGGTACTTCGGTAGCGGCTGACGATGATGAGTTCAAGGCAGCAGCGGCTTCTACTACAGCACAGTGTGTTGACGTAGCGGCTACTCTTGCTTTAGGTGCAAACTCAGAAGTAGATCTCGACGGTTCTGACGCTGACAACGAGTTCGTTGTTACTGTCACAACAGTTGGTACTACTACTGGCACCATCGAACTGACAATGTTCTACGTTGTAGACTAAAATTACGGGGGCTTCGGCCCCCTATATTTCATAGCTGAGAGTAAATTATGGCAGCATCAATTACCGATATCTGCAATAGCGCACTCAATCAGATCGGCGCATCTAACATCCTTAGCATGACTGAGGACAGTAAGGCCGCTCGGATTTGCAATCAGCGATACGAATACGTTCGAGATTCCGTTTTCCGGGCACATCCCTGGAAAGCATTAACGCGCAGAGCTTCTCTGGCTCCAGATGCTACAAAGCCAGCGTTTGAGTTTACTAACGCGTTTACACTACCCACTGATCCCTACTGCTTGCGCGTGCTGTATTTGCGCTACCACGACATACCGTATCGTCTCGAAGGCCGGAAGATACTCTGCGATGAGGACACAGTAGAACTTGTTTACATAGCAAGAATTACTGATACCAGCGAGTATGACTCTCTTCTTCTTGAGACGTTAACTGCTGCGATTGCGGCAGATGTGGCATATCCGTTGGTTGGCAGCAATACCCTGGCACAGCAGATGCGGATTACATACGAAGACAAGCTAAAAGAGGCGCGTTTTGTAAGCGCTACTGAAGGCACCCCTGCAAGCATAACTAGCGTTTCTGACGCTGGCGCTATTGAGGCAGATACGTTTATACGATCGAGGTTCTAAGTCATGGCGAAATCCAGTGCGCCGTTCACTAACTTTACTGCTGGTGAGCTGTCACCACGGCTGGATGGTCGGACGGATCTTGCTAAGTATTTCAATGGTTGCAAGAAGCTCCAGAACTTCCTGACTTTCCCCCAGGGTGGCGTTACTCGTCGTCCTGGCACAGAGCACATTGCTGCGGCACCAGACTTCAAGGTTCGGCTGATACCGTTCGAATTCAATGTCGAGCAGACTTATGTGCTTGAGTTTTCTAGTCAGAAGTTTCGCATCTACAGAGATGGCGGGATTGTTGTAGACGGTTCGAATAACCCGGTTGAGGTGACCACAAAGTACGCTCAGGATCAGTTGTCACAGCTAAAGTTTACTCAGTCTGCTGACACCATGTACATCGTTCACCCAGATCACCCGCCTCGTCAAATTACGAGAACTGGGCACGCTTCCTGGACTATCGCTGATATCGATTTTCGCAGAGGGCCAATGCTCGATCCGAAGTTCGACGGCTCTACGCTCACTGCCGATAACAGACTTGCGGCTACGATTATCACTTCCAGCGAAACAGACCCCTGGGCATCTGGTGATGTTGATAGGTTTGTAAAGATTCATCATGGATATGCAAAGATCACCAACGTACACGTTGTAAAAATAACGGTCGATGGTTTCGCTGGCACGTTTACTGTGGGCGAGCAGGTCACAGTTACCGGGGTTACTGGTAACGCTGATGTTGTATACCAGGGTCTTAATTATCTGATAGTGGAAAACTCAACGATTGCATCGCTTTCTGACAATGACACTATCCAAGGGGCTAACAGTAGCGCTACGTGCAATGTAAATGGCGCTCAGTCCAATCTAAATAGGCGAGATCAAGTTTACGCGACCATTGTTGAGAATGAAGACAGACGGATAGAGCTTGCGCCGTTTTACTCGAATACAACGATCAGCTTCAAAGAAGGCGACCCAGACGCTACAGGTCTTCCGCACAATGACTTCATTGAAGACAGCAAAGGCAATTTTATCGATCAGGGATTCAAGGTTGGTATGCTCATTGACTTCACGTCATCTGGTCACCCAGGCAACAACAGGACTGGAGTTAAGATAGTCGCTGTTAGCGAGACCGTTATCACCCTTGCGATACATAGCGACATTGCAAGCAAGACGGCGGCACAAAGTGGTACGGTTAACATAACTGGTGTTATGGCTGCTGATGATGAGTATGCGTTAGGCGCTTTTTCTGGCACCACTGGATACCCTTCTTGCGTTTCGTTTTTTGAGCAAAGGTTAGTGTTCGCTAACACGTCAGCCAGCCCACAGACTCTATTCTTCTCGGTTGGTGGTGACTACACAAACTTTACGTCAGGCATTAAAGACGACAGCGCACTGACTTATACCATTGGCTCTAACCAGGTAAACGTCATTCGTTATCTAACTTCAGCCAGGGTTCTGCTCGTTGGTACGTCAGGCGGTGAGTTTGCTGTAAGAGCTGGCTCAGTAGATGCCCCAATAACGCCACTAAACACCCAGATAAAACAGCAAGCGAAGTATGGTAGCGCTGACATACAGCCAATCGTCATTGGATCAACTACATTGTTTGTGCAGAGAGAGAAACGAAAAGTAAGGGAGTTGGTCTACGATTTTAATGTTGATTCGTATGTCGCCCCGGATATGACGTTGTTGGCGGAGCACATTACTGAAGGCAAGATCAAAGAAATGGCCTATCAGCAAGAGCCTAACAATGTTGTTTGGTGCGTCCTGGAGAATGGCAAGCTAGTAGCCATGACCTATCGACGAGAAGAAGACGTGGTTGCCTGGCATGAGCACTTGCTTGGCGGCACGTTTACCGATGGATCTACAACTTACGACTATGGATTTGTAGAGAGTATTGCCTCGATATCAAGCTCCGATCGCACTGAAGAAGAGATTTATGTCTGCGTTCGCAGAACAATCAACAGCGTTAACGTGCGCCACATCGAGAGACTCAAGCCCATAGACTTTGGCGAAGATATCGAAGACGCCTTCTATGTTGATGCTGGACTGAGCTACGACGGAAGCGCGACGACATCTATCACCGGGCTAGACCACCTGGAGGGAGAGACCGTTAGCATCCTTGCGAATGGCGCAACTCATCCAAGCAAAACCGTCTCATCGGGCAGTATCACTTTGGACTATTCTGTTACGAAAGCACACGTTGGGTTACCTTTTGACTCAATATTGCAGACCATGCGTCCTGATGCTGGCGGTACGGAAGGCACTTCCCAGGCTAAAAACAAGCGGATTAGCGATATCGATGTCCGGGTATTGAATTCCGTGGGTGCAAAAATAGGGCCGTCTGAGACCAACCTGGATACCATATTCTTCAGGAAGGTTAGCATGGCTATGGATACAGCCGTTCCACTGTATACTGGCGACAAGTTTATCGAGTTCGCTGGCGGTTATGACAACGATGGATTCGTAGTCGTCAAGCAGGATCAGCCGCTACCGCTGACAATCCTGTCAATTTACCCACGACTACAAACATTTGATAGGTAAGTAAGACATGGCTTTCGAAGCATTAGTATTAGGGGCTCTAGCAGGAAGCACTCTTCTTCAGGCCCAAGGTCAAGCGGCGGCAGGACAGGCCCAGTACAACGCTGCAAGATTCAATGCTCAAGTTGCAGAGAGAAACGCAAAACTTGCAGAGCAACAAGCTGAGCAAATTAGAATCAGATCCTCTTACGAAAGGAATCAGTTCCGAAAGCAGTTTGACTTTTTAAGATCAAGCCAGGGGAACGCTCTCCGCTACAACGGCTTCGAGGCTTCGAGTGGTACAGGCCTTCAGGTGCAACTTGAGATGGCGAAAGAGGCTGACGCAGAAATAGCAGTGGCTCGATACAACGCCAATATCGAGAAGCAACGCGCTTTAAATCAGGCTCAAGACCTAAGATCACAAGCGAGCGCTGAAGTCGCAATGGGCCGATATCAAAGAAGCGCTGGTAGATACGCCGCTATGGGTAGCTTGTTATCTGGAGCCGCAAGCATGGGCGTGGCTGGATATAACATGGGGATGTTTAAAACGTCATGAAAGTACCAACTTATCAGTCTGAATCGATACCAACAGCAAGAACCTCTGGGGTTCCGTCTCAGTTGCGTATTAGCGGTTCTCAGCTTGCCGCTGGCGCTCGCGCTCAAATGTCAGTGGCGCAGGGTTTGGGTGATGTTGCACAGGTTGCAATGGGCCTATACGAGAAGAAGAGACGTGATAGGGAGCTAATCGAAGAGCTTCAATTCAAAATTGACGTTGATGAAAAGCTACAAAGCCTTACGACTAATGCTTTGGATACGGCGCGAAGCGATGAATTCCTAGACGCTGAAACGGAGTTTGCTAACGGGGTTTCGGATTTAATTGCATCATCTACCCGGCAGATCACTGACCCAACCAGGAAGCAGACCTTTGGTCTTTACGTGCAAAGTCAAGCACTGCGCTTCAAGCCTTCTGTTGACGAGCAAATCTTACAAACGAAATACGACATCGGAACGGAGTCATTCACCAAGAAGCTAACGCTTTTGCAGGATAGTGCAGATGTGGCCCCGGCAGCCCTCTTCCCGCAGGCGATGGATGAGATAGATCAGCTTTATGAAGCTGGCGTTGAGTTTGGTTTGATGACGAGGCAAGAGGCGCTTGAGCACTCTGTCAATACAAAGAGATCCAGCGCGGTGTCCTGGGCCGGGTCGCAGATACTTAGGGTCGCTGATCTTGAAACAGCGTTGGCTTATACGAACGATAGTTCTCTCTATATGCCACCGCAGGTGAACTCAGTTCTTACCAAAGAGGACCGAATAACGATACAGCAGGCTTTCAGGAAGCAGGCCTCTGCCGTTGTGTCCAGCCGCATTGTTGGAGCAAAAGGCGGTAGCATTGCGGCGACCAAGCTGGAGAGAGGTCAATCAACTGGTGTCAGTCAGATCGACAGCATTGTTGGGAGCCTTACCCTGGAAGAGAGGAATGATCTTATTAAGAGCATTCGATCAGGTATATCTAATCGTCTTGAGCTTGAAGCAAAAGAGCGTTCGGCAAATGAGGCTGTCAGAAATAACTCAAAATCTCAGCTTACCGATAATTTTAATGATGCGCTTACCCTGGGCGATGAAGATGCAATGATTAGTGCTATAGACAGCATGAAGCAAGTTGATCCCCTGGCGGCAAGAACGCTCGACCAAAGGCGTTTGTCTAGAGGAGACTTCCCGGAAGCGACAGATCAAGCCGCATTGTCAATGTTGCGCGTCAAGATTCAGCGCGGCACCGCTACCTTCGATGACATCTACCGAAAGGATGCAGATGGCGATGTCATTCTTGATGCGAATGGATCACCAACTTACTTCATGAACGCTGCTGACTTTGGGACGTTTGCGCCTCAGATAAAAAATCTAGAGGCTCAAGAGCTTAAAGACGCTCTCATTTATGCAAGGGGGTACCTGGAGCTTCCCGAAGGTGTATCGCAACTTGCAGACGAGAACGCGGCATTCTTTAAGGAAAGCCGGGTGTTCGCGAGAGTTCAGTCAGGGCTAATCCAAAAGATGAATGAAGCCAAAAAGAGAGCTGTGCCGTTCGAGGCAATGAGCCTGGTTGATGATTTATTGCAAAAAGAAGTTGCAGAATACGAGGCGCTTGAAATGCGAACTGTTTCAAGAGCCACAAAGCGCGTATACGACAAGCTCGTTAGCGATGGGTTAATAGAAAAAGGAACAAGCTACAAAGACACCCTGAAAAAGATAAGGCTTTATCAGCACAAATTGCGCAGTATGCCCATTGAGTATAGGCAGAGAAATCGATATCAGGGATTGATGGCGCAGTTTACCAAGGCTGTTGATCTTGGGCTGGAGTAACGATGAGTCAGATGCAAACTTTATTTGAGATGCACGAAGAGGATAAGTTCATTCGCATGAATGGCACTCCTACCCTGCGACAAGACGAGCAGGGAAGGCTTCGTTATTCGGCAGTGATTGAACAGCCCTTGGAAGGCGAGTCAATGGCTGACCAACCTTCAGAAGACCAATCGATGATTGAGCAGATTGGTGAGTCTGTTGGTGACTTCGCTGACGCAGGCCAGAGAGCCTTGGTTGGCGGTGTCAGAGACATGGGCCAGGGAATGATAGATTTAACTAGGGACGTTGCTGGCACCATAGAAGGGGTGGCGGATCTGCCCGAAGGATCTGTTATTAAGAGCAGCCCAATACTCAATGCGCTGTTTTCCCAAGACCTGCCAGAAGTTGAAGAGCCAAAGTCAACGCCTGAAGCGCTTGTTCGCGGCCTGACTCAATTTGTAAGTGGCATGGCGGCTGCTCCTGTAAGAATGGCTGGATATGGAGGAACGCTACTCAAAGGCGCTTTTGCTGATTCTTTATTCGACCCAGAGCAAGGCAACTTGTCTACTATGGCCAAGGAAATGGGTTTAGAAAACGAGCTTCTCGATTTATTCGATTCCAAAGTGGGGGAAGAGGCTGATGCGGCAGAGAGACTGCTAGCCAGGGCAAAGCAGGCTGTTGAGGGCGGTCTTGTTGGTGTGACCCTTGATGGCTTGGTTGAAACAGTAAAGGCCTTGCGAAAATCGCCTGAGACCCTGGAAAGGGTGAAAGGATATCTTCGTGGCGGGGCGAAGGAGCCAGAGGCTATCGAGGGAGCCGAGCCATTTACTTCAGTGGTGTTTGAGGTTGCCCCAGATCCAATGGGAGATCCAAACCTGCTCTCTAGATGGGATTCTATGTCCAGCTCTGAAAGGCTGAGGATTTCTAACGATATAGGCAGAGAGGTTGCTGAAAGCGAAATTTCAGAGGTTGGTGCAAATGGAAGCGTTGTTTCGCAGATCGGCAGTTACCATGATGACACAAACCCATCGTTCGCTGTAAGGCTAGACGAAGGCGACCCGGTGCAACTTGCTCACAATCTCGGGTTTAGACTAGATCAAGACAGCATGATGATTATGTCTTCACGGCAGTTTGAAGGCTCATCGAGATCACCTGTAATCGCTATTGATGTTGGAGACCTGTCTCTATCCGAGATAGACCAAATCTATCAAACGCTTAGGAACGTAGAAGGCGTGCCACAAATAAGCGGTCAGTCCACTATTGATGGTACAATGACGATCCTGCTCGAAGAGGGTGCAGACGCAGATCAAATTGGCTCTGCGTTTAAGAGTGCTCTTGGCGATAAATACAACGTAGAAAGGGGTGAGGTGTTTGTCTCATTCCCAGAGAAGAAGGTATACGATTATGACAATCCCAAGAATGTCACCAGAAAAAATCGAAAGGCTGTTCAAGGGCGGCATCGTAGCCGTAGGACCGAAACGCAACAGAGAATCTCCGAAGCCGTCTCGGGAGCCATTACTGACACCCGAGCAGGACGCGGCGCTGGGCGAGCTTATGAGAGAACAATCGAGGGCTCCCTCAACGAAGACGGAAAAATAGGTCTAACCCACTACAGTTTCGAAAAGCTAGAGCGGAATGATCCCGCTATGGCTGGCACCGGGGCCGATAGAACTAAGCGCAACAAGCCTTCTCGGGGCACCTGGTTTGGTGTAACCAGGGCTAGCGTAGACCCCTATCGCCAAGAGCCAACAGTAGGCAATGTCGAAAACAAATTTGCTTACGACCCGGACAATCTCTACGTCATTGATGACTTCAAAAACCCTGACGCGCCTAACGACCCCTTGGGCGCATGGTCAGTGAAGCCAGGCGGTGACGTTGACTACGATGCAATCATGGAAAAAGTCAGAGAGGCCGGGTACAAAGGATTCCTTATAAACAGTCCAGCCCACGGCAAAGTGGCTTTGATTGATGATACCCTTGAGGCTATCAATGGAGGGTCGCAATAATGGCAGGTTTCCTGGCGCGGTTAGCTAGATATTCCAAAGAGGCAGAAGAGCGTGCTTACGGCGCTACTGTCCCAGACTCTCCGGTGCAAAACATTGGCAGTAACGTAGTCGTCAGAGGCCTGAGCGATGAAGAGATGCGGCTTTTTAATGAGTCGGTTCTAGGCGAAGAGCCTGATTTTGGGATCAACTTCGGTCGCATCGGTGAGATCATCGATCCCGACAATGAATTGAATCTAGCTGAGACGCTCGCAAAGATAAAAGAACAAAACGAAGAGCTTTTCCAGTATTTACGCCGTGGCTCCATGACTATGGAGCAGATGATAGCGCTGGCAGAAAATGCAGGAGCCAGAGATATTGTCGTCAAATTTATGCGGAGAAAGCCTGGCGAAATTTTCTCATCCGAAGACATGGTGGGTGGGATGCTTGGTCTGCAAAAGATCATGTTTGAAATTCAGAGAGGCGCTAAGGCGGCAATGGAAGTTGGCGATGACGGTGAATTCATCGTCGCCCCAGAAGGCCGTTCAGAGATTCTCAATCGTATTAGAGTGCTTGCGGCAATTAGACAACAAATGGCCGCGCAAATTTCTGCTAATGCTTCTGAAATGGCTAGAGGCTTAGCCGCGCTTAGCAATATCAGAAAGCTAACTGAAATAGATACTTCTGGCATCGATGTTCAGGTATCTAGCGTGACTGACGATCTTTCGCAATCTCAAATTGATTATAGCTTGCAAGCATACGCTACGCTTGACGCCACCGGGCAGTGGGAATTTGCAAGAAAGTCCAAGCTGGCAAAATCCTGGGATGTTTTGATCGAAGCGCATATCAACGCAATCATTTCATCCCCTATAACACCGATGCTTAACGTAGCAGGAAACTGGGCAATGCAAGGCGTCACCCTGGCCGAGACGCAACTTGCAGGCGCTATTGGCGCAACCAGGCAGGCGGTGGCTGGTAAGCCTTTGACCGATCGCGTATTCATGGGGGAGGCTGCTCATGAAATGCTTGGCATGGCGCGAGCGCAAATGGACGCTATTCTGCTCGCTGGTAGAGCGGCTGTTACTGGAGAGCCTGGAGACTTTATCAGCAAGATTGATCTTGACGGATATCGCGCTATCGGTAGTACGGATAACCTGGTTGAGATAGGTCGGAAAGCCGTTTCAGCAAGAACACAATCAGAGCTGTTTGACGTTAGCCAAGATATTTTTGGTACATACTTGAGGCTTTCAAGTCGAGCAATGATAACTGCCGACGAATACTTCAAGGTCATGAGTATGCGTCGAGAGCTGTACAAGCAGGCTTATGTAGCCGAAGAAAGAGCTTTTATCACCGCCAGGAAAGCAGGACTGTCTAGAGAAGAAGCGAAGCAGGTTGCCCAAAATGCTCACTTGGAGGTGCTTGCAAACCCCGAAGTTGTTGAAGAGCAAATGAAGTATCGAGCTAGAGAGCTTACTTTTCAGCAAACTGTTGAGGGCGTATTTGGAACTGGCGTTGCTCCAGACTTTGCCAAGCAAATGCAGGCAAGTTCCATGCACCCGGCTATGAAGCCTATATTGCCTTTCTATAGAACGCCACAGAACGTAATTAACAATATTAGTGACAGGACGGTAAACGTCTACCCCTGGATAAAGGCCTTGAAAAACGGCAAGGGTAGAGAGTTTGATGAGGCAATGGCCAAGTTTGCTCTTGGCAATACGATGTTCTGGACTGCGGTTCACATGATGAGTGGCCTGGCTGGTGACGATGTGATCGTAACGGGTAGCGGCCCTAGCGATTATGGCGCTCAGCAGGTAATGAAATTTAAGCCATCGACCATATCGATTAAGCAAGATGATGGTTCATATAAGAGCGTGTCATTCGCTCGATTAGATCCGGTCTCTGGCGTTATGCACATGGCCGCAGATTATGTTTATCTGTCTAAAAACAACCCAGACGATGTAGGTCTGACAGATGCAGCAATCAACGGCATCCTAGCAACTGGCAATTACGCAAGTGAGCTTCCCTTCTTGCAGTCATTCGCACAGTTTTCCAGAGTCAGCCAACCAGGACTAAGCCCTCAAGAAAGAATGTCTTTACTCACTCAAACATTAGCTAAAAGCTATGGCGATGTGGGCATGAGCTTTGGTGGTCAACTTGAGCCTATTATTGCCAGGCCATTAAGAGAGGTTGGTGTTGATGTTCCCATGCTTGGAACAACTTCATTCCTGGCTTCACTAGAAAGAGTGAAGTTCCCAGAAAAGAAACTTACGGCTATGCCTGCTGGTGACGAGCCAATAACTAAGCTGTTTGAGGAAATAGGATTTGTTGAGGACGCTACGCCATATTCAGACCTCAATCCGATTATGCAGGGTTTTTATGAAAGCTATTTCAACGCAATGGCTAGAAATTCTGCATTCTCTGAAGAGCTACCTACCCAGGTAAACTTTTTCGGTGAGCCTATCAAGCAGTCTGAAGAGCGCACAGATGAATACTTCAACCCTATAAAGATACAGAACGATGTCGCATACACTGCGTTAGATGAAGAGCTTTCTTATCTAGCAGACGTTGGCTATTCCTTTAGACCTCACGAAAGAAGATACGAAGGGATACCTTATGACCGTGACCAGATATCTAAATATCATTACATGGTCACTAACATTGACGCGGCAGGCAGACTGCCTGAAGACGCTAACTATGATGCTACGACTTCGCTTGTTAACTCCCTGGATGCCGAGCTGTATAGCCCGTCGTACATGGAGCTTGAGTCTGCATCGGAGAGATACAATCGACTCAATCAAATTGTAGGCGAGCGAAGAAGAGATGCCAGGGTAAGATTCTTCGAAGAAGACCCGGACTTCAGTGTAGTATTTGATAAATATATCAGGGACAACAAATGACTATTTCTAGTAGCACAAACCTAAACAGCTATTCGGGTAATGGCACTACCACGCAGTTCGCATACGGCTTTAAGATTTTTGCGAATGCTGACCTGCGCGTCATCCTGAAAAACGACACCACTGGCGTCGAGACAGTCCAAACCCTGACTACTCATTACACAGTGAGTAATGCAGGCAATGACTCGGGCGGCAACGTAACATTCGTAACTGCTCCACCTAGCGGCAATACAGTCATCATTCGCCGTAATGTGGCTTACACGCAGTCTACTAACTACGTTGAGAATGACGCATTCCCAGCCCAGGCGCACGAAGATGCGCTCGATAGGCTGACTATGCTGGCGCAGCAGAATGACAACAATGGCGCGATCACGATGCCAGAGGGTGACATTGCTGCGGGGACTAACACTGTCCTGCCTAACGCTGTGGACAGAGCAAGTACGCTGCTTGGTTTTGACTCATCTGGTGACCTGCAAGCTTCATCGTCTGACTTACTTAGTGTTACTGCGACAGCGGCAGAGCTAAATAAACTAGACGGCGCTACCGTATCAACAGCAGAGATAAACAAGCTGGATGGCTTTACGGGTACGGTCGATGACCTTAACTACGCGAAGGACTTGCGCGCTTCCGGTGTAACGGCGGCTGAATTCGATAAGATCGACGGACTCACTGCTGACGCTACCGAGCTAAACATCTTGGATGGCGCAACGCTGACTACCGCACATCTGAATACGCTCGATGGTATTACAGCCAGCACCGCAGAACTAAACCACTCTGTTGGCGTAACGTCTGGAATCCAAGCCCAGATTGACGG
>ERZ869936.2117-NODE-2117-length-12190-cov-4.497651_pt1 | contig 12190 bp, 18 predicted proteins | sample MGYA00520876_ERZ869936 | MGnify/ENA primary metagenome ERZ869936 (study PRJEB32218, sample SAMN09650985) | biofilter metagenome | isolation source: enrty point of leading RO module | place: Saudi Arabia: Thuwal, RO plant located on Red Sea | collected 2016-02-17 ... | reverse complement strand
TCTGGCCGCTCTTTTTTTTTTCTCGGGGTTTTTGGCTGCGTTCAACTTTGTTTTAACTTTACCAGCATCGGCCCAATTGGCAAGCTGTATTTAGCAAGTTTTTTACATTTTCCTTAAGTGTGGGTAGAATGGGGAGTTATGAAACGACCTATTTGGACCCGCAAGCGTAGGGCTAAGGGCGGAAAGCGCCCGGACCTTGGAATCTCGTTGAAGTCCCGTTGGGAGGCAAATTATGCCCGATACCTAAGCCACTTGCAGGCTAAGGGCAAAATTGTAGGTTGGGCCTATGAGCCCAAGGAGTTTGCATTTGAGCAAATTCAGCGGGGCGTACGGTTTTACAAGCCGGACTTTCGAGTTGATCTGCCAGACGGAACTCACTTTTACGTTGAAATTAAAGGCTACATGGACGCTAAAAGCCGTGTTGCCTTAAAGCGTATGGCCAAGTTTTACCCCGATATACGCGTACGAGTGGTAGACGCCAAAGAGTACGCGGATATTGAGCGGGTGTATCGTTACTTGTTACCTAATTGGGAGTCCCCCGAATGACTTATGACTCTGTGCAATATTGGCGTTATGAGCGGATCAAAAATTTTGAGAAGTTAAAGGGCCGGGATTACCACCCGTACCGTATGACGGAGCCCGCCGTCAAGTTTTTTCGGGGCAAGCTTGGCCTAGGCGTGAATCGCCTCTTGGACATTGGGTGCGGGTACGGCCGGCTGTCTCGGGCTCTAGGGGGCTGTTACCGGGAGTACGTTGGCATAGACCCGGTAATTGAGCGGGTAGCTGAGGCATCCCGACTGTACCCTAAGCACACCTTTCGGCAGCTTGCGCCGGGGCAAGTGTGGCCGGTAGGCGATGACGAGTTCAACGCTGCGGTATGTTGCACCGTGTTGCAGCACCTAGAGCTTGAGCGGGCGCAGGACCTTCTCGCTAACGCGTACCGCACATTGCGGCCGGGCGGTTCTCTCTATATGTGGGAGGGTCGAATTGGTATTGATGAGCCCCGATACCAAATGATCTGCAAGATAACGTTAGAGGCCCACATGATTCCCAAGCGACTGGAAGACCTTAAGGCCGCCGCGCCGTTTATATGGCAGCCTCAGGCTAACCCCGGAGAACTTGGGTGGCACCTAGTCAAGCAAAGTTGAGGGCTGTGTCAGTAATAGTTATACTTTGTAAGCCATTAAGGCGCTCAATAGATAGTAAGGGCGCAGTGAATAACTCTGAGAAGTAAGGGAGGGAGCAGTGAATAACTCAGAGGACGAAAAGAAAATTGTGGGGGGCAGTAGACCTAGCGACTCTGGCAAAGCCCTAGTAGTGGATGTGCAAGCGCTTGCACAAAAAGTGCAGGACAAAACGCAAAGTAACAGGCGGGCATTTCACAGGGCCTACCGCAGCTTGACTAATGCCCTGACACTGCCGATACTCTTGTCTATCCTATTTCTTGAGCTTCTAAAGTTGCTGCTTCTGACACTGCGCAAATGAGCTACCATCCTAGCCACGTAATATCACACTATGGGCATTACAGTGTCTGCGATAATTGCGGCATAGTGGTATTCCCAGATGGTGCCCCGGACCTTGACAGCGCTTGCGAGTTTGGTACTCTAAAGACTACCACTTGGGAAATGATAGCCGCCTTTCGGGGTATGCGGACCCTGTATACTAAGGTAGAACGGCGGACGGCGGCTATCCACTTGCTGACTAATCGCAGGGAATACAATAGTGTCCACAATCCACCGAAGCCACCGACTTAGGCATTTCAATCTGTACGTTGAGTGCCTAGATTGTGGTTGTACGTGGATGCCGCACAATAACACGTTGCGGGCACCCTGCGAAAATGGGACGCTAAAGGCCAGCACTTGGGAGCTAATTGATATGCTCCAGGCTCAATTAGCACGCGGGCAGCTTAGACGCGACAGGGCCGAAAAGTTGCGAAAAAATCGTGCCGCTTACAAGGCTGCTCACAATGATTGGCATTCACCCATCACATAAAATAACGCGCAATGTGGCTGTTGACCCGGCCAGAGGGGTTGTGGGCGTCATACGGGTAGAGTGCCTTAGGTGTTGGCGCAGCCACGTATACTATGGCACCATCACTAGCCCCGGAGAGGCGTTGATAGTGCCATGCAAATTTGCGATACTCAAGCCCAGTACCTATGAGCTAATTCAACAATTCAAGTTTGCCCACGCGGACATAGGCAGCGATGTAACCCTAGGCGACGTTAGGACGGTATTTGCGAAAGCCCTATTGTATAGGCGGGCAGAGCATAAGGCGGCCCATGGACGTTGAATTAGATCAATTCAACCATTTGATAGTTGAGTACCAATGCGCGGAAAAGTACCACTTAAACACAATTTGCATTAGGTGCGGCAAAGGTGTGGCGGGGTGTGCATTTAGCCCTTGCCGGAACGTGCCGAGTAGCTTGAAGGCCAGCACCTTCAATATGATTTTAATGTTCCGTATATCCAATATTGGTAGGGTGGACCGTGAGGGATTCGCTCGACGGTTACTAGAACGGCGAGCCGAGTATAAGGCCACGCCTTGTGCAAGCGCTTGCATAGGAGAAAGCCGTGGGGATTGAAACTACCTTATTCGGCGACGATACCGGGGAGTTATTTGACGTGTCTCTTGATAACCTTGCTATGGGACCTGTAACGTTTGTTGCAGACTTCGGCCCATGGAAGGCCGGGGACGTTGCCCAACGTGTGGGCAAAGCCACTCCATAACGTTTACACAGGCGGGGGCCACTCGGCCGCTGTTCGGCAAGTGCCCGGACAAGGGAACCTATTTCCAGTGGGAGGACGGCTGGTGACGCTAAAAGAGATTTTCGAGCCCATGCCTAATTGGGCTATCGTACTTACCGTAACGATGTACGGCATTTCTTGTGTGGTTCACGGGTTCTGCCTAGGAAGACACTTTCCCAAACCCCCGAAGGACCGGGAAGTTACGAACAATCCCGAAAAAAAGTCCTAAAGACTATTGACCCGTTCTCCGATCTTGTTAGTATGGGGCCAGTGCAGGACACAACAACTAACGCGGAGACGAGAAGATGGCACAGCACGAACGGACGATTGAGGCCCACGTCAAGGGCAACGTTGTCGAGGCCATCGACCAAGCCGACGAGTTCGGGGGACTGGAAAACGCGTTTTTTTCCTACTTGCAAAATACCACTGACTCCGTTATAGCTGACGGCTACACGGCTGAGGAGGCGTTTGACGCGGGCAATTGGTATTGCACAATGTTCACGGAAAAGACCGGCCACTCATTCTAGGCACGACTAACTATTAACTAGGAGTGAAGACAATGACAAAAGCACAGCTAGCCGTCGCAATCGGCCGGACGGAAGACGAAGTTGATAGGCTGTGGCACGGCTACTGCCGGGATTGCCGGGTGTTCGATCAATCCCCCTTGTGGGCTGAGTTTGTCAACTGGACCTTAGCCGACGCGTGTGCAGCATGCTAAAACACCTCATAGACGCTAAGCCCCTGCGGTGGGCACGTGAGGCGGAATTGGAAATTTGTGGCCATGATGCACGGGGAGGGGAGTTTACCATTGAGCGATGGGCTAATGGGGTAACCATGGCCAGCATCCCAGGGACTTTGGCTAACCGTGCGATTACGTTAGCACGGTTCAACGAACTCAAGGCAAACGGCTGGAGAATACTTTGCTAGTTTTGATCTTGACAACGCCGCCGCTTGTCCCCATAGTTGCGGTGTGCGTTGTCGAACTTGAGCCGCCCAAGAGGGCACCCGACGCGCCGCGTCAGAAGAACTCTACATACGGTTAGCACTCAGGCGGGGGTGGGACCCCCCGCTAAGTTTTCTAGCCGGAAACCTTAGCAGGAAACCTTAGCCGGGAGCCCCAGCCATGCAATGCGTAATCTGTGCGTGTGATTTGACAGAGGGACGAAAGTACCTTTGCGGAAATTGCCAACGCAGGCCGGGGGCGCAGGAATACGTTGACAGACGAGTTCTTCGACGGGTGAAATATCATCCACGACTTGTTATAAAGAACACTGCTATTTTGTCCCGTGGTACGGGCTGCAAATTCATGGTTTGCATTGAAGGGGAAGGCAATGACCTAATAGCCAAGCGATGGTGCAGAAAAGAACCTGTTTTGAAAGACGGTGAAGTTCTGGTTTGTTATTAAGCTGCGCATAGGGGTTATGCAAGCGCTTGCACAAACAACGGAGGTGCCACGTGAAACGCTGGTTCAAGTTCAAAAGTCTATAGCTACCGGGCGACGCCGGCCACGGCCCCTCGTCCCACTTAGGGGCGGGGGGCATTTTTAAGGGAGTACAAAGTGCAGTTCCACGACCTACCGCTTCTAATCACGTACGCCAGAAACAGCCGCCATTGCCGGTTTGAGCCCGAGGAGTTTTACCGGACAATGCTAGTCAAGGCCCTAGAGCAGCGACGGCTAGCGCTTGTGTCTGGGGAGCCCGTGCCGCACCTAGGGGCCTACAACCATATTCGTATGGAGCAAATTTGGACTAAGCACAAGAGGCCATATTACTGTGTGTGGCCCGGCATCATTACCCCCCTAATGCGTATGCGGCTTGATAATCTGCCAGTGGCCAACGTCAAGCTTCCAGACGGATTGCCGGCCTTGTGTTTCCGGTTCCCGGTAGGCAAGGTTATTCCCGGCTTGACCATCTCCGGGCATCCAATTAGATCAGTTGTTGCCCTACGTGCCCGGATTGTTGACGTTCCAGACAGCCAACTAACTCCGGGCAAAGACAACGGCGGGGATGAGGGCCTAACGTTGTGGGTCAACCATGGAGAGACGGACCCGGAGGGGTGGCCAGTTCTGACGTACGTTAATCTTCTAATGTCTAGTGGCATTAAGTGTGTTGAGGAGGCGTTGCAACGCGGTACGGGCGGCCTCGGTGACTATGTGGAAGTCAAAGGCCCCATACAAGGTGACCCCGTGGAGGGGGAGGCTATTCGCAACGTTGTCCGCATTGTGTGCGCTTGTTTGTTGATGCGTACCTCTGGAAGCTCTGGGCTGTTGCAAGTTGACCCGCTTTCAAAGGATGAGGGCAAAGATTTGACAGTTGAGCAGTTAATGGCTAGGGCGCATAAGCGGGGCAAAGTTGGGTGGCACGTAGGCAAGGGCATTGAAGTAAGTCCCCATTACCGCAATGCACACCCGTGCCTAGTATGGACCGGGGAAGGTCGCAAGATTCCACGCGTTGTTATGCGTGAGGGATCGGTTATCCACAAAGACAAGATTGAAACCCTACCAACAGGGTACGACGAAAAAACTGAAAAATAGTTATGCAAGCGCTTGCATAGGCCGATAATCTTGCTACAATTCAAGCATCGCCCAAAGGTACTGGGCAGCCCAAAACGGGCACCCGGCAAACGACAGTTGCAGGTTAAGCCGGAACCTGCTATTTTGGCTCAACCTTGGAGAAAAGATTATGACCACTTGGACCGAATTGACTGTTGCCCAACAAACTCTCATGGGCTTTCTGCACAGCAATGAATCCGCCGTAGTTGCCAACACGGCCAACCCCCCGGAGGGCTATGAGGGGCCGTTTTACCGCACGGTAAGCCGCATCCCGGCCGCCCTCGTTGACCTCGGATTTATCGAGCCCGTGCCCGGCGCAAGGTTCGATAACAAATATCAGCTAACAGATTCGGGCAAAAGTGTTTTGCCCGACAGCATCACGGGCGAAGCGCCCGAAAATCATGGCGAAGCGCCCGAAAATCATGGCGAAGCGCCCGAAACGGAGACTGCCGATATGTCGAAAGCGACACCCCCGGCTGCGGACCCCGCCGCCACCCCCGATAGCACCCCCACGCCGGCCAACGCTACCCCGGCCAACGCTACCCCGGCCTCTGCCAATCCGCAAAGCCCCGGAGAGGCCCTCACGGGCACTGTGGAGGCCATCGACCCCACGGAGACGGTTGCCCCGGCCAATCAAAACGAAGTCGTTCTGGCCAGCGGTAAGGCCCTCAGCGTGTGGCAAGGCACGGCCAGTACCTTTGTCCCCGGCTTGTCCGCCGATTTGACCCCGGAGGAGCGCAAGGGTGCTGTCCGCACGTTCACCAAGGAAGCGTTCTCCGTTGATGACCGGCTGAATCTGGTCAACGGCGAATTGCTGTGGGAAATCAACCAGAACAAATACTGGTCGGAATGGGACTTCACGGACCCGGCTACCGGCGAGGAACGCAAGTACGCCTCATTTGAGGAGTACCTTGTCAATGAGCTTGGCAGCGAAAAGCGCAAGGCCAAGTACCTCATCTCGATTTACCAAAAATTCTGTATCGACCTGGACCTCCCCGTCGATACCCTGCGCGGCCTGGAATGGAGCAAGGCCAAGGAACTCGTTAGCGTTATCAACCAAGAAAACGCCAGCGAGTTGTTGGACGCGTGCCGCTCCAAGTCGTTGCGGGAAATCCAAGATATGGTGCGTGCCATGCGTGGGAAGCCCGCCGTCGGCAACTCCAGCGGTAACAGCGACCCCGAAAGCGTGGTCAAACGGTTTGTCCTCAGCAAAGAGGAAGGCGAAAACGTTGACAACGCCTTGAAGGTCGCTCGCGGCATGGCCAACACGGAAAGCGATAACGTGGCGCTTAATTTGATCTGCGCCGAGTTTGTCGCCACCAGTGTCGGTGAAGGGTTCGACGGTGCCACGGCCAAGCTTGACAATATCTTGCAGACCCTGGAAGGGGCCTTCGGCGTCAAGCTCAAGATCGAGGCCATGGATGAGGACCGATACGGGGCCATGGCCGCTGCCGGCGATGCCGCCCCGCAAGCCTAAGCTTGTCCGCTGCTGAGTCTAGTTTCCTGCACTTGCTAGACTCCGTCCGCCCTCGGCAGTCCCGGCCACGGATTGCCGAGGGTTTTTTATTGTGCAAGCGCTTGCATAAGGTAACAGGATGAATACGCAAGATATGCTAAAGGCCCTAATCCCTACTGGGATTGATGAGGCTTACATACTCTCGGAAAAGGATGGCCAGCGACAGGCCACTAAGTACGAGGGCACTAGCAAGCTAGCCACGTACCATCAAACTATTAGTGGCTGCGACTGCCAAGCCGGTGCCAACGGGGTGACGTGTAGGCACTTGAAAATGTGGCAAGGCAACTATGCGATAGGGCAAGGCGCTCCATACGCCCTATGCCGAGAGTTTTCGGAGCAGGCGTTGCAGGCTATCGGGCACCCCTGCGATAATGTGGACGCGGGCCTACTCCCTGAGACATTGCTACACTCCATGCAAGCTAAAGGCATTGCACGCGTTGAGACTGAGGACGGATCAACCGTTAAGCGTGTGGTACTGGTTCGGACGTTTTTGGGCAGAAAAAAATACTACAAATTTGTGGCCTACCTGTTGACGTGTGACGATTAACTCTGTAGGTTTGGGCTTGTGCGGAAGTTATCCCCCTAACTAGGAGAAGTGCAGTGGCTAAGACTACTTCGGCTGGCAACAAGATGGTTTCGTTTGCGTTCTACTACGATGACAAGCTCGTATTCTTCGACGTTGCCGCCTACCGTGTGCGGGCAAAGCACACAATTCCGATGAACAAGCCTACAAAGGTTTGCAGTTGCGTACAGCACCGCGTTCAGGGCAATTGTTATCACAAGACATTGGCCTCCCCGGTATCCCGGTGGGTTGTCGGCAAAGACTCCGTTATTGACGGCGACCCGATTGATTGGCAGTCTGCCGGCCCTATGCAAGCGCTTGCATATGTTGAAGTGGATAAAACCCATGAAATGGCTGGCATTGTTGATCCCACCATTGGCAACTTCAGCGCTTTCGGGCTGCTACAATATCTAACCGATGACGCCCCCAGCGACCCCCCAACTGGGTTTCTCAACCCCAACCGTATTTTGATGGAATTGGAAACGGCCTTCACAAGCCGGGCCAATTTGGTTGATGAGGCCGTTAAGCGTGCCGGGCTGGCCGTCAAGGCGCTGACGGAAATGCCCAAGGTGAATAGCGGCACTGCCCCGGACCCCGCCACGGCCACGCCCACGGTATTGCCCGATTGGGCCAAGATCAACAAGCCGGACCCACGCCAGTTCTACGTTTCGGATGAGGTTTGGCAAGCGTCAATCTTCACCATCTTGAACGGGGAAAACCTTCTGTTGACCGGCCCCAGCGGGTGCGGAAAGTCGGAGTTGTGCCAACACCTTGCCAAAGCGGTAGATTACAATTTTGCGGCCTTCAACATGGGGGCAATGTCCGAGCCCCGCACGTCGTTAATCGGCACGTACAAGCTTACCAACGGGCAAACCACGTTTGACGAGTCCCGGTTTGTTCGGGCTATCCGCGATGAGGGCAATGAAGGGGCTGTTGTCTTGTTGGATGAGCTAAGCCGGGCAGTTCCCGGTGCCTATAACATCCTTCTGCCGTTGATGGACGGGCAACGCTACCTTGCGATTGATGAGGGGGAAGGTAGCCCCGTCGTAAAGCGTGGGGACAAGGTAGCAATCATCGCCACGGCTAATATCGGCGCTATCTACACTGGAACAGAGGCCATGGACGCGGCTATGGAGGAACGTTTCAGCGTTACCATTGACGTTACTTGGCCCCCAGAAGCGCAGGAAATTACGGTACTCCGTTCCAGGTGTGCGGGCCTGAGCATGCAAGATGCTAAAAAGCTTGTGTCGTTTGCAAACACCCAACGGGAGCGGGCCAAGGAGGGCGACTACGAAAAAGAGGTATCAACGCGGCAGTTGATTGCGGCCGGTATCCGCGTGGGTTCCGGTATGGGGTTGGCGCTTGCGTTAGAATTTTGCGTGTTGACCAAGTTCCGCGATGAGGGCGGCAGTGAAAGCGACCGGGCCAAGCTGCGCCAGATCATGCAACATGCCAAAATTATCTAGTTGACTGCCGGGCACTCGTTTGCAATATTAAGCAAGTCACCTCCCATAACTAGAAAGATTACCATGACAACAACCTTGCCAGTGGCCGCCTCTGATAGCTCCGTACCAGCCGTTGTTCTGCCGACTGGCAACGGCCCCACCACCTATGCTGAAAAGTGGTGGGAGGGCTACGATAAGTTGCCACCGTACACAAGCGACGGTTCCGGCGACTACTATGACAAAATGATGCTCCGCTTCAGTGAGCTAGACCGGGACCTATTCTCCCGCACGACTGGGCTGTCCTCCCAATGGGCAAAGGGCAAGCCCAAAGCAACGGACCCCATGGGCATGGTTACTGATATGTGGCAGATTCGCGGCGCGGTGGAAAACATGCTCCGTATCCACGGCATCCCCAGCGATACCCGTATTGAAGTGGCAAGCCTCGGGCAAGTGGGCCACGGTGCCGCCACGTTTAACGACATTGACAACTTCCGGGGTGCCCGCATTTTCCTTGACAAGACGGCCTACGGGCTGTGCGAGGGCTATGAGTTGTTAGACGTGTATTGCGGGATTGGTTTGCATGAGGCAAGCCACCTTGAATTTACCCGCAAAATGTTTACCCGCTTAAAGTCTGGCAATCTAAAGGGTGCCCGCGCAATGTGGGAGGGGTTGTTGGAAGACGAGCGGATTGAGCAGCTATGCCGCAAAAAATCCCCAGGCTTTGCCGGCTATATCCAAGCCGCAAAACGGGTGTTGTTTGAGCGCATGGAAATTGATGGTAGCTTGGCCAAGTGGGACAGCCTCCCCGATAAGGACAAGGTCCGGGCCATGCTGTTTGCCTTTATCCGTTGCCCATACCTGTTGACCGATACCCAGCGATCATTCCGCACGGTTAGCGGTAGGCGTGTGTTTGCCGAGTTGCGGAAGCTTATCGACAAAGTGCCGGTTACTGAGGACTTTGTAATGGTACTGGGCAAGCGTATCATGGACTTCCTTGCTTCCATTGATGCGGAGTACAAAAAGACCGCTGATGACTTGGCAAACGAGCAAGAGCAGGGCGACGACGAGGGGGACGGTGAAATGACCATGCCCGGTAGCGGCAGTGTCCTAGGCGGGGATGCCTCCGGGGACGGTACACCCTCTGACGGTACACCCTCTGACAGCGTGCCCGGAGACGCCCCTAGCGTGCCCTCAGATGGCCCCGGTAAGCCCCGGCCGCAATCTACCCAGGAAATCCAAGAACGGCTAGACAAGCAAGCCCAAGCCGATAAGGAAGACAGTAAGTTCAAGGATTTTATGGACAATCTGCAAGCCCAAGCTGATAAGCTGCGCAACGCGCTTGAGGAAAGTGCAGGCGACTTGGACGCTATCACACGTGCCCAAGAGGACGGCCACGTTGACGAGGTGCAGGAGAGGCAGGATAAGCTAGACAAAATTGCAGCCGCCGTAGAGGCCAAGGTTGAGGCTCGTGGTGACCGTTTTGGTGAAGCAGAAATGTTTATCATCATTGCACGGCAAGAGACGGTAAGCAACCCGCTTAATACCCAGGAAACGGGAACGGCCGCCGAGGTAAAGAACAATAGGATTGAAATGGGTATGCTATGGCTACCCCCTACAACCTACGGCAGTTCCGGGGACAAGCGGCGTACAGTAGTATTGCACCCACGGCCGGAAAAGTATGCGGATAGGTATAAAATGGCCCATGAGGCCGTTCGTGGCCACATAGCAAAAATGCGCAGCGTGTTTAGCTTGCGTATTGGCACACGTCGCACGATCAACACGGAGCAGGCAGAGGGCCGGCCCCATCAACGCATGATTGCCAAAGTGCCCGTAACGGATAGGGTGTTTTTCAATGAGCGAGTTCGAGCCGCCCAAAAATTCGGGCTGTGCGTGTTGTTGGACGAAAGCGCTTCCATGGGCTCCCCCGTGTATGGCGGTAGGCTATATGGCGGTAAAGGTTCCATGGCTATGATGGTGGGATGCCTACTAGCGGAGGCCACGAAAAAGCAATCCGGGGTACACCTTGAGGTATACAGTTTTACGTCTTGTGGGGAGTCTGACAAGGATTGCCGTATTCAGGCACTGTATACGCCCAAGAACCCAGACGCTCGCAGCATAGGGGCGTACGGCAGTGATATGGGCTGCAACTACGATTGCCAAGCAATCAAGGAAACTGGCAAGATATTCCTAGGCAATACGCCGAGAATTGCTAATCGCCTAATGATCGTAGTCAGTGACGGCACCCCCAACGGCGAAAATTACGGGGGGCAGTCTGCCGAGAAAAGCGTTAAAACTAACGTTGAGGAGTTGCGGCGCAAGGGCGTGCACGTTATTCAGGTAGCGATTACCGGGGGTATGGACCACGATAGCCACTATATGTATGGCAAGGAAAACGTCATTAGCTTTACCGACCTAGACAATCTAGTTCGGGATATGCGAAAGCTTATCCAACGGTACATCCTCAAAACAACAATTGCATAGCGTGTGCAAGCGCTTGCATAGGAGACTATTCGATGACTGATCAAGAGAGGTACGCCGCGGCGGCGCATGCCATGCAAAGCGGGGTTGCGATGACTTTGAATAGGGACGCCGCCACGGGGTCAATTAAGCACCTACGGGTAGGCATCAATTGTGCCTTGCGGGACGTTGGCACTCTGTCAAGTATTCTTGTGGCCAAAGGAATAGTTACAGAGGAAGAATTGTGGAAGGCGTTGGCTGACGGCATGGAGGCCGAGGCAAGGCAGTACGAAAAGGAACTCAGCGAACAATTGGGCACTGTAGTCAAACTGCTGTGAGCCTAAGGTGATAAGATGCCAAAGGGCCAACGCCTAACAGTGTGGATACCTGAGGACGCAAAGGCGGTGTTCCACCGTATAGTTGAAATACAGAGGGCCGCCGAAAGTCAGGGCATTAAACTGGCGCAGGCTGACGTTGTAAGGTGGGCCTTGATTAAGGGCTTGACGGAACAGCACCCCATAGAGGACGCATTAAATGGCGAAAGTAGCGTTGACTCCCGAGACGTGTTTGGAAGTGATTAGGGCACACTTTGACGTTGTCGGAGCCCCTGCCCATGACCCGCTAGAGCTTGAGCAGTTTGTTATTCAGCGTGTGCAGGCTCGCAAGCGTAACAAACTGCTGAAAGGCGATCTTATTAGAGTTGAGACTCTAAAGGACTGGGGCAACAAATTTATTGAGGAAAGGACCGAATACAGGTGAAGCTGAAACCCGAAAATCTATCCCTCACGGTTTACCGTGTGGAAGCGTTTGAAAACGACGATTGGCGGCAGGCCCCAAATGCGGCGGACCTTGTTGACATTCCGGACCGGCTAAAGTTTCGCAGGGCTGCCAGGGAGCTTGCGCCCCGGCCATTG
>ERZ869936.2116-NODE-2116-length-12194-cov-3.804350_pt1 | contig 12194 bp, 7 predicted proteins | sample MGYA00520876_ERZ869936 | MGnify/ENA primary metagenome ERZ869936 (study PRJEB32218, sample SAMN09650985) | biofilter metagenome | isolation source: enrty point of leading RO module | place: Saudi Arabia: Thuwal, RO plant located on Red Sea | collected 2016-02-17 ... | reverse complement strand
AGTGTTGGCCTAGCATGCAAAAAAACGGGACGTCGACAAGAATTTGGTTGCTGTGCGCTGGTTTGGCTCACGTGGTCTGGGCTGAACAGAATACGCGGCCGATAGCACTCGATAGAGTTGCGATTCCTTTCCTTCAATCGCACTGCATCGACTGTCATGGCACGGACAGTCCGGAAGGCGATTTTCGCCTCGACAAGTTGACCGGCGATTTGGATACGGACGACGTCCAGACCTGGGTTTCTGTCTTGGAGCAGATCGAAACCGGGATCATGCCGCCGGAGACGGAACAACGGCCAGACCTGAACGACAAGCGAAACGTTATCCTGACGATCCATACCGCACTTGCGTCGGCCGGACACGGTCTTGCAGCCCAGCGACAGGCGCCGTCGAAAGGTAACTACATTCCGCATGAGTTTCTTTTCGCTGTCGACGCATCTGAGTCGGCGGCAACGTCGGCGCGGGTCTGGCGGATCAGCCCGATGGCTTATTTGAATACGCTCGAGCGCCGCTTTCGAGTACCGAAGCCGGGCGAGTTCAGTTCCGCCGGTATCAATCCACCGATCGCCCTGACAAATGAGCACGGTATTCGGGACTATTCCTACCGCTATGCGATCAGCAGTGCCGAAGCCGTCCAGGCTCAGTTGGCCGCGAAGAATGCGCTCAACTATCTCGCGAAAATGAAGCGTGATCGCAAGACGGGTGAGTTCGCCGGTATGTGGACTCAAACACCGCTCGCCAAGATGCTCCACGAAGGCAAGCCAATCGGCGAAACTGAGGCCGCGGAACTAGTGACGTGGTTGTTTGAAGGGCTGACGTGGCGCAAGCCAATTGCGGACGAACTGACGCGGTACTGCGACTTTGCCTTGAAGCAGGTAAAGACATTTGGCCCGGAAAGAGGATTGAAGATTGGCCTGCAACCGATCTTTCTGCACCCCGAAGCGCTGCATCGCATTCAACGCCCTACCGAAGTGGATGGTCGCATGTCGCGGGACGATTTGATTAAGGCCGCCACCATGGCCGTAGTCGACGGGCCGTTGCCAGCCAAACAGCAATCGCTTGTGCGCAAGACGTTCAAGAGAGAATCGTTCGAGATTGACGAATAGCGGACCTACGTGCGGCAGCTTTTGCGGGACAAAGAGAACAACAAGCAACGGTTCATTCGTGAGTATTTTGGCTACCCGCATGCGGTGGATGTGTTCAAGGCGGAAAGCGACATCGCGGCGGCTGGCATTCGCGACTACAACCCCGCCAACATCATCCGTGCGACGGATCAGTTCGTCGAACGCGTCTTGAGACTCGATCGGGATGTGCTCAGGAACTTGCTCGCGCCGGACATTCAGGCGATCAACAGCAAACCCGGCCAGAAAGTCGCGGGGTCCGGCAAACGATCGCCGGAGAAAGGTTTGCTCGCCCAGCAAGCGTGGTTGATCGCGTATTCGAACAACAGCGAGAACCACGCCATCCGCCGTGGACATTGGGTCCGCGAGCATCTGCTCGGCGGACAGATTCCAGATGTGCCGATCAACGTTGACGCACAACTTCCTGATGAGCCGCAGCACACTCTGCGCGAGCGAATGCGTGTGACACGCGAATCATATTGCTGGAAGTGCCACCAGCAGATGGATCCGCTTGGCGTGCCGTTCGAGATCTTCGACCACTTCGGCCAGCGTCGAGAAACAGAACTCGGCAAACCGGTTGACGCTCGCGGCAAGATTACAGGAAGTGGTGAGCCGAAAACCGATGGCGACGTGAGGGATGCCATCGACTTGATTAGTCGGCTGTCCGAGTCGAAACGTGCCGAGGAGGTGTTTATCCGGCACCTTTTCCGATTCTACCTCGGCCGCAACGAAACGTTGGCTGACGCAAAAACACTTCAAGACGCGCACCGAGCCTATGCTGAACAGGACGGCAGCCTGAACGCCGCCATTGAGTCTTTGCTCAGGTCGGACGCCTTCATGCGGCGAAGTATTATTGCATCCCTAGCCAAGGAAGAATCAAAACCATGAAGCGACGAGAATTCTTCGAAACGATAACTCGGAGCGGCGGCGCAGCGGCCTTGACCGCGATCACACCTTGGACCGGATTGCTTGCCGAAGCTGCACCCGCGACCCAATCGCGCAAGCCTAAACGCTTTGTCTTCTTCATTCAGAATCACGGATTCAACGAGCGGCACGCGTTGCCGCGATCGGTCGATCTGCTCAAGTCAGACGCCGTTGAGGAAATCCCGCTGGCCGAACATCGGCTTCCCGAATGGATCGCACCGCTATCTGAAATTCAGGACAGACTGACTATTGTTCATGGACTTAGCGGGCGGCATATACAGCCACGCCATAGCTCGATGTTTGGCTGCTTGGGCGGATACGTTCGCTCCGTCAGTCCCCGAGCGATTTCAATCGACGCGGCTTTGGCCAAGGCACTGCCCGCGCCGATTCCGCTACTGGCACTCAGTTGGGAGTCATTGGAAAACATGCGACGGACCCCGGTCATGTACGGTTCGTCGGCCTGGGCCGCCAACAGCGCGATCGCCTCGTATGCCGATCCGAGGATGCTTTACCAGAATATCTTTGGCAGCGTGGCCGAAGGTGAAGCCCAGGCAATGTACGACGCGGAGACGGCTGTGTTTGACTTCGTCAAGGACGATGTCCTCAAGGTTCAGCGGGGTTTGCCGTCACAAGAGAAACTGAAACTCGACCGCTACTTCGACGGTTTGCAGGGAGTCGTCTCGGCCCGGAACGATCTGCAATCCATGGCGGATCGGTTGAAAAAGTATCAGCCCGAGTACCACCTGAACTTCGATGACCCGTTGTTCGAGACCGACTGGTGGGATGCCAGCCTCGAAGTCGGCATCGCCGCTTTGCAGGCCGGTGTGACCAACGTGCTGACAATCGCTTCGGGTGCGTGCAAGTCAGGCGGAACATTCTTCGGCCTCGATCTGCAAAGCAACGGGCACGACGGGCTCGGCCATTCCGATCAGCTTAAGAACCCGGATTGGGTTGTGTTGCGGCAATACAACATGGAGATGATCGTGCAGATCGTCCGAGCCCTGGAAGCCGTGCCGGAGGACGGCGGGACGATGATGGACAACACGGTCATCGTCTACACGAGCTGCCACGGCGAGGCTCATCACTCGACGGGCTTTGGCTGGCCGTATCTGTTGATCGGCGATCTGGGCGGAACGCTGCGGAGCGGACGGCTCGTTCAATATCCCAATCGCAGGTGGCTGCCTGACAAGGGGACGAGCGGTATCGTCAAGCACGAGCGAACCGTGAACGCCCTCTATTGCACACTGCTTAACGCCGCAGGTGTTCGTTGCCAGAGCTTCAATCAATCGGGCGATGAAGCACGTCGCACAGGTGGTCCGCTCGAGGAGTTGCTCGCATGAACGCTCGATTGAATGCGGCGCTGCTTGTATTTCTGGTTCTTTCCTTGGCAACTGCGCATGCCGAGGAGATATTTCGCAGCGTAGAGCCTTCTACATCGCAACGCGAGTCCGAAGTGGCCGCGCGTCGTCTAGCGATCGCCGATCAATTGTCCGAATTGCGGCGGTTGCAACAGCACAAGGCGTCAGAGGAATCTCAACAGATGCTGCATTTGGGTCTGCGCGATTTGGTCAAGACTTACATGGCAGAAATCGCCTCGTTGCGTAAGAAGAAGAACGCCTACACATCGCTGCACATGCGCGATTCACCTTTGGAAGCTATGACCCGCAAGGGTATCGCTGTCTCGCACGGCGGCGCCAGTTGGTTTTTGCGCGGGGCGTCATTCAGCCCGACCAACATCATCGCCTTCGATCGCTTTTTGAAGAAACGCGGCACGGACTTGATCGTCATGCCAGTCCCTTCACATGCCCTGACCTACGGTCATTTGCTGGACGAAAGCATTGACCCCAAGTCAGATTACTTTCCGACGTACACCGAGTCACTCATCGCGTTGTTGGAAGCCGACGTCGAGGTGGTCGATCTGCGCGAGGCGTTTCGCACTTGTCCGCAACCAGCTTTGACACGGCAGGAACAATTCTGGTCTCCATCCGGGATGGAGATCGCCGCAGACATCCTGACCAAGCGGCTGGAGCGTTATGAGTTCGTTCGCGAACAAGCTGACGGCAGGAAGAGCTTCACCTCGACAACCGGTTTGGAACTAGCCTACGTCAAGACCGGCAATATGGCAGCTCGCAAAACCTTGAAACTCGATTGCAAATTGTTTTCATACAGCGGAGCCGATCAAACGCGTTGGGATCTGATCAAAGCACCTGGCTGGCATCAGGTCGGCCAATACGACGATCGTGCACTTGCGAACCCTGCCATTTATGGGCCAATCACCATTTTGGGCGATGACAACGGCGGCTATCTCTGCAATCACCACGCAGGCTTCCCTGACCACCTGTCTTCACGGCTTGGCTTCGTCGTGTGTCACGCCAGCCGCTCCGCCGGACACGGATTCCGCGAGCATCTGGAATATGTCGACACCTTGGCGTCGATAAACGACGAACCACGCGTCCTGGTGTTAGTCATCGCTTCTACTCGACTTCGTCATTTTGCGTATTTCGACGAGGCGACGGAAGTGAAGCTCGCTGGCCAAGCTGAGAAATGAACGAGTTGTCATGCATGTTGGAGCCGCTTGAAGATAAGTATTCCAAAGACCATAGGAGCCAGTTATGAAGTGCCGTCCGGCCATCTGCGGGTTATTGCTCGTGCTATTGAACCTTCAAGTCACGTTCGCCGATGAATTTGGGCCCGTACGCAGCGTTGCCTCGGGGAATTGGTCCAGTCCGAAGACTTGGGAGGACGAACGTGTTCCTACAGGCGATGATGTCGTTCAGATTCAAGAGGGCACGCAAGTGGTTTACGACGTCGCGTCGGATGATGTGATTCGTTCGCTGCACGTGTCGGGCACGCTCAGCTTCGATCCGAACAAAGATACGCTGCTGAACGTTGGGTTGATTCGGATCGATCCAGGTAATGAAGTCGTGGAAGACGGATTCGATTGCGATCACATCCCCGACGCGAAGGACAAGGCCGATCTGAAAGGCGACGGGCAACCCGGCTTTACGGCGATCTGTGTTTGCTGTCAGTCCAAAGCGGCTCTACTGGTCGGAACGCCTGAACAACCGATTGCGGCCGAGCACACAGCTAGGATTCGCTTGCACCATATCAAAGGTAGGGATGAAAAGAGCTGGCCGGCCATTGTCTGCTGCGGCGGCCGGATGGAGTTCCACGGTGCGCCGATGAATCGCACGTGGGTCAAGCTCGGCGCGACCGCCGCAAAAGGCGACACGTCGATCAAACTGGCCGAGCCGGTGACGGGTTGGCGCGTCGGGGATCGAATCATTGTGACCGCCACGCATAACTACAAACCGAACGCCAACGTCGAACACCGGCCAGTCAATAGTTATTCGCTGCGGCCCGGCAAGGCTGAGGAGATTCCTCCTTATACTCGCTCGGAAAGAATTCCCGACAAGTATGCGTCCTACAAGGAATATGAGAAGCAAGTCAAGGGCAAGGGCAAGAAGATTACCCAGGAGCAGAGGGAGAAACTGGACGCGATGAAGGAAGCGAGTCGACGCATCATCCCGACCGACTACCCGCCGTTCACCGAAGAGTTTGTGATCCAGTCGATCGACGGCGATACGATCACGCTCGATAAACTACTGCGAGTTGAACACCTTGGCGAACACGAACGGTACCGCGGCGAAGTCGCCAACCTCAGTCGCAACGTGATTGTCGAAAGTGCCGATCCCGACGGCGTTCGCGGACACACGATGTACCATCGCTATTCGGCTGGCTCGATCAGCTACGCCGAGTTCCGCCACCTGGGCAAAGAGAACACGCTGGGCCGTTACGCGATCCACTTCCATCTCGTGGGTGACACCATGCGCGGCAGCTATGTGCAGGGGGCGTCTATTTGGGACAGCCACAACCGCTGGATCACGATCCACGGCACGCAGTATCTGGTTGTCCGCGACTGCGTGGGCTATCAGAGCGTCGGCCACGGGTTCTTCCTGGAAGACGGCACCGAAGTCTACAACGTGCTGGATCGCAATCTGGCCGTCCATGCCTATGTCGGTCAGCCGCTGCCGGGACAGGTCTTGCCGTATGACCCCAACGACGGCAGCGGATTCTGGTGGGCCAATCCGCTAAACACGTTTACGCGCAACGTCGCCACGGAATGCGATCGCTACGGCTTTCATTACGAGGTCAAGCCTTACAACTTCCCTATTGAGAATCTGAACATCCCGATCAAACTGCCAATCAAACCACCGAAGAAAGTCAAGGAAGGATCGTTTGAAGAGAAGGTGCTCGACCCAAAGAACCGTTTCTGTCTCGAGATGCCGATCCGACAACCCGACGGCAGCGCAAAGACGGTCGATGTCCGTAAGCTCCCCTTCATTCGCTTCGACGACAACGAAGCACACAGCCACCTGTTGTGGGCCGTCGGCATCGGAACCGGTTGTGAACAGGTTGGCCCCGATCATCAGCACCCACTGGTCATTCGCAATCTCAACATCTGGAAGGTGAATTCCGGGTTCGGCATCGAGATTCCGTCGGTCTTGATCGAAGGCATGAACCTTGGGCACTCGGGTAACGGCTACACAATCTGGTTCCCGATTTATCGCGACCAACAGTGGCACAACGTCGTGTTCGATGAGAAACCCTACTGGGCAAAAACTCGCCGCCGCCCAGGCGAAGCCAAAAGCGGAAACGAGAAGAGCGAAAAACCGATTCCCCCGCCAGAAGTCGAAACGGCCGACCTGAACCCTGTCGACGACTTGCCGCCAATCACTGTCGTCACGCATGCGCAACGAACATCCAGCGGTTCGCTGCTCGTCCGCGGCAGTTGCACCGACAACGGCGACATCGCCCAAGTGCACGTCAATGGCAAGCCCGCCCGTTCGCTTGAAGGGAACTTCGCCCGCTGGGAGATCGAATTGGCCGACGTGCCACAGGAAGAAGGCCTCTTCAAGCTGTCAGCACACGCCGAAGATCAGGCCGGCAATGTCGAAAAAACCCGGCACGAATTTGAAGTCGTTTTACGATGATAAGTGACCGTCGATCGCCGTTTGGTGCCGTTTGACTGAGTCACTAGCAAACGAGGAAACACCGTGATGATGCTTGTCGAAATTGTCCGTATTACTTTGGTCGTACTATGCGTCACTTGCTCTCTATGCTTCGACGCGTCGGCCGCCGACCGTTTTGCCGTAGAACGAAAAAAGGGTTCCGTCGACGTGAAAATCGACGGCGAACTGTTCACCACCTATCACGAGCTATTCCAAAACAAGCCGATTCTTCATCCGATTATCGGCCCAACTGGAAAGGCAATGACGCGTCCGATTGAAGGGAAAGGCGATCACCCCCACCACTCGTCGCTGTGGTTCACCCACGGCAAAGTCAACGGGATCGATTTCTGGCATAAGAAGGGTCGGATCGAGCATCAGCAGTACGTTACGGTCGAAGGTGGCAAGCGAGCGATTATCGAGACGAAAGCCGCCTGGAAGGACAACGACGGAGACGCGTTCGCATCGGAACATCGCACGATGACGTTCGACGCCGACGACAAACTCCGCTGGATTGACATTGATCTCACGTTCACCGCAATCAAATCTGTTACCTTTGGTCAAACCAAGGAAGGCTCGTTCGGCGTGCGAGTCTGGCCTGAAAGCACGGTCAAAAATGGCGGCGCAATTCTCAACAGTGAAGGCGACAAGAACAACGATGCGTGGTCCAAACCTGCCGCGTGGGTCGATTACTTCGGCCCAAACCGAGGGGAAACGCTTGGCATCGCGATCCTCACGCACCCCGGCAGTTTCCGTTTCCCAACGCCGTGGCATGTGCGCACCTATGGATTATTTACATCAAATCCCTTCATGAAAGAGGATTTCAAGCTTCCGCCCGGCGAATCTTTCACGCTGCGTTATCGATTCGTTTTTCATCGGGGCACGACGGAGGAAGCCGGCATTGCGAAGATCTTTGAAGACTTTGCCTCGAAGACCAAATGAACCCAACGGAGAAAGACTTGATGAATCGGAGGCGCTTGCGGATTTCACTCGCCCTGCTGGCTGCGATGTCTTGCCTGACATGCTTCGCCAACGCGGAGGACTCGCCGTTCAAGACGGATTTAGTCGCGAAAGAGCCCGATCTCATGCACCCGTCGGCATTGGCCTTCGACGGGAAAGGCCGTCTGTTCGTCGGTGGTGGGCCGCAGTTCCGCAATCCGAAGCCGGATACGCCGCCGGATTTCATCAAGATGCTCGCCGACAACAACGGCGATGGCGAGTACGAGACGATCAAGACATTCGCCAGCGGCTTCAACAGCATCCAGGGACTTGCCTGGCGCGGCAGCGATCTGTGGGTTGCAAACGCGCCGGATGTGACCGTCGTGCGCGACACCAACGGCGATGACGTGGCCGATGAATATGTGCGTGTTTTTACCGGGCTGGGGCATCTCCGACATGGCCTGCATGGTTTCAACTGGGCGCCGGACGGAATGCTGTACATGTCCCAGGGCGATAGCCAAGTCCAAAAGCATGCCCCGCGCGCGTGGCGCGAGTTGATGCACGTCGAGTCCGATCTGCCTGACAATCAACCGCTGAATGAAGTGTTCAAGCCGGGTGAGTACAAACACGATTGGATCGGTAGTTGGCCCAGTGGCGAAGGGGGTATGTTGCCGTGCGACCACACCGGGCACAAGCTGGAAATCTTCGCTCGCGGCATGCGCAATCCGTGGGATGTCTGTTTCGACGACGATTTCAATTGGCTCGGCACGGACAATGATTCCGGCGGGGAGCACGATCGGATCTTCATGCCGTTTTTCGGTGCCCACTTCGGTTATCGACATCCTTGGTCGAGTAGTTGGACGGGCCGCGATCACCCGCCGACCGCGCCGGCCAGCGGGTTGTTTCCGTCAGGCGGTGGATCGGGTGTGGGAATCGTTCACTACACGGCCACGCAATTCCCGCCGCAATATCGCAACACCTTTTTGATCGGCGACTGGACGAACCAGTGTGTCTACGTTTTCCGTCCGTCCTGGAAAGGGGCCTTGATAGCGCCGGCGGGCGAACTCGAGACACTCGTCAGGCGGCCGACTGATCTGTTTCGTCCTACCGATTTGGCGATTGGCCCGGACGGGGCGTTGTACGTGGCGGGCTGGGGAAAACACTACGGCAGCAAGTATTCGCCGAAGGGCGGAAAGATCAACAAGGATGACCTGGATCGCGTTGACGCGGGCCGCGTCTATCGTATCTCGTGGAGCAAGTCACGGCTGATCGAACGCAAACAGTGGCAAACGCCCAAACGCAACAAGCCGTATGCGAAGTGGACAGTCGATGAGTTGCTCGAAGACCTCGGCCACTACGTGCTCGCTTGGAGCGTAGATGCTCAGAATGAACTGATACGCCGCGGCGAGGTTGTCGAGAGCGAGTTGATCGCGGCTTTAAAGTCTGGCAAGCTCAACAAGGGACGACAAACGTGGACCATCTGGGCGCTGGGACGGATGCAGCCGGAAAACGAGTCGGTCGTGCGATTGCTTACGGACTTGGCAGCGACGAAGGATCGTGATGCTCGCAATTTGCAAATCCAATCGCTAAGAATCCTGGGCTTTCGTGGCAAACAGTCTGATGATGTCCAGGAGCTGCCAGAAGAAGCGACTGCGGCCCTCGAGAACTCTGATCCGCGAGTCCGTTTGGCCGCCGTCCTGGCGATTCACGATAGCCGTGCTGTTTCCGAAACGCGCGCCCTACTCAAAGCGGCGACGGGCGAAACAGATCGCGTCGTTTTTTACGCTCTCTTTCGGGCTCTCTCAGAGTTGGCGCCGGCCGATGAGTTGAAGTCGCTTCTCGATGACCCGCGCGACGGCGTGCGCCTGGCTGCGCTGCTGGCGCTAGCAGATCAACAAGCGATCGAGAAAAGTGACATGCCGCAGATCGTCAAGATGCTCGACGACGCAACGCCACGCACGCAGAAGGTCGTTTCGCTTTGGATCGCGCGCCGCGGCGGTGGCGAAATTGTCGGCGACTTAGTTGAGCGTGTGGCCAGCCCGAAGACGCCAGCGGACCTGCGGACCAAGTTGCTCGAAGCGCTGGCCCGCTGCGGTGTCCGAGATGAACACTGGCAGACTATTCGCGAGTTGTACGAGAAGGCAGACGCCGCGGACAAACCGCTGCTGCTGCGAGTGTTGTCGGCCAGTCGGCACGATCCGCTCGAAATAAAAACCGCTCCCTTGGCGTGGGATGCCTTAGGTGATGACGATCCGGCCCTCAACGACGTTGCAGTCGAAGCCTTCATTGATTTCGGCGATGAAGGCAGTAACTACGTGTTGGAACAGCTTGCCAATGCCGACGGAAAGCAACTCGCCTTGTCCGTGATTCTGCTCAGCCGTCACGGCGACGTCGGCGCAAAGCGTTTTAGGATGACGGAGCAGTTGGCCCGTGGACTCGACCGAGCGTGGCGGCAGTCGGCCGACCAGCCGCTGGTGCGTGAAGCCGTCGTGTCATTGTTCCGCAACGGCGATCGTGATACGAACCAGTTCCGGAAGTCACCCATTAAAGAAATTACCCTGAGAATTGCCAAAGAAGCCGCCACCGATCCTGACCCGCGTGTTCACGGCCTCGTTCAGCACATCGCTCACGATCTCAAGGTGGAAATCCCGGTCACCGCCAAACGTGAACCAGCCACTATCGAGAACGTCACTGCATTGCTGGATCAAGCCGTTTCGCAGCGCGGCAGCTCAATCTTCTTCGAGCGCGACCGAGCGAACTGTGCCGCTTGCCACACGGTGCAAGGCGAAGGCCACAAGTTTGGCCCGGATCTTTCCGACATTGGGCTGCGTAAGAAAGTGCCGTACATTCTCGAATCGATTATGGAGCCCAGCAAGACAATCGTCGAAGGCTATCAATCCGTGGGCTTTGTCACAGAAAGCGGGCGCACCTACTCCGGTGTCGTCATCGAAGAAACTGACGACCAACTAAAGGTCGTGCAAGCCGACGGCAAACCGATTCTCTTGTACCGTGACGACATCGAAGAGCAGACGACCAGCACCAAGTCGATTATGCCTCAGAACTTGCACGAGTTGCTCAGCAAAGAGGAGATCGCCGATCTGGTCGTCTGGCTTGCCAATCAAAAGACACCACCAACTCAAAACGCAGCAGCCGTATTTGGCAAGGATCAGGATTGATTTACGTACCAACACATTTCGAAACGGTTCGACTCCACGTGCGCGCCTTTCAGTGCGCGCAGGTTCGTCGCTGACAACTCTACGTATGTCGATAAACTGTCCATCAACAGGAGGTAACAACATGAGAGCATAAACGACTCGATTCTTATCTTTCGTCATCCTTGGATTCACGTTTGCCAGTTCGGCGTCAGCGCTACCTCCGTGGAAGCCGAGTTTTAAGGAGATGTTTGTCGACGAGGGGCCGCAGTCGCTTAAAGACGCCTTCGCCAACAGCGTAATAGGCAGTTGCAAGGTCTGCCATGTGAACGGCGAAGAGAAGACGGTTCGCAATCCGTTCGGCCTAGCTCTGGAAAAACGGATTGAAGGCGAGGCCGGCCAGCGACTCAAAACGGCGGCCGAAAATGGTGACGAGGCGAAGGCCGCCATGCAGGCCAAGCTCGACAAAGAATACTTGGCTGCCTTGGCGGAAGTCCTCGAGCTGCCTTCACCCTCGGGCGGCGGAACCTTTGGGCAGCGCATCAAGGCCGGCCAGTTGCCCTTTCTCGCAGCCCCCAACCAACTGACCGAGAAGGAGAAGTCCGAGGGTTGGAAGCTCTTGTTCGACGGTAAGACCGCCAACGGCTGGAACAGCTGGCGGACGAAGAAGCCGTTGGAACTTGGCAAGTGGGTTGTCGAGGACGGCGCTTTGACGCTCGAAAAAGGAGGTGGCGACATCTACACCGCGGAAGGGTTCGAGAACTTTGAACTCGTCATGGAGTGGAAGACCACCGGCAACAGCGGGATCATGATTCGCGTGAATCCCGAAGCGGGCGGGGCAATCTACAGCGTCGCGCCTGAAATGCAAGTCAATCGCGGAATGGGGAAGAGCAAGACGTCAACGGCGGCCCTATACAGTATCTACGCCGTGGAAGGCGAGCCGGAGTATCGCCCTGAAGGATGGAATGAAGTGCGGATTCGCATGGTCGACGGCCAGGGCACGCATTGGTTCAACGGCCAGAAGATCTATTCTTACAAGATCGGCAGCGACG
>ERZ869936.2115-NODE-2115-length-12202-cov-14.229933_pt1 | contig 12202 bp, 16 predicted proteins | sample MGYA00520876_ERZ869936 | MGnify/ENA primary metagenome ERZ869936 (study PRJEB32218, sample SAMN09650985) | biofilter metagenome | isolation source: enrty point of leading RO module | place: Saudi Arabia: Thuwal, RO plant located on Red Sea | collected 2016-02-17... | reverse complement strand
TTTGATTATATATCAGATTCAGGCACATATGCACCTGAGTCAATTAACTTTTGTCTGTTTAGCATGTGTTCAGCTTCAACATCAGCTTTGCTTTGGCCAAAGTATTTGACGGCTAAATTTTGTGCCACCATAGCTTGATTGATGTCTAAATCATCTACCACTATAGATCCTAAGACTCTGCCGTATTTACCTTTAGAATCTTTGAGCTCACTACGTAAAATTACCTGTTTACCGTTATTTATAGAATCTTCTAAGAATTTAGAAGCTAGTTTACCTCTAGCTTTTTCATCTAGATTTCTAGTTCTAGATTCAGGAGTATCTATACCATAAAGTCTGACACGACATTTATGTAAAATACTAAAGCCGAGGTCGAGGACACAATCTATTGTATCCCCATCGACCACACGAGTGACCTCGCATTTATATTCGTACATTATGCCCAGATAGCGCCACAGATGGTTTGCACTAAAGCATCTTCACCTGATACATCTGTAGCTGATCCGCCATCGGATACAAACTTACTTAGATGTTTGACTTCTGTAGCTACTGTACCGTCCAAATGAGCATCACCACCAGTACCAGTTAATGTATTTTCATACACTACCATCATAGTTGGGTGTTTAGCATTAGCTGTATCAGCTGCTGAACTATCTGCTAAAGGATATACTTCTACCCTTTGAACTGTTTTTGTACTTGAAATCGCCATTATTTTTTCTTCCTTTTAGTATATTTACGTTTTGGCTTTTTAACCAAATCTTTATGCACCATTGTATATGCTTCATTCTTTGCTGTCGATTTATCATCTGCGATATATCGACCATCTTCATCACGTGCTCTGACTTTTACCCAGCCAAACCAATTTCCAACTTTTTCCCAAAAGCTCATATTAGCACCTCCAGCGCCTGCGAGCCTGCCTTATTCTAGAGTTAGGATCATTTCTAGTTTTAGCAGAACTTCGTTTTAATTGACCAAGAGATCTAGCGCAATAAGATTTTCTTCTTTTTGCTGCTTTACTTCCTGGCTTAACTTTACCCGTAACAGCTGTTTTCAGCTTTGATCCTGGGTTTTTCCTTCTGTATGCTGCTACACCTTTTTTGGTCATGCCAGCACCAGCTTTAGTAGGTCGATAGTTACCACCACGACCTACTGTTCTTTTTATATTCTTAGCCATACTCTTTGACGAGTTCTAAGATAATAGAATATGTATCACCTGCAGAGTGACCTAATGTTGTAAAGAGAATATCTCCAGTCTTACCGCTTCCTGCATTATTAGGTATACCAGTAAAATTATCGTAGTACTCATCGCCAGTACTATCTGCTGGTAAACCTGTAATTAATACATTTGTAGTTGCATCAAATAATAAATCTACACCCATACCACGACAGGCCCAGTATATTCTTTGTATAGTGACACCTGTACAAGCCTCGCCTTTTGCATTAGCTTGTAAAGCAGAGACATCAACTTTAACAACACCGCTTTCACCAGTCCCATCAGAAACATTAGTGAATTTCATGACGGCCTTTCTTTGACCGTCTTGAATAGTTTGTGTTGTTACTACGTCTGCCATTATTACCTACCTTATGAGTCAGCAAATGGAGTTACTAAAGTACCTGAACCTAGTAATATTCCTTCTACCATATATTTGTTATCTGCCACAGCAACAACATTGACCACACTACCTGCTAATCCACCTTGGGTAGATCCATCTAGTGTAATTACATCGTTCGAAGCACCTGATATAAATGTTTTACCTGTAGCATTATTAACGCCTATGTATAAACCACCTACAAATTTGTCTGTACCATCAGTTTTAATATCTAAATCTGTAGCTGCTGTATCTATTACAAAAGTAAATGAAGCACCTAAATTATTTAGTTGATTAGGATCTGATGAATCACTCGGTACGGTTGGTACTATTGTTGGTAATGTAAATTTACCGTCCGCATCATTACAGACTAAAATTTTGCCTGCATGTGCATCTACTGTCAAAGTTGTATCAGCTGTTAAACTTACAACTGCGTCGCTACCTGCTGAAATAAATCCACTTAAGGATTTAACAGGTCCTGAAAATGTCGATTTTGCCATTATAACCTCCTTGGTTATTACTTACAGTCTTGGCTTGTCTGCTAGGTCAGTCTGTAAGCATGTTCATTACCTAGAACTTAAGTTTAGCTTACGGAGTTTGTAAATACAATAAAAAAAGGGCTACCGAAGTAGCCCTTAACACTTTTACGGTTAAGTGTTATGCCCCTTGAGAAGCATCGACACATCTCCAGTTTGAGAATCCGAATGAATATCTCTCTCTAGCTTTGTATCTCATATTACCTGTATCGAAATCACCTTCAAGTGATGTCGCCATTGGGCTTCTAACAAAATGTTTGAAACCGTCAGGTACATCTGTCTTAATAAAGTAAGCATCTGGGTCATTTAAGTAATGATTTACCACATAACCTTCAGGAAGCATACCTTGATTTGCGATTGAGTTAATATCATTATCAGAAGTTCCAACTCTACCTGGTGAGTTTAAAAGTCTGTCAGCAACAAATTGCAACTGAGGTGGGATAATTAATTTTGTCCCTTGTAGTGCGATTGCTAGACCTCTATCATCGACCTGAGTTGAGATTCTGATAAGTGCATCTTCTAATGAAGTTTCATTCAAGTCAGCAAAGGTAGCAGCTCTATTGGCTCCTGTACCACCGCCTGTAAGTGGGTGATCTGTTGCCACTAAAGGTTTTCCATCACCACCATTGAATGAAGCTGAAAAAGCATTGTTAAGAATACCTGCAGCTTTGATCTGCTTGGTGTTAGCCATACTTCTAGCTAGTGCTTTAGTATATCTAGATCCAAGTCTATCATACAGATTATCTTCTACAGCTTCTTCAGTTAAAGCAAAAGCTAGAGCAACTGTTTCATGCTCATATCTTGCTGTAAAACCTTCATTGGCGTTATCAAATGCCACACCTTCACCTTCAGGTTTGACTGGTGCATTACCAAAACCAACAATCATTACTTCTTCTTCAAATGCTCTATCAGAAGTTTCTTGATCGAATATTTCAGCGTGCTCGTTATCGTAACGGGCATACTCCATACCAAACAAGGCATTAAGGCCTGGTTCTAATTCTTTCGCTAATTGTGCTCTATTAATAGCCATAATTTACTCCTTATACTCCAGCTTCTATTTTGTAAGCATGCTCGTTAATTAAAACGATCATATTTACGTTAGCGCTGCCGAGTTCATTGTTTTCAGGGTCTTTAGAGACACCTACAATTCTATAGTTTGCTGTAGCAGCTGAACTGCTAACAACTTCTGCTTTTGATTGGCCTGATAATGTTGAACCTGCTGTATAAGCAATATCAACACAAGCACCAATATCAGATCTAGCTAAAGAACCTGTACATTGAACTTCGTATAGATTAAATGGATTATCTTCCACAAATGCTACGATATCTCCTGTTGCTGTTTGAGCAGCAGGGAAATGAGCTGAATGCGTAACTTCTTTTGAAGTCGCATCGACGAATTTACATCCTCTAAAGATTCCTAATATTTTTGTATCACCAACAGCATCAGCTACATCTATGAAACCGCCAGCTAACATTTTTACAGGATCCCCAGAAAATATACCTTGAGTTGAACCTGATTCGATATTGTACTCTGTTAATTTATTTTGATTAACGCCCGACAAATTACCAACCAGTTTAAATCCAAAGGCTTTATCTTGGTTTGCCATAATTATTCCTTAATTATTTTCGTTTACCGCCTCCAAACGTTACACTAGAAGTTCTCCTTGGAGACATTATTGGAGAACGAGCATCGGATTCTTTCATGAGGTCGTTATCTACAGCATCTTGTGCTGTTTGTGTTCTATTTTGATAATAGGCGTTACGTTCGTTTCTTGTTTCCTCTGGAATCTTAGCTAATAGAAGCCCACCAACAGCAACTACTCCTGCGTGCTTACCGTCTTGAATACTTGGCAACTCAAAATCTCCTATCTCTTCAGACCTGACAAGCTCAAAACCTTCTCTAGTCCTAGACATAACATTTTTTTTGTCATCACTATTCAAAACTTCAGCCCTGATCCATCTATAGACGTATCCTTCGGGTGCTGGGGGAGTTTCTAACATACTTGGGGGAGCCCAAGGTTTTCGTGCTTGATCTTGTGCACGAGTATCAGCAGAGCGGGATTCTCTGTTATTTTCAGGTTTTAAAAACCTGCCCTTATCATCTCTATTCATATTTTACCTTTTTACGAATTTTGCGTACTCATTTAAGGGTACGTTTAATTTTTTAGCCATCTGAACTTCAGAAGGCGATAATCTAACTTGCTTTTTACTAGGCTTTGCAGTTGTATCTGCTCTGCCAGCTGAAGCCACTCTTTGTGTCGGTTTCTTAGAATTTTCTTGTTGAGAAAAATCGTTTGGAAACTTAGCACGAAGCCTGTTATCAACCTCAGTATAATACTCATCGCTCTTAGGATCAAATCCTTCATCTTCTACTAATTGTTTATGAATAGTAAAAGCGGCGTTCGTCATTATTTCATCAGTACCAAACCACTCATTTCTCTCTGCCCAAGCGGTTGCTTTCTCGTCAGGTTGAACTACAGGAGCAGGTTGTTGGATTGGATCTTGTGGTTGTTCTATTTCTTGTCCTTGTGTTTTTTGCTCTTCTTGATAGTCTAATTGAGATTTAGAAGATTCTATCTTGCTTTCTTCTACTGCAATCTTAGCGATAATATCTTGTGCTTGCGCTACTTTATCAAAGTCTTGTTCTTCGTAAGCAGATTTAAGAGCAGCTTTAGCTTGTGCTTTTTGCGACTTTAATCTATTTTCCGCTTCAGATAAGTAAGACTTATCAGACTGAGAACTTTTTACTTTGAGATTTTTATTCTCTTCTTGTAGTTGAGAAGCATATGTATAAGCCGATTCGCTGGCTCGCTCTGCTTCCCTTAATCTACGTGTTAAGTTTGCTATACGTTTCTGAACTCTATCAGAATATTGTTCAAGTTCCTCTTCATCCTTAGGGTCTTCTTCTCCCTCTGGTTGGCTTGCAACTTCTTCTGTGACCTCAGCATCTTCAGATTCACTCTGCTCTTCTTCCAGCTCAACTACTGTTTCTTCTTCGAGAGTTTCGTCTTTTTTTACTTCTTCACTCATTTTTACTCCTATACTGCAACGATATCGGTTGGATCATGTATGGTAGCAATCACTTCATCGTCATTGATAATTCTACATTCCGCATCATCACCTAACTTGAAACGAGCACCAGCATAACGGCCAATCAATACCCATTGTTTTTCTTGACACCAAGGTTTATCACCAAACTTAGCATCTTGATAACAAAGCGGACCCATTTTTACCACATAAGCACAAACCGTAGAGAGTCTTTCTCTATCGACTGTATCTTTTGTCATAATTATGCCCCCTTTAGAAACACCCATACCTGCAAATGGTAGTATTAACATACGCCATCCTGTAGGAGTTGGCATTCTTTCTAAAGCTGATTTATCTAAAAGTGTAGGATCTAGAACTTTAACTCCAGGGTCTACGTAAGCTTTATCAATCTGTTCGCCAGTTTCTTGAACATTTTCTGATATTGCTTGATTTTCTTTTTCGATTTCTTTAGCAACGTGGTCAGGAACTACCACTTGTGTCGTCTTCGTCATCTTCTATTACTTTTCCTAGCAGCTCTCTAAGTTTACTCTCTACCTGGACCAGAGCTGTATATTGTCCACGTAAATACTCATACTGACCTATATCTTTGACACCTGCCAGTAATGTGTCTTTTACAGCTTCTTGTTGTGCTCGAAGCTCTTTAAGTAATTGTTCTCTTAACCAGAGTACCGACATTAATAAACGCCTGAAAACTTAGTACCTGACTCTGCTATACCAGCGCCTCGTACTTTACCCTTACCCATACCTGGTTGAGGGTTAGTGTTCACGGATACTTTTTGGCTCTTTTTAAGAGGAACGCTACCTTTGTTACTGTAGCTTTGTTTATTTTGTGCTTTCATTATTTTCGTATTATAAGTTACTTTTGGTATTTTTGTATTAAATCTTGTATTTTAAGCTGTTTTTGCATTTCCATTCTTTCTCTAGTGATATCAGCTTTTTCATCAGCTATTTCTTGTTGAGTTTGTATTCTTTGCACGTCAATTTGATCCTCTCTGAGAGCTTCATCTCTTCTTCTTTGTTGATCTGCTATGAATTGTTGGTTTTCTTGCGCTAATTCTTGTCCTTTCAGGGCTAATTCTTGCCTTCTGATAGCTACTAATGGATCTTCGTCTGTTGGTGCAGATATTTTTTGCGTATATTCAGCCACTAATTCAGCCAAAATAGGTGCAGAGACTTGAGCAACCAGTTGTTGCATTTGTGCTTGCATTTTTGCTTGTTCTTTTTCTGGGATTTGTTGTAATTGTGCCACCATCTGATCGTATTGTTGTTTTAATTCAGGTGGTAGTTGCTGTAGAGCTATACCATCTGCCTTCATTTGTAAATGTTGCATGATATGAGAGTGAATCATAGCTTGCACCGCCGCATTTGACTGCACAGGTGGAGTATTAAGCAAACTCATATGTACTGAAATGTGGGCATCGTGGTTTTGTTCAGCAAAAGCTTGTGCAGGTTGCCCTAATAACAAAGTATTGTTTTCCATACCAGCTTCTATTGGTAAAGGTTCATTTGATGGTGGTGGCATAAGTAGCTGATCAGGGTTTTCTACACCTATAGCTGCATACATACGACGATATGATTCATAAATACCGTTTGGTCCATGGATTTGTGGGTTAGAATTTACTAATTGCATCATTTCTTGGGCCATAGCTATTCTTTGAGCGGTAGAAAAAATATCAGGGTTAGAAACAGGGATAATATCTACCCTATTATTGAAGTCAGCAGCACCAACTTCTTGATTACCGTCAGGTGTCATATAAGGATATTCATTTGGTAGGTATTCTTGAAACACATTAGATAAGATTTTGAACTCTTTTCTTTGGGCATTATGTAATCTTTTGTGTATGGCTGATAAAACTTTTGTAGATCGCTCTAACAAAGCCATTGTGGTACCTACTGGTGCTTGTGGATTACCCTGTCCTGTATTGATTTCTGCTATAGAAGCAAAAGTTTTACCTGAATCTACTAATATTCCTAGTAAATTTAACAAAGTTCCGCTTGGTTCTTTGAAAGGTAAAGGTTGAATAGACTCTCTGAGAGAACCACCAGGGGCATCCACATCTCTGAACTCTCCAGGCTGTAAGGGTGTATCTTCGTCCCTTATCCTAATACCTCTTGTCTTAAACCCAGCAGGCAGGTTTGCAAGGGTACCTGCATCAATCAATTGCCTCATTATGGACGTGGATGCCTTTGAAAGTCCACCGATCATATGTGTTAGGCCAAAACCATAAAAGCCTAGCCCAGGCAAAAATTTAAAATGTACAAAATACTCTACTTTGTTTTTTAAAGGGTCATTTTCTTTGAAGTTTCTTCTAATTGAAAGGACTTGATTAGAATTAGAATCTATTGTGACTATGTAAGGCAACTTTATGCCAGTAGGCCCATTTTCATCTACATCTTCAAACCCAGCTAAATCTAAGTTGGTGTGTATTTCGTAGAGTATGGCAACTTCACTATCATCATAGCTAGATTGCATACCTGTGAGTTCTTCTATTTCTTCGTTAACAGTATTAGCTTGTTCAGCATCATCGCCTAGTTCTACTTTTATGTCTCTATAGAAACCTGAGTTTTGTAATTTTTTTACTTCGTTTTCTGAAAGTTTGACTATGTTAGTTATCCTGTTACACGATTCTAAATCCGTTGTGTAGTACGGCACTAACAAATCTTCAGGTGCAACAAATTTAGATACCGCTCTGCCCAGCGATTCATCGTAATATATTTTTTTAAATGCTGAACCAGCTAGTGGTAAATAAAATAAAAGTTGATCTAGTTCTTGATCGTATTCTTCCATTTTATGAACTATTTGGTAATTCATAAATTCTTTGACTCTTTGTGCTTGTAGTTCAGCATTAGAATCATAATTACCTAAAACTTGTGTTTTGACAGGACCACCTGCAGGCAATAATTCTTTATAGGCTTGTGCTTGGAAAGTTGTGACAGCTTCACCTAATAAAGGATGTATGACACCTGAGGCACCTTCAAACGGTTCACTACGATCTTCATCGAACTTCATACCCAGGTATTTCAAACCGTCTTTATAAGTTTTTTCCCAATCTTCTCTAGAAGATCTATCCGCATCAATACCAGCCACCAAGTCTTTTGCTATTTTGTTTAACTCAGTTTCTGACAGAAACTCCGCTAAATTATCGTCAAATCCTGACTCGAGCGTTTCGACCATATCTTCTTCTAAAACTGCACTACCGTCCTCCATCATGACGAAACCTTCTTCATCTTTAGGTTTGACAAGATCTAAATTTTCTATAAATTCTTGATCTTCAGGTGTGGTAGCTTCTAAAGGAGAGCCATCTAGTTTTTCAATCATTAATGTATTTCTTTTTCCTCGTAGCCAGTTATGTCCATGTAAGGAAACATCTCGCCAACTAATTTCAATTTTAGTTCTTTTGCTTGTATGTTAGCAACCTCTAATGACCGAGCCATAATTAATGGACCATCTTTGATTTTGCCATCTACTTCATATTCAGTCATGTAAAAATTTAACATACTAATAATATACTCTCTTTATTGGCGCTTTGTCTTCATCCTCGTAATCAGTACCAAGCGAAACCAAACCTCCCTCACGAAAACGCATCAAAGCTTGGGTCATTGTATCACACAGATCATCATGTGCCGAAAAAGGAAATGATGCACACTCTTCAATCATGTCATCAGCAAAACCTTTTTTAGGTGCCCAGACTAAGCCTGATTCAAAGATCGGCGCTACCGCATGCATACGTGAATGTTTATCGTGTCCTCTAGATGGTGAATAGTTCACAACAGGAATACCTAACCGACGTAACTCATGTGTTAGGGGTGTACCTGAAGCTTTCGCTTCGATCAGAACCATATCAGGATCCCAGTATTTATATTCATCCATAGCTATTTTTTTAAGATCGGGAAAGTCCCAACGCCCTTTTTGACAATCAAGTAAAATAATAGAATCGGGCGCACCATCAGTAGGCCGAAACACACCCCAAGTAGATATGGCGCTGAAGTCGGCTGTTTGTTTTTTACTGTAAGCCGTATCATAAGATTGTATTATATACTGAACCGCAGGCAGACTATCGTGTTCCCATTCATTCCACCACTCTCGTTTGATGATAGAACCCTCTTCAGCGGTAGGGGTCTGCATCCATTGCGCATTCCATTTGATATTAGGTAAAGAGGCCTTAACTTTTTGTAGTTCTTCTAACGGCCAAAACTCAGGCCATAAAGGTTTTTCTGTATCAGGAAAAATAGCAGGAAACTCTATCACTTCCCATTGATCGGCAAGCGGTTCTTTTTGCGCATCTAATAATCTTTGCGTCAAATCAATCTGACTCCATCTAGTCATCACTAAAACTATGGCTCCTTTCGGTTGCAAACGTTGTCGAGGTCCAGAGGTGTACCACTCCCAAGCACCCTCCATAGCAGTCATACTTAGAGCATCTTGTTCGGAATGTGGATCATCAATAATGAGTAAGTCCGCACCACGTCCTGTAATAGCTCCGCCGACACCAGCAGCAAAGTACTCGCCTCCTTTATTGGTTTCCCATCGCCCAGCAGATTTTGAATCAGCGGATAAAGTCACATCAGGAAAGATACCTGCATATTCTTCAGTATCCATCAAGTTTCTTACTTTACGGCCAAACCTAACAGCTAGCTCGCCTGTGTGTGTGGTCTGCATAATCTTCTTATTAGGAAAGCGGCCCATAACCCAAGCAGGAAAGTAAGTAGAAGCAAACTCAGACTTAGTATGTCTTGGTGGCATGTTGACTATTAAACGGTTGATCTTGCCTGTTGCAATATCTTCCAGCTTTTGGGCAAATATTTTATGATGTCGTCCACAGATGAACTCAGGCCAGATGTGCTTAATAAAATCCATAAAACCTTCTTGACAGGTTTCTTGTTTTTTGAGCAACTCTAGTCGTTCTTTTAGTAGCAGCGCCTCTCTGAGCTCGGCATCTGATAAGCTTTGTAATGTCATAAATTATCTAATAAAGATTGTATTTTTACAGCCCCTCCTGTTTTAAATGCTGATATTTTTGGTTTTTGACCAGTATCTTTTAAATACTGACGAATACTATCTATATCAATTTCTATATCATCATCAATTCGTTTCACAAATAATAAATCAGTATCTTTAGCTATTTCATTAACCACTTTTATAGCTTCTTTTTGTGCATTTTTATAATAACTTTCCAGTACTTTAGAAGAGCCACCACCCTCACGTCTGAGTGGCTCAAGACCCTCTAAAACTAAGGTCTTAATATTTGGGTTTTGTAAACTTTCGTTCATAAGATTACGCACAGGTAAAACATATGATTTAGTCTTTTTAGCCCCCGCCGTTGCATAAGGGTCAAGTTTGGGTTTATTGATATTAAAATTTAAATTAGCATCTAGATCAACACCTGAGGCATTTGCTTTTTGCGTATCTAAATATTCAATAGATTTTTCAATATCAAAACTTGGACTTAAATCAAGACTCACTTCCTTATTAGTAAAACGATAATATTGTGGATCTAGTGTTACTTTTTCAAAGCCTGCAGATGGTATTGGTAAATTTTGATAATTGAGTTCTCGCTCGGCAATTAAACGTGCAGCTCTTGGCAATTTATCAATATCAAATTTTCTTATCAAATCACGATCTCCTTTTCTGAAATCGGAGCCGATAAAATCGCTATCTTTGAATAGTTTATTCTCTATTTCATCAATAGTGTCACCAATTTGATTACGGATTAATAGGTTTTGCTCATCTAATCTTTTAGCTTGTTGTTTAATTTCTTTTGGTCGTATAATCGGTAATTGTATATAATCTGTCGTTGGACGGATGCCTGCTTCGTAAATTGGTGCTAAACGTTCATTCATAATTTTGTTTTTAAGTTGAACGTTTTCGTTAAATTTTTTCATGAGATCACGAATTTTGTCTGCTCCTGCTTTATCACTAGAAAATTTTGGAAACTCAGTTATCCTATCTGGTAATTCAAAAGGGTTAATTCCTTCTTCTGAAATCTTTCTTTTTTTTGCTGCATCTGTTTCATCGAATAAAGCATTACTTGTACCTTTTTCCCCTTCAATTTTTAACATTTTATCGTAATCAGATTGAATCCGACCAACACGTAAAACACCTTTTACGGCATCAAAATCAGTAGAATCAAAAGCAATATCATCTGTAAATCCTAGAGCACCATAATGTTTACCTCTAGCAAGAGCATTTTTCACGCCCTCAACTTGATAGACTCTTTGCACTTCAGTATCAGCGTCAATATCTCCGTAACCTGGAGATTCGTAATTACTTTTATTAGGCCTAACAATATTTAAAGCAGTTCTCTGCTTTTGTGATAAAAATTGATCTAAAGCTTTTGGCGTTACTTTTGGTTGTCCTGTAAAGTATTGTCTTGCTAAAGGAGTTACTTGATTTTTTTCATCTAACAAACCCAACATTCTAAGTTCACCCTCTTTATTAGGTGCTGCTTTACGTAGCTGGGATACTAAAGTATCTAATTTAAGAGGTTTAGTTGCCATTTTTTCAAGCGCTAATCTGTTTGGTGATACAAGGCCTGTACCTGGTTGGAAGCCAAAACCATCACCTAAATCAGTAGGTCTTGTGCCTACATATTCATTTGGTATATCTGAATAAGCACCACCACCACCAGCTGGCATGTCAGGATCTGTTTTAGCTACTCGACCTAAGCTTTTACCTACTTTACCTGCTGCTCCAGCTACTGGGCCAACAATTGGCAACAAGGAAGCACCAGCTAAACCTGAGAGGGCTAAGTTACCCAAACCACCTAAGGTATCATCTTGTTCGAACCTTTCACCTGCTCTAGTTTTAAACTCGCCCACTTCGAAAGCTGCAAGGGCATCACCAAAGCCTGGTGTGACACTCAAAGCTATTTGATCCATAATAGGCAGTTCTTCAAAGACACGATAAGCTTCTCGGTTTTTACCCTCTGAGATTAGTTCTGTTATTTTTGCTTGTGCTGCTGCACTAGATGCTTTACGGCTAGCTACACTAGCTTCTAGCCTTTTGATTGAGTCGAGAAATTCTTGTTTGGT
>ERZ869936.2114-NODE-2114-length-12211-cov-17.651119_pt1 | contig 12211 bp, 6 predicted proteins | sample MGYA00520876_ERZ869936 | MGnify/ENA primary metagenome ERZ869936 (study PRJEB32218, sample SAMN09650985) | biofilter metagenome | isolation source: enrty point of leading RO module | place: Saudi Arabia: Thuwal, RO plant located on Red Sea | collected 2016-02-17 ... | reverse complement strand
TAAACAGCAGGCGTCTGCTCCAGCACCCATCTCACGGCATGCTGCGTCAGTTCCGTTCCGTTGCGGAGTCCGAGTTTGGATTTGATGTGCTCGCGATACGTCTCGACGGTCTTGCGGCTCAGGTCGAGTTTCGCCGCAATCTCCTTGGTGCCGATGCCGTTGCCGATCATTTCGAAGACCTCCAGCTCCCGATCGGAGAGTTTCTGCATCTCCGAGCGGGACGGCTCGTCGCGGTGCGAGACGACCTGGCTCAGCATGCGATTGGTCATGGCGGCGCTCAGGTAAACCTCCCCCGCCATCACGCGCCGCAGCGCTCGAATGAACTGCTCCACCTCGTCGGACTTGTTGATGTACCCCAGCGCCCCCGCGCGCAGGGCGCGCTCCGCGTACAGCGATTCATCGTGCATCGAAGAGATCAGCACCTTGATCTCCGGCCATTGCGCCTTGATCTCCTTCGTCAGTTCGATCCCGTTCCCGTCACCAAGCGAGATGTCGATGACGGCGACGTCGGGGCGCCGGTTCCGAATGCACTGCAACGCTTCGGATGCGCCGGCCGCTTCGCCGCAAACGGAGGTCTCCGGCAGATCGTCGATGATCTCCGCCAGACCCCGCCTCAAGAATGCGTGGTCGTCGACGATCAGGACGTCTGTCACGTGCGATCCTTCAGCACTGGACATTTCCATGACTCCCTGGCAGGCGGCAGATGACGGAGGTTCCCCTCTGCTCGCCGGGTTGAATGGTCAATGTGGCGCCAATGACGGCGGCGCGAAACCGCATGACCCGCAGTCCCACGCCTCGTCGTCGACGGCTGCATTTCCTCTGAATTCCCGAACCGTCGTCAATGATCCGCAAGCACGACGCCCCGTCCTCATCCGTCGTGAACGACAGAACCAGGCGCCGGGCGCGGGCGTGCTTGACGGCGTTCGTGACGGCTTCTTGCGCGATGCGAAACAGGTGCGTCGCCGTGCTGTTGTCGGCGACCTGCAATCCCGCCTGATAGTCGACGTCGACCGCGATCTCGCAGCGATCACGCGTCGTTTCGCCCAGCTCTTCCAATGCGGGCTGCAGGCCGGCTGAATCGATTTCGACCGGCAGCAGGCCCTTGGCAAGTCGTCGCGTGCCTTGCTTGGCGTGCTGGAGCATGCTGGCCAGATCCCGCACCCGCTCGCTTTCCGGAGCGTTCCGCTCGGTCAGCCGCCGCGCGAGACTGCTCGCCATCATGCAGATGCCGGTCAGCTCCTGCCCGACCGTGTCGTGCAGTTCCTGGCCGAACTGCCGCTGTTGATGCCAGACCGCGTCGACCACGTCGCGCTGCAGTCGGTGGCGTTCGATCACGCGTCCGAGTTGAGTGCCGACGTGCGACATGATGCTGAGCAGCGTCTCATCGCGTTGGGGCGACGGATCGCGCGAGGAGAATTCCGCCACGGCGACCACGTCGTCTCCGATCACAATCGGAAACGAAAAAACAGGCCGCAATGCAGGGGACTCGCCATTTCGCTCAGGTTTGGCCGTCGACGACTCCGCATCCGCCTCCGCGAAGCAGGGCTCGCCCGTCGCGAGCACGCGGTGGACGAGCAACTCGCTCCGGCCGTCCACCGAATGGCGAATCGACTCTCTGACGTCGCACAGGTCCGACGGATCGCTGTCGAGACTGACGCGGATCCCGCTGTTCACATAGATGTCCGATTCCTCCTCGTCCTGCAGATAGACATGGCCCGATTCCCACTGCATGAATTCGCAGACGCGCTTCACCCCCGCCTGCAGCGCCTCCGAGACCGAGTCGGTCTCGTTCGCGATGACGGCGACGTCCTGCAGCAACTGCACGTAACCGGTCCGTCGCTGCACCTCTTTTTCGAGGTGGTCGTTAAGCGTCTTCAGCGTGTTTTCGACGCGAATCTGTTCGGTAATGTCGTGCAGTGTCGCGGTGTAGAGCTTCCGCCCCCTGAGTTCGAATTCGCCAATCGCCACCCGCACCGGGAATTCGGTGTGGTCCGAGCGTCGCCCGGTCGCTTCCCCGCTCCGTTGAAACGTCCAGAACAGGGAGACGACCGAACTCTTGTCGGCCGACGCGGTCAGCGAGGCGAGTTCGGGAACCAGCGTGGCAATGTTCATCCCCCGCAACTCTCCCGGACCGTAGGCGAAGAGATCCACCGCCGCCGGGTTGATCGACTCGATCGTCCCGTGCTCGTTGAACGTAATAATCGCGTCCACCGAGGTGTCGACCACCGCGCGGTATCGCGTGTTGTGCAGCGTCTCCTGCTCCACCGCCTGGCTGGCCAGAATCGCGACGCACGCCAGCATGTCGAGGTCTCTGCCGGCGAACGGACGAGTCGGATCGTTCGTGTCGAGATAGATCGCCCCCAAGGGTTCGCGCGCCGAGTCGATCAGCGGCGCGCACATCACGCTGCTCTGCTCAAAGTCGTGAATCGAGAATTCGTCGGACGCGCCCTCCGACTCCAGCACGTCCTGATTCACCAGCGATTTCCCCTCCTTGAATGCTCGTCGCACGATCGAGAGCATGAGCGGGCCGAGCGTGCCCGGAACCTCGCCGTTCCGGACTCTTCCGGCGTCAAGCACCAGTCGCCGCGTCGCCTGATCCAGACGCAGCACACAGGCCCGCTCCGTCTGCGGAAACACGCGAAACAGGCCGCCCAGGATCTGGTCATACAGATCGTCGAGGTCCAGCCAGTTGCTGATGTGGCGCGTCACGTCGAGCACCGCCTGCAACTGGATCTCCGCGTCGTCCTGCCTGTCGGACTTGACGGTGTAGGGATCCTTGACCGCCACCGCTTCGCCGTTGAGCGGCGACCTGACTTGGAAGTGCGCCGTCTCGTCACCGCTCCAACCGCCAGACACCGGCGTTTCGCGGTGCGTCTGGGCGGCCTCGTCTTCAAGAAACTTCAAGACGACGTCAAACAGCCCGATCGTGTCCCCGCTCTTCAGCCTGCGGCGGTCGACGACCTTCTCGCCGTTGACCATCGTTCCGTTGCGGCTGTGCAGATCCTCGATCTCGTATCCGCTCGCAGTACGCAGAATCCGCGCGTGCCGGCGGGAGATGGTCTCATCCTCGAACACCAGATCGCTGTTCAGGTGACGGCCGATCAGAAACGGCGTCCCGACAACTTCCACACAACGCCCGGCGCACGAGCCCCGCTCGACCGAGAGAAACGCCATACCAAAACCTCCGTGTCTGCAGCATCCGTCGGCCGCATTCTTGCAAAACAGAGACCTGCTCGACAAGCAAGAGTCGGCTGATTTCGTCCGAATCGACGGGCCCGGGAACCGGCGGGACGTCTCGCACTCGGAATGCCGCAGCCGCCCGGTTCCGGCCGGCATCATCCTTGCAACGCCCCTCCACGCCCGTCAGAATGACTACTCGTCGGCAACCGCTCCCGGAGAACGGTTGTGAACATCGCCGATCGACCGCCGTTTCTTCAACTGCACGTCTCAGGCGACGCAATTTCTCCGTCACGATTCCGTGACGTTTCCGGTGGCCCAACAGTCTGCAAACAGGCGAGAATCGATGGAAATTAAGGAAGGCCAGACCGTCGGAATTGACCTCGGCACCACCTACTCTGCGCTTGCGCAGCTTGATCCCGAGGGGAACCCCACCTCGATCAAGAACGCCGACGGCAAGACGATCACCCCGTCGGTCGTCCTCCTGGGCGACGACGGCAAAGTCATTGTCGGCCCGACCTTCGAGCGGATGTCGCTGGAGGATCCCAGTCACATCGTGGAAGCCATCAAGCGGCAGATGGGCAACAAGGATTTCTTCGTTGTCTATCAGAACAAGAAGCTCACGCCGGAGTTCATCTCGGCGTTGATCCTGAAGAAGCTCAAGCAGGACGCCGAGGCCACCATCGGACCGATCACGAATGCCGTGCTCACCGTCCCCTATTACTTCAACGACGTGCGGCGCAAAGCCACGCAGGATGCGGGACGCATCGCGGGCATCAACGTCATCGACATCATCAATGAGCCGACCGCAGCCACCCTCGCATACGCCTGGCAGCGCGGCGAACTGGGACGGCAGGACATCGGAAACAAGGAGCGAACGATCCTGGTTTACGACCTCGGGGGAGGAACGTTCGACGTCACGGTCGTCCGTTACACGCCGACCTCCTTCCGGGTGCTGGCGACCGACGGCGACGTCATGCTGGGCGGCCTCGACTGGAGCCGCCGCGTTGTGGACCACATCGCCGAGCAGTTCCATCGCAAATTCAACGAAGATCCCCGTGAAAATCCGGAATCGATGATGACCCTCACCCAGGAGTGTGAGGACGCAAAACGCGACCTGAGCAACAAGGCCCAGGTGCCGGTCAATTGCTACTACAAGGGCAAGAATCTCACGGTGGCGTTGACGCGCGGCGATTTCGAAAAAATGACGTCCGACCTCATGCAGAGAACGCGCGACACGACGGAACTCGTGATGCAGCAGGCCGGCATGAAAAAGGGCGAACTGGACGAGGTCGTCCTGGTCGGCGGGTCGACTCACATGCCCGTCGTGGAAGCCATGCTCAAGGACGTCACCGGACGCGAACCCTCACGCGACGTCATCCCGGAAGAAGCTGTCGCTCAGGGGGCCTGCATTCATGCCGCCATTCTGGAAGCCAGGGCGACCGGAGGCGACACGCGGCTGGGACGGGCGATTATCAACAGGCTTCGGGCGGTCAACACCACCGACGTCAACTCGCACTCGCTCGGCGTGAAGATCACCGATCCCAACGATCGCTCCCGGAAAATCAACCACATCATGGTCCCCAAAAACACCGCCGTGCCGCATAAAGTGACGCAGCGGTTCGCGACGAACTCGCAGAATCAGCAACGCGTGCACATCTGCGTGCTCGAAGGCGAAGCCTCCGACCCGGACGCCTGCACCACCATCGGCGACTTCCGTGTCGTCAACCTGCCGCCGAATCTCCCGGCCGGATCGCCGGTCGAAGTCACCTACGAGTACGACAAGAACGGCCGCATCGGCGCGCACGCCCGCGAACTGACGGGAAACGCCGAAGCACAGATCGAAATCGACCGGGCGCAGGGTCTCGATACGGAGGGCGTCTCCGTGTTCGAGCAGTTGGCCTCGCAATACGAAGTCGAATAAGCGGCGGACCCCAGTTGATCGAACTTGTCCGGTCCCTCCCTCCGGAACGCGGAGTGCAACAGTCTGCTGCCGCCGGACGAGTCGTCGCAGATGGAGAGCGACATTCGTGAGACTTTTTGGCGGACTCGCCGTACACTCAGACTGATCAGGCAGTTCTTCCAGGCCGCTCGAGCGAATCGCTCTACCATGTCTCCGCGTCGAGCGGTGTTTGGACTGTCGAGGACGAGCATCCGCGAGACAGATCGCCAACACTGATTTGCAAAGCGCTATAACGACTGATGGATGTTTACAAGGAATGGCTCGGCATCCCCGAGGGTCCGCGTCCGCCGGACCATTACGAACTGCTGCGCTGCGTCCGGTTTGAGGACGATCCGGAAAAGATTCGCACGCACTATAAGAAGCTGAACGCCCACGTTCGCAAGTACGCCACCGGCCAGTACTCGGTGCAGTCGCAGGAACTGCTCAACGAAATGGCCAAGGCGATGCTCTGCCTGACCGACCCCGAGCGGAAGCGCGATTACGACGAATCTCTCGGCCGCGAGTTCGCGCCGCAACGCGACGAGTTCGGACGCATGCCCCTGCTCGACGTCCTCGTCCGGCAGAAGCACATCTCGCGGGAGCAGAAAAAAGAGGTTGAAAGCTACGCCTCCCGGACCGGTTTGTCCGAACGGGACGCCGTCGTCCAGATGAAACTCGTCGGTCCCGAACCGGCGGCGCAGGCGCTCGCGATTCAGCTCGGTTTCTCCTACGTCGATCTCGAAGACATGCTTCCCGAGGACCACATTCTCGACATGGTTCCGCGGGCCCTCGTCAAGAAGCACTCCATTTTGCCACTCTTCATCGATGACGACCGGTTGTTGATCGCCTGCGTTGACCAACCGGGGCACGAACTCGAAGAGGAACTCCGCCTCCGCTACGACGTCCCCATCCGCCCTGTCATCACCACGCCCAGGGCCGTCAATCAGGCCATCGCCAAATTCTACGCGCCCGGAGTCCGCGACGAGGCCGCGGCCGCTCAGACGGCCGGAACCGCCAGACCGGCCGCTGCGAAATCCTCGGGACGCAGCAAAGAGCCGCGCAAAAACTGGAATCAGCTCTCTGCCGAGGAGCAGCACAAGCGCAAACAGATCGGCTACATCATCATCTGCTGGACGCTCATCATCCCGATGTTGCCGCAAATTCTCTATCACGTCGGCGTGACGACGGTCCCTCTGCTCGGTTTCTTCCCCTGCCTGGCGCTCGCTGCCGTCGCCGGAGGCCTTGCAGGCTGGTGGGTCACGCAGAACTACTGGAAGTGACGGTCCCGCGCGGCGGAAAATCAGCTCCAGGAGGGGCCGCTCTCAGGACCAATCGTCTGTGATTACAAATCGCGATTCGCCGGCGTGCCAGGTCGCTTCAGACATCACTGACAACCGTTGCACCCGGAGCCCGCCGACCGCCCAGGGCCGTCGATATCGCGATCTCGTCGCGCAGGGCCCCGAGCGATGCGTTGATTGCGTCGAGTTCCATCACAGCCCCCCGCGCCTGACGGCAACTCTCCTCGAGGTCAGGGAACAGCCCGCTTCCGAAGCGTCGGTGCACCATCTCCCGCGCAAGTTCATCGATTTCGGCGTTCAGTCCTCTCCGCAGCCTGTGCGTAAACGCCATCAACAGGAGCCCCGCCCATAGCAGGAAGAACAGCAACGCCGGAATGTAGAAATCGGTCGAGAGCAGGGGAGCGTCGTGAATCCACGAATCATAGAAGAAGTTCTTCCCCACCCGGTACAGCACGAACATCAGATAAGCCGCGAACATCAGTTCGTAGAACAGCCGCACGAACCACCGCGAGTTGCGTCGCGCCAGCCGGTCGATCACGTCGTCGATTCGTCGCGCCGCGTCGGTGAGAAAATCCCGCTCCAGTTGCGCAGCGCGCCCCTGCAACTCGGTCAGGGAGCGGGTCGACTCTTCCGTCTGCAGCATGCCGGCGCTCCGCCGATGCCCGTCCACAACCAGGCTCGCCTCCCGCAGGGTCGCGTCGTCGAGGCAGAACGCCGACTCCAAGTTCTCCTCCGCCTGCCTCTCGGCCCGGCGGCCTGACCACCACCGCGCCCCCTGCATCGCGCCGACCAGAGCCATCTGAGCCGCGCTCCGCGACCGGAACAGCGCGAACGAAGCGATCAGCGCGCCCAATCCCTGGTAGAGCCGCAACAATCCCGAGAAGGGACTGAAGCCCCAGGTTTCGGTCACGGCCGCCAGCAGCCGACGCTCCCACAGATGCCGGCTGCCGATCAGTTCGCCGCGCAGCGTCGTCGAGAGCGACTCGCTCAGCGCGGCATTCTGCTGCGCGAGGGCTTCTTCAAGGTCATCCAGACGGGGCGCCTCCGGCTGCAGCAGTTCCCGGCACCGCCCCACCACGCCCAACAGCAGGTCGACGACGTTGGCGCGGCGAACCCGCATCCGTTCCGAGGCAGCAAGCTGGGTGGTCAGCAGGTCCTGCAGCCGCGCCAGATCCCCGCTCGGTCTCTGTGACGCCTGTTGCTCCTGCAGTCCGCGCAGCGAATCGATCAAGAAGACGTCGGGAATTTCGTAGTGTTCGCGCAACCGCGCCCGCCAGTCTTCGCGAACGTCCTCGTCGAGGTCTGCATGCGTCTGCACGAAGACCAGCCGGCAACCGGCCGCCGCCTGGCCCAGTTCCTCAGCGACCCGCGCCGAACGATACTTCTGCTGCGTCGACGTGTAAATCAGCACATCGCAGTAGGGGAGCAGCGCATGCAGCCGTTGCAGGTTGCTCCCCGCCTCCTCGGTCTCGCTCGTATCGGGATCGGGACAATCAATGAGCACCAGATCTCTGAGAATCTCGGCGTCGCGTCTCACGATCTCGACTTCGTCCAGCGGCAGGCCGATCGGCTCGAGATCGGCCTTCGGATGCGCGATCACGATCGGGCGGCGGGTCGTCGGCCGCTCCCTTCCCGACTGCGTGCACTCTTCGCCGACGATGGCGTTGATCAGTGAACTCTTCCCCGTTCCCGTGCCACCGAAGGTTGCGACGACAATCGGAGCCTCGAGCCGCACCCGCAACGTCTCCGCGCGGCCCAGGGCGCGCTTCACCATCGTCTGGGCCTGTGACAACGGTTGCCACGCGGTCCGGCGGTCGGCCCATTCGGCGGCGCGAGACGTCGCCTGGTCGAGCCGCGCCAGCATCTCGAGTTGAGCCACTTGTGGTTCGTGCATGGCAGTCTTTCACTCGGCCGATACGGATTGACCAGTGCTTTGAGGTTCGGTGTCCGACGCCGGGACCGTCGCCAGCGACTCGCGAATCTCGCCCATCAGCCGCGTCACGTCCGTAAACGGTTCCGATTGCGGGATCGCGGCCGCCGCCTGCACTTCGGTCGGGAGCGTTCCGAGCAGATGCTCGCTCAACATTCCGGCCAGCCACGCGGCCCGTTGCGCCGCGAAGCCGGCGTGCAGCCTGCGGAATTTCGCTTCCAGGTAACCGGTCCCGCTCGCGGCGCCCTCGCTCAGAACCGTGTCCCCCACGGCCGCCGTCAGTGTGCCGCCGGCGACGTCTCCGGCAACGTGCAGCGCCCCCTGCATCGCCGAATCAGCGACGACCGGCGCGATCACCTCACCGACCGGCGCGAATCCCGTGACAAACAGAATGACGCTCGTCGCCGGACGGGCCGCCGCCGCCGCCATGTCGATCCTTCGGAAGAACTCGTAATGCCGGGGGCTCTCCTCGCGAAATCCGGCCAGTTCCCGTGCCACCAGAGCATGCAGCTCCTGCTGCAGGTCAAGTTCCCGGTGCCGCGACCGGACTCGCTCGATCAGGGCGCTGCGGGACGTGCCCGCCAGCGCGCGTTCGAGCCGCGGTTTGAGAACGTCGTTGCCCAGTTCCGTGAGGAATGTCAGCTTCGAGTAGACCTTTTCGATCGCCGTGAGAACCGCCGACCATTCCCGTTCCTGGTAGATCTCCCAGGCGGACCGGGTCTCGCCCTTCAGTTTCTGCCGGGCCGCCCGAAACGGCCAGGTCAGGCCTCGGCCCAGTGCGTTGTAGGCGCCGTGCACCTGACCGGTCCATCCGGTGCGCTGCTGCTGCCACCAGGTGCGAATCTCGCCGATCAGCAGCGGATTCGGCACGGTCGGCCACTCTTTGACTTCAGCCAGTTGGTTCGCGGTCAGCAGTTCAGCCGCCGACGCGAACTCCCGGCACGCCTGCCGGATCTCCCGCAGATAGGCCGGCACCCCCTCGGTTTCATCGACCAGGTGCTGCATCGCCCCGCGCAGCGCGCGGACCTTGACCTCGCCGAAACGGAGCCGCGAGAGGTCTTCCAACAGGCTGCGGGCTAAATCTCGATTCGCGTCGTCCGGCTCGTCCGTCCCGGGACGACTCCGCTCGAAGAAGGACAGTTTCAACGATTCCGCGGCCCGCCGGTCGTTCGGCGCGACATAGATCCACTCAGGCTCGACGCGGGTTTCGGTACAGAAGGTGTCGAGCCAGCGGGGCCAGAATTCTTCATCTTCGGGCAGCAGGCATTGGTTGAAGACGACGATCACCGCCTTGTCTTCCTCCGCCGCCTTCCGGAAGAACGCCTTCACGGCTGCGTCGTTGTATTTCTGTTGCGTCAGCACCGCGATCAGCAGGTCCGCCGAGCGCCGAATGTGGTCGGCTCGTTCCCAGTTGATGCGGGCGTCGCTGTCGATGTCGGGCGTGTCGAGGATCAGCAGGTTGTCCGGGCAGTCCGGTGAGGCCCGCCAGAACAGCCGATGCTCGTCGGTCTCCTCCAGCGCCGCGGCCGGGTCGTTCCACTCGATCAGTTGAAAGCCGGGAAACACGGCCGAGAGATCGTGTTGCTGGTCGAAGCCTTCCGAGATCAGGCAAACCGGGTGCTTGGTTCCCGAGGCGAGGGGACTGGTCGCGCTGGCCTGTGTGCCGGCCAGATGATTGAAGATGACGCTCTTGCCGATGTTGGTTCCGCCGACGACCGCCACGACGAGGTACGCTTCGTCGGAAAGCTGCGGGATGAGCTTGCGCTGCAGCAGTTCCCACCATTCGCGTCCGGCCAGCGGTGGGACCGACGCCGTGTGGGCCGCGTCCTCCAGCGCAATCAGCGACGCATTCAGCCGGCGGATCGTCTCGGCGTACGTGGCGAATTGTGCCGACATCTTGTTCTGCAGCGAAGTGACGGAACCCGGCCGGAAATCTCACGTTAATCCATGATTCGCCGGTTGCGGCCTGGTCTTCGAGTATAGCAGGTGAATCGGGAGCGACGCGCGATCAGGCGCAGAGTCCCGCCGGTTGCAACCGGCAGGCGTTGCGCCGGTCAAGTCGATCAGTGCATCGGGGCGCAGGGGGCGGCTGCGGCGCAGCGGTCCTGAAGACCGAACGGCTTGCAATCCACGGCCCGGCAGCAGCAGGAGAGTTCCCACTCCCACACGCATTTCTCGCCGCACTCCCACTCGCGCTTCACGAGCTTGCGGACCTTTTTGACCTTCCCGCAGCTTGGCTTTTCGCAGCACTTCTGCCACGGCCATTTGATGCCCGGAACGCAGATGTACTCGCACTCTACGTCGAAACCTTCCTTCTCGACGGTTTCACGCTTCACGACAGGGCGGCAACAGTAGATGCACTCGATCGCCGTCGCACAGCTCCCGGCCGGCTTGCAGCACACGGGCGGACGCGCGCAGTCGTCGGCGCGGGAATCCGAAGCGATCGTCGCGAAGGCGACGAGGACTAGTGCAGCGAAACAGCGATTCATCAGACGTCCCTCCATCAAGCAGTCGGCAGGCGTGTCTCCCCGCACGCTTATCGGCACAAGCGGAATCGCCGTTCGACACGGATCAACCCGCGCAATCGCTACCACTCGCACGGCGGTCGGCTTGTGACGGTTGTAACGGACGTGCGTGTCGCTCGTCGGCAGGTATTGCCGAAGGTTTCCCGCACGTCGCATCCGGCGGGCTTTGGAGGCGCCGTAATCGGGATTCCGATCAGCTTCCCAGCGACTGAAGGAACGCGAGCAGATCGCGGAATTCCTGGACTGTCATCCGGTCTTCCAGCTTCTCCGGCATCACCGAAGTCCGCAGCGGCGTGCGGAGGTCGATGTCGATTGTTTCCAGTTCGGTTGTCTTGCCGTCGGCGTCGCCCAGGACTGTCTTGCCCTTGTTCTCGTGGACAATCATCCCGGTATGCACAACGCCCCCGGTATCGAGCATATTCCACGTCGTGAACTGCGGAGCGACCTCCTTGCTCGGCTCCAATATGGAGTCGATCAGCTTCTCGCGTGAACTCGACCGCCCGATGTTCGACAGATCCGGACCGATCCGCCCCCCACGGCCGTTGACCGTGTGACACTTGTAACAGGCAGGTCCGTTGGGGTGGAAGAAGACCCGGCGGCCGGCGTCCCGGCGTTGCGCTTCACCATCGTCTCCTTCGTGTTGCAACGCCGTTCGCCATTCGTCGTCGGTCTGCGGCCGGTTACTACGGTCAACTTCGTTGGACGATTGAGGCCTGCCGTCGGGCGAGAGCAGAGCAAGCTGCGCCTCGATCTCCGCCCAACCGCCCTCCGGATCAGGCTGTTCGAGCACGCCATTGACGAGCGCTTCCGCGAGATCCGGCTCTCGCAGGGCGGCCGCACGGAGCGAGCGGAGCATCTCAATTTGCAGGGGCGGCGTGAGCGTGAGCAGGAGGTCGAACATCGCATCGACGGTTTTCGCAGAATCACCGTTCCGCAGAACGGCGTGCGCCAGTCCCAAGATCGCTTCAGCGCGGATGATGTCGGTCTCGTCATCATCGCCGGCCAGTGCGAGGAGTCTGTCTGCCGTTGCGTAGGGCGAAGCCGCGAGCGTGCGGAGGGCTTCGAGGCGTAGTGCGCGATCGTCGGAGGTCAGGAGTTGTTCCAGCAATGGCTGATCGAGCCCTTCGTCTGCCGGGTCAACCAACCGCAGGGCCTGCACTTTCACGGAAGCCGGCGTCTCTGCGTCCTTGAGCAACGGCAAAACGTACTGCCCGGCCGGCGTCTGATCAAAGTCTTTCGGATCTTTTCCGTCGAGCATTTCCAGCGCGGCGAGCGTGGCGAGGAAGAGGTCCGTCGTCATCGGCTCCGACTGCAACACCGCCTCCACCTGCGGCCGGAG
>ERZ869936.2113-NODE-2113-length-12217-cov-5.123582_pt1 | contig 12217 bp, 10 predicted proteins | sample MGYA00520876_ERZ869936 | MGnify/ENA primary metagenome ERZ869936 (study PRJEB32218, sample SAMN09650985) | biofilter metagenome | isolation source: enrty point of leading RO module | place: Saudi Arabia: Thuwal, RO plant located on Red Sea | collected 2016-02-17 ... | reverse complement strand
GTGATAGATCTTGGGCGCGAGGTCGCGTATCGACAGGGAAAGGAAAATCAGATTCGGGTCGAAAGCGACTAGTTCCGATTGCTCATCGAGAACGCACTGAAAATACTGGTTGAACTGGCCAACCATGTGGCGGGTCACGATGCCGTCGCAGGCGTTGCGGACAGTTACGTAGTCGGGCAGGGGCTCCAGCGTATGGCTGCCAAGGTAGGCAATCCGAACCTGGGGCTCAAGCGCCGCTGTTTGCAAGCGCCGGCAGGCCAGCGCCACGTCCTTGGCGGAGAAGCAGCGGAAATCCGCCCCCAAAATCTCTGCCGGTATCTCCCCGCCCAAGGCCGTATTTTGAAGTACGGTGCTCATATCGCACCTCACCGCAGCTTCGCTCGACCAAATTATAGTTGTCTATACTACAATCTTTTTGAGTTGTTCATTGACTCCATTTTGAAGCTTTGCTTTCCCCAGCGCAAGGTCCGATCGTTTCCGGCCGGGGGGAGGAGTTGGTGGTCATTTGGTCGCGCGTGACAGGGGGCGCTCAGCGCTGCGGCGTAAGCCGTTCCCCGCGGGCGGGCGACAAGCCGCCGCGCACGTAGAGCCAGGCCCCGGGAAGGGAAATGACCATCGTTACGGCATAGAGCATAAGTGAAAAGGAAACCGCTTGATCCGCCGAGGCTCCGACTAGCCCGAACAGGACGATAAAGCCGAGTTCATTGAGGCCAAGGCCGCCGATCGATATGGGTATTTGGCTCCAGAAAGCGCGCATCGGGATGAAGATCAGAAGGTGGACGAAGGTCACGTCGACGTTGAGCGCCCAGGCGCAAAGAACGGCAGGGACGATCCGGAACAAGGTCGCAAAGGCTGCGGCCGTCATGGACCAGAACATCAAGACCGGCTGTGCTTTGTAATCGTCCAGGCAGGCGTAGAACTTGTGCAGGCGCTTGCGTATCGGGTGCATCAGCCTCGGCGATAGTAGCCAGTCGAACCATCGCCGAAAGGTCGGGTTCATAATGGCGACCGATCCGGCCAGGCCGAGACCGAAGCCCAGCCAGGCCAGGACGCTGAACTCCGGCGGAATGCCCGGAGGGGCGAGCGCCAGCCCGATGAGGGCCATGGCCGCGAGGGCGATCATGCCCAGGGCCCGTTCGACCACGACCGAGGAGAATGACAAGGCCAGGTCGGCCGTGGTGCGCGACATGCCGTAGACACGGGTTACTTCGACCCCGATCGAGCCGGGCAGGAAGAAACCCAGGAAGTTGCTGACGAAGGTTAGCCGAAGGATGCGCGGGAAAGTGACCTCCACGTTCTTGCCGTGGACCAGCAGGTACCAGCGGAAGGCGGCGAAGAAGCGGCCCGCGAGGGCCACAAGGACCGCCAGCACGGTCAGGTCGGGGCGGGCCGAGGCCAAAAGCTGGCCGGTCTTGGACAGGTCGATCTGACTGAAGACAAACGCCAGCAGGACCACGCTGATTGCGATGCGCAGCCAGTTCCGCCAAGCCGGCCGGTCAGGGCCCCTGGGTTTCTCAGCGGTTTCACTCATGCCGTATGCGCACCATCAAGTAATTGAGACCGGCATCGCGGCGTGCGCACCAGGCCGCCCGAGGTTAAGCCGCGCTATTCGTGTCCGGTCGGATATTCGACGAAATAACGTGGGAACCCCTTAGCGGAACCGACCGCTTGCCAACGAAAGCCTCTGGACTTTGGCCTGTAGTAGACCGGCATGTATCCAGTTGTCAGTGTGCTCGCGGACTCGCAGGGCGGAAGGTCTGTCCGGTGCCAAGGGTTAGCCCAAGCTCCAAAGGCGCCAGATTCCAAAATGTCTCCGGTCACCCACTGCAATTTGCGGAATGTGCACCAGTACCGCAGGCCAATCCACGCCTCCGCGTCAATGTCAAAATTGCGTGCGAGGAACGAATGAGTCTCCGCATCAGGTATGACGGCCAGCCGGCCGGGAACACCTTTATAGACCAACTCAGTGGCCAGCGTCTGAGCCTCTTGCCAATAGAGCCCGCCTCGAGTTTCTTTTCCTATCCGCAACTCGAAATAGCTCTTGGTGGCGGGGTTGTAAATCGGCCGGCCATAGGGGCTATCCGCTAGTCCCGATGGGGCCGCGAGCGCCAGCGTCACTCCCCCTGCGGCGACGAACAATAATGACCTTAGCGCTGTCAACATCTCCGTCTCCCGTACTTGGCGAGCCGCGCTCGGCGGCTCAGTTATTCTCCAACGCACAATCCATTTTAACATGTCCAGCGATACTGCGTTGACTAGGCTGGGACTCTGAATTTTTCAAGCTTTGGCATCCCCTGGCCGAAGCTAACCGGGCCGCGACTTTGCAGCCAGATTTCGAGCATGGCTATGTCCCAAGCGACGCCGCAATTCTGGCCAGAATGTCCCTGGCGTACGTTGGAAGTTACGAGGTCGAGCCAGCGGGCGGAAAAAATTCGGCGGGCCTTCAAGCCAGACAGGGAATCGCAAAGGAGCGCCTGCAGTTGGGCATTGCGATCTATGTGTTCGAATGTCGGTAAGCCAAACCCGTGCTTGCTCTTGTTGATTGTTTCTTTAGCGAGAATGGGGCGCACGGCGTTCTTATAGAATGACCGAATTTCTCCGTTCCTGCACAGCCAATCAGGCGGAACCTTGGCCGCGAAAGCGCCAAGTTCGTCGTCCAGAAACGGAAAGCGGACCCTAACGCCTGCCAGCTCGCATGCCTTGCGAACCTTGCGCAAGTCGCTATCCGCTAGCGTGATGCGGAGATCGACGCTCATCATCCTTTGTAGATCGGTCGCATTGGCTGTGCCGAAAAACATGTCCTCGACAAACCTTTGTGGCGCCATGGGATCAAGCGTCGCAGCTACGTCTGGCTCAAAGATCTGATGAAAATCGACCTGCTCGAATACATTCGAAGATGTCAACCTGGCCGGAATGGATTGCCGCGCCCGCCTTATGTAATTGCTGGCTCTACGAAAGAGCGGAATTTTATCCTTCATCGGCAGCCAGGGAATGAGCGGTTCCAGGACAAGCGTCCGGGCAATGGATGGTATGCGCTGATACTTTTGATAGACACCGTCGTCCAGGTAGCGGGAGTTGCCCGCGAAGAGTTCGTCCCCACCATCCCCTGCAAGCATAAGATCGATTCCATGTTCCTTCGCTCTCAAGGCGCAAAAGTACGTCGGTACGACGGACGAATTCGCGAAGGGCTCGTCATAGGCGCATGCAATCTTGGCGACAGACTCAAGCATGTGATCGGCGCCCAGAAAAAAGATGTCGTGTGTGGCCCCGGCATGCTTCGCAGCCGTAATGGCATAGGGCGTCTCGTCATAGGCTTGATCGCGGAAGCCAATCGTGAAGGCCTTTGGGCTTTGACCCGAGACCTCGGCCAGTAAAGAAGTGACGGTGCTGCTGTCGAGACCGCCGCTTAGAAATGCGCCAATTGAATTTGGATTTTCGTCGGATATGCTGCGGCGGAGCGCCCCGCGAAGCGCCTCGAGCAACTCCTCCTGAAGAGAGCGCTCATCTTGGCTATTCGAACTGCCGTACGGCATGCGCCAATACTGCCGCAAGTGAGCCGCGCCGTTCTCGTACAGCAAGTATTGGCCGGGTAGCAGCTTTTCCTGCTCCTTGTAAATCGTTGCGGGCGCGCAGACTTTGTCTATGAAATACAGATAATTATAGATCGTCTGCACCTCGATTGTAGCGTCCACCGCTGGATAGGCGCGTACGGCATCTGCCGTCGTGCCAAACACCACCCCACCGCCGGAAAGTCGTGCGAAACACAATGTTTCGACCCCAAAGCGATCGATGGCAAGCAGTGCCCTGCGATTCGCTTTGTCCACGATTGCAATAGAAAAGGCGCCACGGAGCTCACTCAGGAACTCATGCCCGCGGTTCACGAACTGCTGTGCAACCGCATAGGCGTGTCCTCGTTCCTGGGCCAATGACTGGACCGAGGAGTCAGACCAATATGGATATCCGTGAAGCGCTATCGCGATGTCGTCGCTCTCGTGCCAATGAACGCACTGCGATTCCGAGCGAATGCCAAGCGCGAATTGGCGGTCGAACGAGATTTTCTGGAGCGTATTCCCCTTTGCCGCGAGGCTATCGGACATTTCTTGCGCAACACTGTTCGGTGCCTCCACCGCGGCGTCACCGGTTATCCAACCAAAGATCCCTGACATTCTCTAATTCACGCTTTTCCAGTTTGCGTCTGCGGAAAATCTACGACTCGGTCAGGAGTCGAACCAGCCTGTCCAGCGATACGGCGCGCCCTGAAATCATGCAGCGCGGCCATGCCAAACCAGCGAAAGCAGTTGACGTGATAGATTTTTCGTACGCTTTCGGTCCAGCGGAGATGCCAATCCATGATCGGGCCGTAGAATTCTATCCGCTGGGTGTCACTTTGTTCAAAGATGTGCCGGAAAATCTCATAACGCATGAGTTGTGCTGGCGATGTGCTCTTTATGCTGTGATCGTGTGCGGTCTTGAGTACGATGACATCGCGGCCGCCTTCTATACATATATCCGACGCAGCCAACGAGTCGTCCAGATAGTATTGGTAGACTGCGGCTTTGCCCTTGGTGGCGAATCTTTCAAGCATATCCACGTAAAAAAGACCTTGTGGGTCGCGCGCCGAGACAGCGGTGTCAATGCTAGCCTTCCAACCGGATTGCTCCAGGGTGGCGTAGGATTCAACCGCTGTCTGCATGTCGCTCGGTGCCCGGAGAATTTCAAGCCGCGCCTTGATTCCCTCGCGCGCCAGCCTGTTGGATTGGCGTTTTATGTCGCGGCGGAAATTCTTGCTTCGTTGATTCCAGTAGTCCTCGAACTTGCCTTGTACCTTGACGTGCGCCGTCGTGATGTAGTCCGCCGTACGGAGGCGGCCGGTATGCCTTGGGCGGGGAAAATGTTCGGGATCCAGTTGCGATAGACCCGCAACGAGGGCCATTCCGGGCAGGGATTCGATTAACTCCAATAGGCATTCAACGAAATTCACCTTAGATGCACACATCCAAAGACCGAGGGGGGCATTGGCTGGCTGGAACGTTTGCCAAGAAACGCGGTTCGTTTGCTGAAATAGTCCCATGGCTAACGTAGTTTGTCCTGCTCGGTAGATTCCGAGAATTTCGCGTCCAGTAGCGAACGCCCGTGCGAGGGGTAGAACGAAATCCTGGTCGAGCAAAGGAGAGTTGCTGGATTGGCGATTGAGCGCCTGCCATTCGCCGATCCAAGCTTCAAATTCCCGAATAGGATAAAACTGCCAAGTCATTTTATCGACCGTTTCCGCAGGTTGCGGCCCCAAATTTTTTGCATCGGACTTATACCCGCGAGACGCAAGCGCGCCTAAGCGTCTCCACCATCCAGTTAAGATCGCTTTCGGTCAGTTCTTGATGGCACGGTATCTGGATCACATTCCGTGAGTAGCTTTCACTAACAGAACATGATGTTTTGTCGGTGTCCGGCCAGAGGAACTGGCCAAACCTTTGCATCGGCATGGCGGCATCCTCTAGCAGCGGGAATATCTTCGGAAGATTTTCGATCCAAAGAGGCAGCATGTAAGGAACAACGCCATCGAACAGATCAGGCAATATCGGTCGGCACCCTTTAACTTTTTGTAGCTGGCCAAGCAGGTGTGCGTAATTCTCTCGGCGTCGATTGACATGGTCTTGCGCTTGCAGCGAAAGATAAGAAAAAAGGCGCCTACAGGAGCTAAGCATTGGGCAGTCGGACAAATTGGAATCAAACCGGCTGGAGCGTCCGCTTAAATCGGTGGTGGTTTCACTCTCCGTACCGGCAGGTTCGCGGATCGATTCGGTGCGCGAGCGTGCCCGTATTGCGCTCAAAATGTCGATTGCCATCTGTGCCGGGGCAAGGGGCCACAACCGCCCATAATATCGCGCTTGGTCGAGAATTGTGGTCAGGGCGCGCAGATTGCTCCCGGGGTGCGAGGTGCTCGTATCAAGGCCGCTCAATGCGTGGCGTGACGACACAAGGCAAGCACCTTCCGGAATTGGGAAAAATTTCCACATGCTCGCAATTGCGTAGTCGCCAAACGATCCGATCGGTGCTCCTTCGATCCGCCCATAGAAGGCGTGTGCGCAGTCCTCGATAAGCACCAGCTTGTGCCGGTCGCATAGATCGCGCAGTTGGGCAACGTCTTGATGGAAGCCGAAATAATGGGTGGCAATCACGGCGCGTGTGCGGCTGTCCACTCTGCTCTCGATATCTTGGATATCGACGCGCAGATTCTCCCGCACCTTGTAGAAAATGGGTTTTGCGCCAGCGTGCAGAACAGGGTAAATCATTGAATCACAATGATAAGCGGGGACGAGCACCTTGTCGTCCGGCTGCAAATCGAAGTGTTTAAAGGCCAGGGCGATGGCATATCGCCCAAGGCGCAGAAAGGATGACGATCCCACATCCAAAACATTTGGGTATTGGTGAGGCCAGCCCGGCGCCATGGAGTGACCGGACAGCACCGGATACACCGGTACGTCGGCGACAGGAATCTGGCGAGAGATATTGGGTCGGCTGGGAGCGCCTTCCGGCCCGGTCAACGAGACGGTCATGCGGCGCTGACCGCGGCGCGATGGAGTGCTGATCGTGTTGCCCAACATTGCTTCAGCTATCCCCGATTTATTCTGATGGGCATTAAAGGCGTTCATTGTGCCAGTCGGGCCATTGATGCAGTTGGGCTCTTTTTGACGTCGAGCTGAGAAATATTGGGTCCATTACTTAGACTGCGGCAAGTTTGAACTTTGTTAAGAACTGATGATGAAATGGGGCCAAGTTTTGGTCTGTGGTACAGGCACTCTCTCATATCAGTCTATTTTGCCAACCACTCCACGCACCAGGCGTGAACCTGATCGCGCCGGTCGGCGTTGGGGTAGGTGTGGGTGGCGTTGGGCAGCGGCCGCAGGGTCACGTCGGCGCGCCGGGCCCAGGCTCTCATTGGGCGGGCGCCGGCCACGGTGCCGTCGAATTCCCGGGCCACCAGGTCGTCGCCGCTCAGGATCACCAGCGTCGGCTTCTTGAAGCGGCGCAGGGCACCGCCGACGCGGCCCGGCAGGTCGGGCGCGCCTGCGCGCGCCGCACTGTAGACTGGCGCGGCCGGGTCGCTGGCGGGGGGCGCCCCAGCCGCCGGCTTGCCGGATTCGGGCTCCCTCTTGCCGCCGGCCAGGGTGGCCACGGCGCCGAAGAGGTCGCGCCAGGAATCTCTGAGGTCCAACTTGGCGCCCAGGACCTTGGACCAGAATTCGCGCGAGGTCAGGCGCTCGATGTAGTAGCTGGTCAGGCGGGCCCGAGCCAGGGTCTGGCCGGTGCGAACCCAGGGGTTGAGGATAATCAGGCCGCCGACGCGCGGGTCCTGGGCGGCATAAAACGCGGCCGCCGAGGCACCGTCGCACAGGCCCCAGAGGACCACATCCTCCAGGTCCGGAACCGCACCGAACAGGCAGTCGACGGCGGCCCGGATGTCCGGGTCCACGTCCTCGAACCCGGCGAAGGCGCCGCTGCTGTCGCCCATGCCGCGGTAATCGAAGCGCAGGACCGGGAACCCGGCGGCACTGAGCGCGCGCGCCAGCAGGACGAACTGCCGATGGCTGCCGACCCGGTATTGCGGCGCGCCGACTACCACGACCACGCCGCGCCGTCGCCGGGGTGTGCGGGTGTGCGGGCTGTGCAGGATACCGACCAGGGTTTCGCCTCGGCAGGAAAAGGTGAGGGCTCGCTCATTGAAGCCCTGCGCGCCTGGACCGCTCATTGCGGCCACAGCGCCGCGGTGCGGGCGATCAGCGCCTCGACCACGACGGTCTCCTCAATCGACCAGTAGGGGTCCCCGGCCAGGGTTTCGAAGTCGATGGCCACCCTGGCGCCGCGGAGCGTCTCAAGGGCTTGGGCCACGGTCGGGGTCGGCGCTGCACCGGCCTCGCCAGCGAGCTCCAGCCAAGTCATGGGGCAGGGGTATCCGGCCGCAAGCTCGGTCAGACGCAGGCCTTCAATGGCGGCGGCCAACTCGGGATGCAGCGCGTATCCGGCGATCTCCATGACCTCGCCGCCGCGCAGGCGCGCGCGCAGATCCTTCGCGGACTCCTTCGGTCCCGCTGGCCCGCCGGTCTGGCCGATGCCGGCCAGGGCGCGGACCCGTAGGAACTGATTGATCATCTGGTCGCCGCGCAGGACCGGGCTCCAAAGTACGAGGTGCTCCGGCGCCAGTTCTTGGCGGGCCAAAACCAGGGCCAGGCAGGCGCCGAGCCGGATGCCGACATACGACAGGCCGCCTTGCACGCGATCGTTCAGCCAATCGCGCGCCGCGGCGGCGTCTTGCAACCAGGTGTCCCAGCGCGCCTCGGAAAAATCGCCGGCACTGTCGCCGGTGCCATAGAGATCGAGCACCGTCGCCGCCACGCCCCTGGCCGCCAGGGCACGGCCGAGCAGGGCCATCATCCGGCGCGAACGGTTCATCTCCTCGGCGAAGGGCGGCAGGATCAGGGCGCCTGGTAACGTGCCTGGATCGGCCTCGGCAGGTGCGTAGGTTACGGTGAACAGGGGTCCGCTGAGACCCTCGATGAACCGCGGGCCCGGCTCTATGGGCACCGGCGTTGGGCCGGACACGCTCAGGCCTCGAGTTTGCGGTCCACGAAATCCGTCAAGGTGCCGACGGTGCGGAACACCTCGGCATCGATCTCGTCGTCCTCGATCATGATCCCGAAACGCTCTTCCATGCCCGCGATCACCGTGGCCACGGCCATGGAATCGAGTTCGGGCAGGCTGCCCAGCAGCGGCGTCGAGGGCTGCAGCTGGTTCTTGCGCTCGCCAAGCTGCAAGACTTCGCCCAGCAAGGACCGCACTTGTTCGAGACTGGCCATATCGCGTGTATCCTTGTCGGGGCGGTATCTTGAGCCGAGGTTTATTCCGGGGCCGCGGCTGCTCGGCGGAACGCCCGGCAGATGCCACGAAAGAAACGGATTTTCAAGAGGTTAATGATATTGTCGAAATAGTAAACAAATGGTACACGATTGCCTTGTAACGTCAGGCCTTTATCTAGAAATTTCAATCGGTGAGCGCCGTGAATTCATGGCCAAGACTTGCCGGTCGATGCAGAACCTCAGTAAATCACGGCTTCTCATGAGTCAATTATGACACGGCACGTGGCGGATCTGGTCTTTGGCGCCGCCACGCGTTGGCCGGACCGACCGGCCATGCGTTACGACGGGGCCGGATTGACCTATGGCGCGCTGGCCAAGCTCGTGTCCAGCGTCGCGGCCGGGCTTCGCGATGCCGGCCTGCGGCCGGGCGAGCGGGTCGCGGTCTACCTGGAGAAGCGGATCGAGACGGTCGCGGCCATGTTCGGCGCGGTCGCCGCCGGCGGCGTCTTCGTGCCGATCAACCCGCTGCTCAAGGCGCGGCAGGTCGGCTATATCCTGCGCGACTGCAACGTCAGGCTCCTGGTGTCCTCGGATATGCGGCTCCAATCCCTTGCTTCTGAGCTTGCCGAGTGTCCGGACCTTCACGGCACCGTCACGGTCGATGGCGAAGCCGCCGCGGAGCCGAACCGGACCTGGGCGCAGATCGCGTCCGCCAACGGCGCCGCGTTCGCGCATCCAGTGGGCCACGACGACAAGAGCCTGGCCGCGATCCTCTACACCTCCGGGTCGACCGGCATGCCCAAGGGGGTCATGCTGTCGCACCGGAACCTGTGCCTGGGGGGAGAAAGCGTCAGCAGCTACCTGGGCAATACGCCGGAAGACCGTATTCTGGCCGCCTTGCCGCTCAGCTTCGATGCCGGGTTGTCGCAGCTGACGACCGCGTTTCATGTCGGCGCCTGTGTGGTTCTGATGAATTACCTGTTTCCCAAGGACGTGGTGCGCCTGTGCGCGGCGGAAGGCATCACCGGCCTGACTGCGGTGCCGCCCCTGTGGATCCAGATCGCGCAGCTCGAATGGCCGGCCGAGGCCGCGCGCCGCTTGCGCTATTTCGCGAACACCGGCGGCCACATGCCGCGCGCCACGCTCGACCGCCTGCGCGCCATTTTTACTGAGGCGAAGCCCTATCTGATGTATGGCCTGACCGAGGCCTTCCGCTCGACCTACCTCGACCCCGCGCAAGTCGATACCCGGCCAAGCTCGATCGGCAAGGCGATTCCGAACGCCGAAATCCTTGTGCTGCGCCCGGACGGCAGTGTGACCGACCCAGAAGAAGTTGGCGAGCTCGTGCATTGCGGGCCGCTGGTCTCGCTCGGCTATTGGAACGATGCCGAGCGCACCGCGCAAAGATTCCGCCCGGTACCTGGCCGCCTCAATCCGGACGGCACCCCGGAGATCGCGGTCTGGTCCGGCGACCGGGTCAAGCGCGACAGCGAAGGCTTCCTTTATTTCGTCGGGCGCGGCGACGACATGATCAAGACCTCCGGCTACCGGGTCAGCCCGACGGAACTGGAGGAAACGGTCTACGCCAGCGGTTTGATTGGCGAAGTCGTGGCGCTGGGCCTGCCGCACCCGGTGCTTGGGCAGGCGATCGTTCTTGTCGTTACGCCGCCGGCCAGCGGCGCGTTCGACGCCGCGGCGTTTGCGACCTATTGTCGGGGCGAGCTGCCGGCGTACATGGTGCCGCAGCGCGTTGTCGAGCGACTCAGCCTGCCGCGCAATCCCAATGGTAAGATCGACCGCAAAGTGCTGGCGAGCGAATTGACTCTTGAGAAGGCAGAGGTTGCATCGTGACCGGGACCGGCCAAAAGGACAGCCAACGCTGGCGCGGCTTTCAGATCATCGACGCTTGCCTGGCGCCCGGCGGTGTACCCTTGCCGCGCCTGGCCGCGCGGGTCGGCCAGACACCGTTTTTCGCTTACGATAGAGCCCTGATCTCGCAGCGTGTCGCCGATTTGCGCAAGCATCTGCCGGACGACGTGGCTCTCAACTATGCCGTCAAGGCCAACCCCATGCCGGCACTGGTCCAACACCTCGCCGGTCTGGTCGACGGTTTCGATCTGGCCTCCGCCGGCGAGATGATGACGGCGCTCGACACAACCATGCCGGCGGAGCGCATCAGCTTCGCCGGGCCCGGCAAGACGCGTGACGAATTGACCAGGGCAGTCGCCGCCGGCATCACCGTTAATGTCGAGTCCGAGCGCGAGCTCGAAACCTTGAGCGAAATCGGCCGCAAGGCGGGACAGCGCCTGCGCGTGGCGATCCGGGTCAATCCGGATTTCGAATTGCGCGGCTCGGGCATGCGCATGGGCGGCGGCGCCAAGCAGTTCGGCATCGATGCCGAGCGGGTGCCGCAGGTCTTACGCTGGATCGGCCAGCATGACTTCGAATTCCTGGGTTTCCATATATTCTCGGGCTCGCAAGGCCTGAACGCGGCCGCGATCACGGAGGCGCAGTCCAAGACCATCGATCTGGCCATCGAGTTGAGCGCCCATGCGCCCAGCCCTGTACGTAAGCTCAACATTGGCGGTGGCTTCGGCATTCCATACTTCGATGTCGATGTGGCGCTCGATCTCGCTGCTGTCGGACAGGGCTTGGCCGAACACATGCCGCGGGTCCGGGCCAAGCTGCCCAAGGCGCAGGTCATGGTCGAACTCGGGCGCTACATCGTCGGAGAGGCCGGCGTCTATGTGTGCCGGGTCGTCGACCGTAAGGAATCGCGCGGCCAGGTGTTCCTGATCACCGACGGCGGCCTGCATCATCAACTCGCCGCCTCGGGCAACTTCGGTCAGGTCTTGCGCCGCAACTATCCCGTGTCGATCGGCAACCGGATCGGTCAGGCCGCGGACGAGACCGCGAACGTGGTTGGCTGCCTGTGCACGCCGCTCGACCTGCTTGCCAGCAAGATGGATTTACCCCATGCCGTGGTCGGAGATTTCGTCGTGATTTTCCAATCCGGTGCCTATGGCCTGACCGCCAGCCCCACGGCCTTTCTGAGCCACCCTCACCCTTCAGAGGTGTTGGTTTAAGTGCATGTCGAGTTGTAGAGCGGCGATTGAATACTGGCCTAGGCAGGTTGTTAACGTTTAGTGTTCTATTAAGAGATTAAGTATCGGCCACACGCGGGATACGGGGCACCAACGGGCGGGCCAACTCTTATGGAAGGCAGAAAGTGCGGTGGCGTACACCACCGCGTTTGCGAAAACTGGCTCTAGGTCACGCGGAGGTTGGCGCGCGACGGTTCGGGTGATGAGCAAAATCGACCTTTCGATCATAGTGCCTCTATACAATGAGGAGCAGAACGTGCG
>ERZ869936.2112-NODE-2112-length-12224-cov-5.045526_pt1 | contig 12224 bp, 13 predicted proteins | sample MGYA00520876_ERZ869936 | MGnify/ENA primary metagenome ERZ869936 (study PRJEB32218, sample SAMN09650985) | biofilter metagenome | isolation source: enrty point of leading RO module | place: Saudi Arabia: Thuwal, RO plant located on Red Sea | collected 2016-02-17 ... | reverse complement strand
CCAAGCTCTTCACCGCCATCGCGGTGATGCAGCTGCGGGACGAGGGGCGCTTGGCGCTGCGCGATCCGGTGGAGAAGCACCTTCCGTGGTACGCCGTCGAGCAGCGTTGGGAGGGGTCACCGCCGGTGACGGTGCAGGGTCTGCTCACCCACTCGTCGGGCCTTCCCCGGGAGTCCAATCATCCCTACTGGACCGGACCGGACTTCCCCTTCCCCACCGAGGGCGAAGTGGTGGACGGGCTGCGGGAACAGGAGACCCTCTATCCCGCCCGCCGGTACTTCCAGTACTCCAACCTGGGCCTCACCCTTGCCGGCGAGATCGTCGAGGAACTCTCGGGCATGGAGTACGACGAGTACGTCCGCCAAAACATCCTCGACCCCATTGGCTTGGCGAACACCTACCCGGATATCCCCATGGAGCACCGGGGAGGACGTCTGGCCACGGGGTACAGTGCCCCCACGCGTGATGGCAAACGGGAGGAAGTGGCGTTCTTCCAGGCCAGGGGAATCGCGGCGGCGGCGGGGTTCGCGTCGACCTCGGAAGATCTGGCGCGATTCGCATCATGGCAGTTCCGACTCACCGGTGACCGGGACGAGGTCCTTCACGCCCACACCCTCGACGAGATGCACCGGGTGCACTACGTGGACCCGTCCTTCAACACGTTCTGGGGCCTCGGCTTCAGCGTTCGTAGATCCGGCGGCGAGACTTTCGTGGGTCACGGCGGGAGCTGCCCCGGATTCCGCAGTCAGTTGAACATGCAGACCGACGACAAGATCGCCACGGTCTTCATGGCCAACGCAATGGTGAGCGCCGGAGCGTATACCAGCGGCCTCTACGACCTGGTCGCCGACGCCATCAAGTCCGCGGCGAAGTCGGCCGACGACGAACACGTGGCGGACAACGGCACGGAACTCGCCTTCGGACCCGCGACGGAAGGACCCGATCTCACCCCCTACCTCGGCACGTACTCGGCCCAGCCGTGGGGTTCGGAGTCGGCGGCGGTCCGGTGGAAGGGCGGACTCGCCCTCATGTCGCTGCCCACCAGCAACCCGACGCAGGCGCTGACCCGGCTGGGTCACGACGAGGGCGACGTGTTCTACATCATCCGGCGCGACGGAGAGCGCGGCCACGACGTGATCTTCCACCGGAACGCGGCTGGGGAGGTGCAGAGCTACAGCCAGCACGGGAACCACAGCCGGAAGTTGGCGGGCCCCGCCGGCTGATCACGCGGTGAAGAGCATGCGCGCGGTGAACGGAAGCCCGGGTCCCGAGCCACGCCCGGTGGTCGAGGTATGGAGCGCGCTCCGCGCCCTCGGGTCGCGGGCCACGCGTGGCGACCTCATGCTCGCCACCACGCACCCGTTGACCTCCGTCGACGCCGCCCTCCACGCCCTCATGGCCGATGGACGCGTGGAGGTGACCGTCACCGGATCCGCCCATCTGGTCTATCGGCTTTCAGAAGCCGGAGCCGCAGGCCCGCACGCGCTCTCCCCGTCGACTCCCCTGCGGCTCGGGCTTCGACGAGCCCGGTCCGCCGCAGCCCACGACCTCCACCACCCGGTCCACTTCGACGCCAAGACCCTCCGCCTTCTGAGGGCCCGGGAGGGCGTGGTCAGCGTCGCCGAGCTCGTGGAGCACACCGGGCTGACGGTGGCCGAGGCCCGCCGCGAGGCCGAGCGGTTGACGGCGTTGTACGGAGGGGAGGAGCACACGTCGCTGGACGGTCATGTCGTGTACGTCTTTCCCGAGCTGGCGGTCAGCGCCCACGGGAAGCTCAGGGTCCGCGAGCCGAGACCCGCTTGGATCCGGGCCGAGGATCCCATGGCCGCCTCCCCCACGCCGATGCCGACGCACCATATCGTGGCGCTGGCCGCCGCCATCGGGGCGCTGGCCTGGTTCGCCTCGTTCCCCCCCGGCCCTCTGGGCAGGGTCGTCGTCCTGGCGTCGGCGGCTGGAGCCGCCGCCGGCGCGGCCTTCGTGCTGACGGAATCACTCGTCCGCAGGGTGACCCGGCATCCCCGTGTTCGTCTCCGTCGGGATGCCACCATCCGACGTTATCTCCTGGGGCATGTCTTCGAGACGGCGCTCCGCGGGAAAGGTGTCGTGTCGGTGCGACGCGCCGTCGCCCACCTCCGGACGCGAACTGGCGTCTTCCTGTCGCACCGCCAGGTCGAACGAGTTCTCCACGGTCTCGCCGCCGAGTTCGACGCCACCGAGCTGGTGCTGGAAGGCGACCGGTTCTTCGGGTTCCGCAACGTCAAGCGTCAGTTCCTGGCCAGCGGACTCCACCGGACCAAACTCGCCGTGGAAGGGTAGGTCATGGGAGCGGCGATCTGCGACAGCGGGGACCGCGACGAGGCGGCCGCGGAGCGCGAGCTGCGGCTCTTCGACCACGACCTGGCCCGGGAGCCCAGACCGGACGATCGGGACCGACCTGCATCGATGGCCCCGCCTCGGTAGCTTCAGGGCACACGCGGCACCTACGAGACGACGATCAGAGCCAGGAGCGATACGAGATGGAACGAGGGAAGGAGCGACTCCAGAAACTCATGCAGCAGCTCGAACAGGAGCGCGACGAGCTGAAGGTCAAATTCGGCCTCGCGAAGCTCGAGGCGCGAGACGAGTGGCAACAGCTCGAGAAGAAAATGGATGCGCTCCGTGGGCGTATGAAGGTGGTGGGCGAAGAAGCCAAGGATGCTTCCGGAGACGTGGGCGCGGCCCTCGACACCGTGGCCGACGAGATCAAGGAAGGCTTCGCCCGGCTGAAGAAACTCATCTGACGACACGGCCCCGGGCCCTCATCGACGGTGAGGGTCGGGGGCTCTCGTCGGAACTCAGCGGGGAGGCAGGGATGAGGAGGAAGCGGATGAGGAGGAAGCGGATGAGGAGGAAGCGGATGAGGAGGACACCAGGCGGCCTGATGGCTCTACTGGCCGTTGGCCTGATAGCCCCGGCCATCGACGTGGAGGCCCAGGCCCCTCCCACGTGCACTGCCGATGCCTACGGCGAGCTCGACTTCTGGGTGGGGGAGTGGACGGTGTGGTCCGGCGGGCAGCAGGTCGGGACCAACCGCATCGTCAAGGTGATGGACGGGTGCGCCATCGAAGAACATTGGGTCGACGCAGGGGGCGGGACCGGGCAGAGCCTCTTCTACTACCTGCCCGCCGAGGGCGAGTGGCGACAGGTGTGGGTCACACCCTACGCCCCGGCACCGGGAGGCGTGAAGGAAAAGCGCCAGGTGGCGGCCCCCTCGGGCGCCCTTCGATTCCAGGGGACCATCACCCGTCCGGACGGCACCACCTACCTGGATCGCACGACGCTCACACCCGACGGCTTCGGCAACGTCCGCCAGCACATCGAGATCTCCACCGACGGCGGCGGGGCGTGGCAAACGACGTTCGACGCGGAGTACCGTCCCCGCGGCTGAACGGTTGATCGCCCCCGTCGCGACCCCGCCCCCGGCGGCGGCGTCAGTCGGCGGCGGCCTCGTCTTCTCCCGTCTTCCTCAGAATCAGCTTGTGAGCCCTCAGACGCAGGGCGTTGATCCGGATGAAGCCGCGCGCGTCTTCCTGGTCGTACCCTCCGGCCACGTCCATGGACGAGAGCTTCTGGTCGTACAACGACGTCTCCGACCATCGGCCGCGGCAGATGACGTTGCCCTTGAAGAGGCGCACGTGGACCTCACCGTCGATGAGGTGCTCGGACTGGCGGAAGGCCGCTTGGATGAAGTCCATCTCGGGCGAGAACCAGAACCCGTTGTAGATGATCTCGGCGAAGCGAGGGGAGAGCATGTCCCTCAGCCTCAGCACCTCGCGATCCATGGCGATGCCCTCGAGGTCCCGGATGGCGTGGTGCAGGATCGTCCCTCCGGGCGTCTCGTAGACACCACGCGACTTGATGCCCACGAAGCGGTTCTCCACCATGTCGATGCGGCCGACGCCGTGCTCTCCGCCCTTCAGGTTCAGATAGTCGAAGAGGGCCACGGGATCGGTGAGGTCGACGCCCTCGGCCTCACACACCACCTGGACGGGAATGGCGTTGCGGTAATGGATGACGAGCTCGGTGGGCTCGTTCGGGGCATCCTCGAGTGACCGCGTGAGCTTGAACATGTCGTCGGGCGGGACGGCCAGCGGGTCCTCCAGGAGCCCTGCCTCGTACGACCGGTGCATGAGGTTCTCGTCGCTGGAATACGGCTTCTCCGCCGTCGCTTCCACCGGAATCGAGTGCTTCTTGGCATACTCCAGCAGATCCGGACGCCCCTGGAAGCGCTCCAGGAACTCGGGATCCTTCCACGGGGAGATGACCTCCAGGCTCGGCGCCAGGGCGGCATAGGCCAACTCGAAGCGGACCTGGTCGTTGCCCTTCCCTGTCGCTCCGTGGGCTACCGCCTGGGCGCCCTCGGCCAGGGGGATCTCCACCGGGCGTCGAGGGATGACCCCCCGTGCCAGAGACGTCCCGAGGAGATAGCGGTTCTCGTAGACGGCGTTCCCCGCGATGGCCGGGAAGATGAACTCGGTCACGAAGTCGTGCTGCAGGTCTTCCACGAAGACCTTGGACGCGCCCGTAGCCCGGGCCCTCTTCGCCACGTCCTCGAAGTCCTCCTGCTGGCCGACGTCGGCGACGTACGCGATGACGTCGTACCCGCGCTCCAGCAGATCCTTAAGAATGCACGCCGTATCGAGTCCACCGCTGTAGGCGAGGACAACCTTCTTCTTCGTCATGTCGGTTCGGGTAGGTGCCTTCGGCCCGGCGGGAGCCTGGAGGTGCTTTTGAATGGGGCCGAAGGGTGTCCAATTTCTCGTGGTTTCGCCACCTCCGGCTCCACTCGACACGCAGGCACCCACCGCTGAAACGACATCGGCCCCGACCGGATCGCTCCGGTCGGGGCCGCTCCTCCCTCAGCGGGAAGGCGTCGAGACGAGTCGCTACGACACCGTCAGGGGCTCGACGAGCTCGACGGTGAGGATCGATCCGGCGGGAAGCTGGGCGCTTCCACCCTTGGTGGCCAGCGCGACGGCCGTACCCACCGCGGCACCCACACCGGCGCCCTTCAGGGTCGATTCGGTGTCCTTACCGAGAATCTGACCGACGAGGGCCCCCGCGGCGGCACCGACACCGATCTTGGCAGCGGTCTCCGTGCCCGAGTCCGGGTTGTCCGTATCGAGCATGGCGTCCGTCACGGTGGCCGACGTCGGAATCCAGCTTCCGTTCCACTCGATGGACTCGATCTCCATGGCGAGGAGCGCCTGACCGTCCTCCACGGACGACCGGGTCACGATCCACTGGGAGGCCGTACCGGCCGGAAAGACGACGTTGCCATCGGCATCGCGGACGGGCGTGTCCAGGGTCGCCAGGAAGCGGTCACCGACGGCGTAGCTGTCGGTGGAGATCTCCTGGTCGACGAAGAAGCGCATGGTGGCCCCTTCCGGCGCCAGGGTCCTCACCATCGGCTCGGACGAGACGTCGGTATCGGGGGTGTTCTCGGCCACGTCCTCCACGGCGACGTCCTCACCCTCCGGAGCCTCACTGGACTGGGCGTCCGAGCAGGCGGCAGGAGCGAGAGCGACGAGGGCGGCGAGACCGAAGATCCGCGAGTATTCCTTCAACGCATTCATCAGTTGGTTCTCCTTCTGTTTTCGGTTCACATGTACCGAAGGCGGCCGCGAGCACGCCGCAGCCGTCCAGAGGGAATTGCAACTGCCATGCCAACCGGGAGTCGCTGCGCCGTCAGGCCCGGGGGCGCATTTCGCTGGCGCTTTGCAGCCCGGTGGCGACCTCGACGAGGATTCCCTTCTCGGCATAGATGGGGCGCACGATGGCCCGCAGCGCCGGCAGGCGAGAGAAGGTCCAGACCGACAAGGCGACGCAGCCGAGACCGCCCAGAGCCACGGCGATGGGAGCCCCGACGCGTTGCGCGATGGCGCCGCCCAGGAGACCACCGAGGGGCGTCATTCCCACGAAGGCCATGGTGTAGAGGCTCATGATCCGGCCACGCATGTCCTCCGTCACCAGGGTCTGCAGCACCGTGTTGGTGGACGCTGTGACGATGATCATCGAGCACCCGCTCACGACGAGGAGCGCGCACGAGAGCACGACGTGCGTCGAGAAGGCGAAGGTGATGAGAGAAAGGCCGAAAATCCCGCTTCCCCACGCGATGACCCGGCCGAGGCCCCGAACGGATCGCCGGGAGGCCAGAGCCAGGGCCCCGACCAGTGAACCTCCCCCGGCGCACGCGGTGAGGAGGCCCAGCGTCTGCGCCCCTCCCCCGAGTACGTCCCGAGCGAAGACCGGAAAGAGCACCACATACGGAATGCCCACCAGCGAGATCACCGAGAGCAGCACGAGGAGGTCACGGATGGGCGGAGAGCCCACGGCGTAGGAGAAGCCGTCCTTCATGGCGCGGAAGACGGAACCCGCCGGACGCCCGCGTTGTCGACCCGACTTCAGCATGGCCAGGGCTCCGAGGACGGCGACGTACGACACGGCGTTGAGCACGAAGACCGGGCCCTCGCCCACCCAGCCGATGAGCACCCCGGCCAGCGCGGGGCCGACCAGGCGCGCGGCGTTGAACATGGAGGAGTTCAGCGCGATGGCGTTGGGTAGGTCCTCCGATCCATCCACCAGCCGGATCATGAGCGCCTGACGGGCGGGCACGTCGATTCCGTTGACGAGGCCCAGCATGACGGACAGGAGAACCAGGTGCGTCACGGTCACCACGTCGGTGATGACGAGCACTGCCAGAACCGTCGCCTGGAGCATCGCCAACGACTGGGCCGCCACCACCATCCGGTATCGACTCCACCGGTCGGCGAGAGCTCCGGCGAAGGGGGCCATGACGAAGGAAGGGAACTGACTCGCGAAGGCGATGACCCCGAGCAGCAGAGCCGAGTCGGTCAGCCTGTACACCAGCCAGCTCGTGGCCACCTGCTGCATCCAGGTGCCGACGAGCGACACCGCCTGTCCGGAGAAGAACAGAGGGAGGCCTCATGGCCGGAGGGCGCGGAAAGCGCGACGAAATCGGGCGGGCCGCCCGGACGCTACCCCCCCGGCACCGAAAAACCAGAGGGTCGGAGGAAGCCGCTAGTCGCCGCCTCGGAGCCCGAGTCTCCCGGCCCCGCGTCCACCGACCTGGCACGCAGGTTGCATCAGCAAAAAGTTGAACACACCGTAGACGATAATCCTCCAACCCAGGAGTCCTTGACATGCTTACCGCCGCAATCTGGCTCTTCATCTTCGCCCTGATCGCCGCTCTCCTCGGCTTCGGCGGGATCGCCGGAACCGCTGCCGGCCTGGCCAAGATCGCTTTCTTCGTCTTCCTGGTCCTCGCTGTCCTCGGGTTCTTCTTCGGACGAGCCCGGACCGTGTAGGGGGAGGCCGACATGAAACGCTCCACACTTCTCATCGTCGGCATCGTGGTCGCCCTTCTCGGGGTCGCCGGACTCGTGTTCGAACAGATCCCGTACGATCGCGACACCGCCTCGGTGGAGATCGGTTCCATGGAGATGACCGCAGGCGTCCAGGAGGAGGCCGACGTGCCTCCCCTTGTAGCCGGAGCCGTCCTGGTTGTCGGCCTCGGCATGATCGGCGTCGGCGCGACTCGGAGCTGAACGAGCCGAGACATCCGGTGGCGGGTCACGCCCGCGCCGCCGGGCCTCAGAACGGCTGCCGCCCTCCCTCCGGGCGGTGGCCGTTCGTGCGTCTAGCCCTCGGAGAAGGCCGCGTCGAAGGCGGTGTCCGAAGGGGAGAAGTCCATGCCCCTCACGAAGTCGGCGGCTTCCTCGGCGCCGTGCTCCCGATCCATGCCCGAGTCCTCCCACTCCACGGAGAGCGGACCCGAGTAGCCGATTCGGTTGAGTGCCCGTATCACCTCCTCGAAGGGCACGTCGCCCCGGCCAGGAGACCGGAAGTCCCAGAATCGGTCGGCATGGCCGAAGGGCAAGTGTCCACCGAACACGCCCGACGGCGTCGGACGATCGGACCACGCCACGTCCTTCATGTGGACGTGATGGATCCGATCGCCGAACCGCCGGATGAAGTCGACGCAGTCGACCCCCTGGTAGGCCAGGTGGCTGGGATCGTAGTTGAAGCCGAAGGCCTGCCGCCCACCTACCGCGTCCACGGCCCTCGCCGCCGTGACCGTATCGAAAGCGATTTCGGTGGGGTGTACCTCCAACGCGAATCTCACCCCGGCGTCGTCGAAGGCGTCGAGGATGGGGCTCCACCGTCGAGCGAAGTCGGCGAAGCCCGCCTCGATCATCTCCTCCGTCACCGGCGGGAACGAGTACAGGAGATGCCAGATGGAGCTGCCCGTGAAGCCGTTCACCACCGACACGCCCAGGTTCGCGGCCGCCCGCGCGGTGAGCTTCATCTCGTCGGCGGCGCGGGTCCGCACGCCCTCCGGCTCCCCGTCACCCCACACGTGCTCGGGCAGAATGGATCGGTGACGTTCGTCGATGAGGTCGCAGACCGCCTGCCCCACCAGATGGTTGCTGATGGCGTGCACCTCGAGGCCGTGCGAGCCGAGGAGTTCCCGCTTCTCCACGCAGTAGTCCGGGTCCTCGGCGGCGGCGCGGACGTCGAAGTGATCACCCCAGCACGCGAGCTCGAGACCGTCGTACCCCCAGCGCGAAGCCTTCTCGGCGAGGATGGCGAGGGGCAGATCGGCCCACTGTCCTGTGAAGAGGGTGACCGGTCGACTCATGGGCTCCTCGATATGGGCTGGTACGCCATCTCCACCCACGCGCCCGACTCGTGGCTGGATACGGCACCGTGGATGAAGTGGACTCCGTACGCGCCGTCCTCGGCGGAAGGGAAGTCGAGGCTCGGCTCGACGCCACGGACGGCCTGGGCCACGCCTCGATAGAGGTTCGCGAAGGCCTCGATGAACCCCTCGGGGTGCCCGCCGGGCAAGCGCGTCGCGGCTGCGGCGGCGTCCGAGAGCGTCGGGTCGCCCCGATAGAGGGTCCGCTCACCTCCGTCGACGTCGAGAAGCCGCAGGCACTCGGGGTTCTCCTGACACCAGTCGAGCCCGGCCTCGGAACCGTAGACCCTCAGGCGCAGGTGATTTCGCTCGCCGGTGGCGATCTGGGACACCAGGAGCACGGCGCGCACACCGCCCTCGAGGTCGAGGAGGACCGTCGCATCGTCTTCGAGACGCCGGCCCGGAACGACGGTCCCCAGGTCGGCCCGGAGCCGGACCACCTCGAGCCCCGTTACGTAGCGGACCAGGTTGTGCGCGTGGCTCCCGATGTCGCCCAGTGCGGACGACACCCCTGCCCGGGCCGGGTCGCCGCGCCACTCGGCCTGCTTCTGACCCTCGGCCTCCAGGAGCGTCCGAAGCCAGCCCTGGGAGTACTCGACGACGACCTTCCGAAGGTCGCCCAGGTCTCCGCGAAGAACGCGAGCCCGAGCCTCCTTCACCATGGGGTAGCCCGTGTAGTTGTGGGTGACGCAGAAGACGAGGCCTTCGTCTGCGGCCCGTCGGCAGAGGTCCTCGGCGTCCTCCACCGTGGTGGTGACGGGTTTGTCGCACACGACGTGAAAGCCGTGGGCCAGGGCCGCCGAGGCCACCGCATGGTGCAGGTGGTTCGGCGTGACGATGCAGACGACCTCCATGCGGTCGTTTTCGGGGCGCGACGCCTCGGCCCGCATCATCTCGTCGAAGTCGTCGTACACCCGGTCGGGATCCAACCCGAGGTCGGACCCGGTTTGCCGTGACCGGGTCGGGTCGGACGAGAACGATCCGGCAACCAGCAACCACTCGCCGTCGAGGCGCGCCGCCATACGATGCACCGCACCGATGAAGGCCCCGGGACCGCCTCCCACCATCCCGTAGCGCACGGGACGGCGTGCCCTCAAGGCCGACCTCCGATGCTCTCCACGCGATACCCGCCCGCCTGGCGGTCGCGCACGTAGAGCGCGCCGAAGATGCCGGCGAGGATGACACACAGGGGCACGATGAACCGGAAGGAGATCTTGCCGCCGTAGTTGTCGGCGGGACTCAGGATGGCTTGGGCCTGGGAGACCATCTCCTCGTCCACCTCCGACGCGACGAGGGCTCGAAGGGCGTTGGCCGTCTCCGGGGACGGAAGCTCCCCCGTGGCCTCGTACTGGGACAGGGCGTCGGCGGTAGCCTCCAGCGCCACGACGGCATCCATGTGCTCCTCCATGAGGAGCGGCATCCCTGCCCCCTGGAAGAGCTGGACGGTCTCCTCGACGGGAATGCGCTCGTGGGCGTACCGGTCGGCGATGCTCCCCATTCCCGGTGAAGTGACGAGACCCACGGTGGCCATGCCCACGGTTCCCATGAGCCCCAGGCCCAGCGCCCCCGACCGGGGGACGCGCTCCGACACGACGCCGAGCATGGTGGGCCAGAAGTAGCAGACGCCCAGGGCGAAGACGGTGGCCGCCGCGAAGGTGGCGCCGGTCCCCGACGCGTAGCTGAGAGCCAGGAGGCCCACGCCCGAGACCACGGCCGACACGACGAGCAAGCCGGTAGGTGCCACGCGAGAGACCACGGCTCCAGCCCCATACCGCATGACCGCCATCAGCCCGTTGATCCACACCAGGACCAAGATGCCCGCGATCCCGCCTGCCTCGAGAACCGCCGGCACCCATCGGTTGGGCCCCAGCTCCACCGACGCGGTCATGGCCATGGCGATGAGCATGACCCACATGAAGGGCGTCATGAAGGCGGCCCGGAACATCTCGCCCATGCTGACGCCGGCGTCCACGCCCTCCGTCTGGGGGAACGGTTCGCGCAGGATGAGCCAACCGTACGCCAGGGTCGGGACGAGGATGAGGGCGATCTTCACCTGCCAGCTGGTCACGCCCACCGAATCGAGGGCGAAGGCCGCGAGCCCACCGATGACCCCCCCGCCCGGGAACCAGACGTGGAACTGGTTGAGCTTCACGGTCTTGTCGTGGGGGTATAGAGCCGCCACCAAGGGATTGCACGCCGCCTCCACCAGGCCGTTGCCCATGGCGATGACGAGCGCCCCTACGAAGAGGAGGCCGAAGCCACCGGCGCTGATCATGGTGAGGGCCCCGAGGAGGTGGCCGACGAACGCGAAGCGCAGGAGCGTGCGCATCCCCACCGAGTCGGCCAGCGGAGCGAACAGGAGCTGGGAGACGGCGAAGCCCCACAAGGCCGCTCCGCCGATCCATCCCACCTCGGCGTTCGTCAGGACGAACTCCCGCTTGAGCGCCAGCATCACGGCGCCCACGGTGGCGAACGCCACGCTCGTGGCGATGAGCGCGACGCAGCTTCCCAGGAAAAGGCGATCGGCCCGGACAGCGGGGCCCGCCGGTACCGGCTCGGCGCGGTCCGTGCCGGGCGTGGACGGCCCCGGTGAGGGGGCGCCCGGTGAGCTGTCGGCCGCCTCGCTACCGCTGCCCGCTTCGGTGCCGCCTGCGTCCGCGTCGTGTGGACCCTGCATGTCGGTCTCCTATTCCAATCCGATGTGGCGAAGGACTTCCGGGGGCGGGGGATCCCACTGCTGCAGGGGTACGTTGCCCACGTACTGGAGGTCGGCCATGCCTTCGGTGGTGGTCCAGAAGGCCGTGGACGTCAGGTACCGAACCCGGTCGAAGAACCGAGCCGCCATCTCCATGCCTCCGGGGGCGTCGGGCACGTAGCAGATGTCGTCGCAGATCTCGTGCTGCTGAGCCTGCGTGAGGTCGGAAAAGCGCACGGCGATCTCCGGCTCCGGGCTCCCGAAGCGTGCCTCCGCTTCCCGGTCCAACCAGAGCAGGCCGCCACGAATGAGGACACCGTCGCGCTCGTTCGCCGGGTACGGCCCACTCACACATTCGTCGATGAAGTCGTGGGCTCCGACGGCGCTAGCGGACGGGGACCTCTCGTCGGCCGGGATAACGACGTCGCACAGGACGGCGAGAGCGGCCAGGTCGGGGCCGGAGAGCGTACGGGCCCAGGGCACCGACGGCGAAACCAGATCCGGATCCCACGCGGTGCCCGCGGCCCTGGGATTGCTGGTAGGGTTGGGGACGTCGAGATCGTCCGAGGGCTCCGAGGGTCCGCACGCCGCGGCGAGGGCCGGTCCACCGGCTGCGAGGGCCAGGACCTTGAGCGCGTGCCGGCGATCCATCGCCATGGGAAGCCGTCTCTCGTCACTCATCCGATGCTCCGGGACGCCAACTGCTCGACGATGTAGTCCGACGCCCGCCAGGCGATGGCCATGATGGAGAGGGTGGGGTTCTTGTCG
>ERZ869936.2111-NODE-2111-length-12231-cov-4.568167_pt1 | contig 12231 bp, 12 predicted proteins | sample MGYA00520876_ERZ869936 | MGnify/ENA primary metagenome ERZ869936 (study PRJEB32218, sample SAMN09650985) | biofilter metagenome | isolation source: enrty point of leading RO module | place: Saudi Arabia: Thuwal, RO plant located on Red Sea | collected 2016-02-17 ... | reverse complement strand
TTGCAGCCGCCACCGCTGATGCTGAAGCAACCGCCGTTGGTCAGGGTTACACCGCAGCCGTCGGATCCGGCGTTGCGACTGCAGAAGCGACGGCCGTAGGCGTTGGGGTCGTAGTTGAAGATGCCGTCGGCTCCGGCACTGCGGCCGCAGAAGCGACCGCCCTTGGAACCGGATACTCGGCAGCGATCGGCAGCGGATCCGCAAACGCCGTGGCCGATGCACTTGGGTCTGGCTACGCCTCCGCCGTGGGCTACGGATCGGCCGACGCGGAAGCATCTGCCACCGGCGAGGGCTCAGCGACCGATGATGCCATTGGCAGTGGAGTCGCCGCGGCAGAAGCATCTGCAGTCGGCGCGGGCTACGCGGCGGCCATTGGTTCGGGCCAGGCCGCATCTGAGGCCGACAGCATCGCCGTGGGCTACACGTTGCCGATGGGGGCGGGCGATGCCCAAGCCGTTGCAGCTGCTACTGGTGTGGGCTACGCGATTGCCGCCGGCAGTGGCGTGGCAACAGCCGTGGCAACTGCCGTAGGCGCGGCCGCAGACGAAGCCGCCACGCTGCAAGTCTTGATCTGCGAAGACTCCGATATCTTCGATCCGTCGGCCTGCTACGACCGGTCGACCGTCGACATTTTCACCGCCGTGGAAGACGGCCAGGTGTTCACCGGCGATGAGGCCGGCGAGCTGCAGCCGCTGGAATACAGGCCGATCCCGTAATCGCACAGAAGGCAGCCACCCATGAAGACCTACCCCAACTTGAGCGGCCTGTTTTTGATGGGCCGCATGCGGTTCCTGGAAACTGGCGAATACATCAAGATCGCCACCACCAGCAAGGTGCTCTTGCGCATCACCAACATGGCCACCGGCGTCACGGTCGACCTGGGCGAGCAGACCGTGGCCAACGTGGTCAAGGACACGCTGCAGACCGGCCAGGGGTGGGGCAAGTCCGTCGGCTGGAACCTCGGCTTGACGCTCCCGGCGTCGGCCCGGCCGGCTGGCGGCAGCGGCACGCCGATCATTTACGTGGCCGAGGCCTTGGTATTTCCGCTGGCAGGCCAGCCGGTCGCTAAGGAGTGGGAGATCCCGACGTTGGCCTTGAAAGGTTATGACGCTTCAGTGTTGGATGGTTGATCAGTTCGGGGTTTTGTTCGAGGATTGCTTTGACCTCATTCATCTTGGCAAAGATTTGCTTCATCAGCATTTCGTGTTCCAGCCAAGCTGGTGACTGATATTCAGCATCTTCCGGAATTGCGTTGGTGCGAATCATTAATTGTTCCACTTCAGCATAGAGTTGATCCGCTCTAGCGGCCAAACGGTCAGCCTCCGCTTGCTTTGCCGATTCGCTGTTTGCCGCCCGCACTGCGAAATAAACTGCAATGAAGATCGCCACCGCCGTGCCACCAGCAATTGCCGCCCATTTCCAAGTTGAATTTGCCGCCATCGAACACCCCTCCCCTGGTTGAAAAACCCACTTAGAACAAATGCTAGCAGCGTAACTTTCTTACCGGTTTATGCTTGCAGATTCCGCATAAAACGTGCTTGAATTTGTAATCGACAGGCGTACAGTGTTCCTTGTCGTTGCGACCCGCAATGACCACCAAATCAGCCCTGGGGGCTGCCGGTGCGACGCCGAGCAGGGAAGCGCCACGCCGTTGATCGTCGCGAAAGCAAACAAAGCATATAAAGCTGGCCTAGGACTCCAGTTGCTGAATTTGCTGATGCCTCAGGAATGGGGCCCATGTCCGCTTCAAAACCGCTGACCAAGCGTCAGCAAATGGTTCTTCACATCATCTGCGAGTGGATCGTCAATTACGACTACCCGCCCTCTATTCGGCAAATCTGTGCCACCCTTGGCTTTCGAAGCCCCAACGCCCTGCAAACCCACTTGGTTGCCTTGGAGCGGGAAGGCTACATTCGCCGCGAATCGAAGCGGGAACGTGCGATCACCGTGCTCCGTTGGCCGGAGTATTTTGCCGAGCCCAAGCAGCCGCTGCCCTTGCTGGGCAACATCGCCGCCGGCAACCTGCGCGAAGCGATCGAGGATGCCAAGCCGTTTGATTGGCAAGCAATGTTCGGTAGTGCTGATCGCGTGTACGTCGTTGACGGCGATGATCTCCAGCGAAACCTGCGCGATGGCGACTACATTTTGACCCGGCCCGATGGAACGCAAACTGCTATTGTACGGTGGTTTAGCAGACCGGGATTGCACTGTGAAGCACGGGATGGGATATTCTCCCCAACTGTTTCTTCACAACCCGCGCACGGGCCACCGGAAAATGTTGGCTCGACCGAGCAAATACCACTCCACTCGGCCGAGCCCCATAAGCCGGGAGCCCTCCTGACGGATCCCAGGAGGCCAACCAGCCATGGTTGATTCTTAGCTCACCCCTTTCGGGGTGATTCCCCACTGACTTACCCATTGCGATCGCGGTGCGCACTGTGCGCGCGGATCGATTCTATTTGCACGCGCCAAAGATCAAGGGAGGGGAAATGAACAGCAGTTGAAATGAAGCGAGCCAGGTGTTGAAGCACCTGGCTCGCCCGTAATTGAGTCGCGTTTTCAGGCAATCAGTCTCAGTCGCCAAACTTGCACTGATTGCCCCCCAACCGCGCGTGTTTCGCGTTGGCACGTAAAGACTACGCGCTGAGTTGGGGTTTTGCAACCTCAACACCAACATTTTAACAATGGCCACGAATGACGACTTCGGAATTCACCTGCATCCCGATACCGTTTTGAGCGTTACCGACGTTTGCGCGCTGTTCAAATCCGAGGACAAGACCGGGCTATGGGCCCGGCGCAACTTGCCTGATGGCGAGTTCCCTTGGATCCGGCTGGGCAAGGTGCCGTACTGCTTCTGGCGCGACGTTCTTGATTACTTACGAAGGCAGCAGAAATGCAGAACTGGAGACCCACCGTCCGAATCCTGAAACGCAAGACCAAAGCATTTTGGGTGTTTCGCTGGAAGAACCGGGCGAGCCGTTACCAGGAGCGACTGTCCGATGTGCCAGTCAATCAACCAAGGGAGAAGGCGTTGCGGGCCGCGGTGCTTTTTGAATTGGCACTGACGGCCGGCCGCGTGATGCTCACCTGGCAAGAGGCCGCCGATCGGTACGAAGACCAGCGAATGAGCGAGCGAGCTTCAGGCACCGCAGAAAACTGGCGATCAACGCGCCGCCTGGTGGAGCAAATTGCCAAGCCAGCGATGGTGGAAGATTTCAGCACCGAACTGGTGGACGTCTTTCGCTCTGGCCTGCGGCGCCGCAAGCAATCGGCGGCAACCATTGCTGGCCACCTGCGCTACCTTCGATCTTTCCTCAGATGGTGCAAAACCAAGGGCTACATTGCCGAGGTGCCAACAATCGAAATGCCCAGCGGTTCAACCAGGAAGAGGTCTCGCAACATCACGCTGGAAGAGTTCGAACGCATTGTCGCCGTAGTGCCAATCGTTCGGCCGCGATACCAGGAAGGCTGGATCGCGTTGCTGCATGGACTCTGGGAGAGCGGTCTACGAATCGAGGAACTGATCTCGCTGCACTGGACGGAAGGCGATGTTGTGATTGATCTGACGCAGCGGCTGCCAGGCTTCCGGTTCAACAAGCAGAAGAACAAGAAAGAGGGACAGTGGATTCCAATGACCCCCCAGTTCTTCGAACGGTTCATTCAAAACGCTCGCAATCGAACGGGCTTTGTGTTTCCCGTGTGGAGCCTGAAGGGGGAGCAGGTGAACGTGAAGACCGCCACGCGCGTGATCGGCGAGTTTGGCGTACAAGCTGGCGTTGTCACCGGCAAGCACTCAAAGCCGCGAACGATCACCAGGGTCAACAAGGGGGGCAAGCGGGTAAAGCTCACCACCGCGGACAAGTTTGCCACCTCGCACGACATTGGCCGCCGGGCTTTTTCCACCCGGCACGCCCACCTTGGACAGTGGCAACTGGCCGCGCTGATGCGGCACGAATCGCCGCGCACGACCCAGCAGTTCTACGTTGGCGACCAGGCGCTGGCCGTGGCCGCTCAGCTTTGGGCAAGTGACAAATCGGTGACCAAGCCCGAAAAACAGGGCGAAGAATCTGACGAATTGCCAAAGAACAACGCCGCCGCAAGCGACTGATTTACAGTGACTTACGACTCAGCGGAGGGCACGGGACTCGAACCCGCAACCGGTTTCCCGGCACCACATTTCCAGTGTGGGCAAGTCGATCAAATCCGATCACTACGCGATCAGTGCCATATCAAATCCGATCACGCCACAAGGGGTGGTATAGCTAAATCTATGATCTGCTAGAGCTTCCTTCAGAAGTGACAAATCGGTGACCAGCCCGCGTTTCACCTGGTGATGCGCGGGCTTTGTTTTTGCGCTGAAAAACGGCCGCGAAAATATTTTGAGAAACTTTTCAGAATTGCTATTGGAGGCAGGCGGCCAAAAATCTGATCAGTTCCATATCAAATCCGATCATTGGCCGATCACTCGCGATCAGTTGCGAGACCGGCCAAAGGGATCGATTCCCCGCAACCCTCTTCCCTGGTTGCCACTTGCGCCAACGCCACGCCGCGCGGCGGTTTGCTGAAAAAGCTGTTTGGTAATCTCGGCTCCGCGTGAAGCGAGAAATCAAACAGGTGGCCACAACCCCGGCCGGTCTCGAACGCTTCACGCAGAGTGTTCAAGCCGGTCCGGGGTTTTTTTGTGGCCCACTAGGAAGTCGTTCCATGGACATGACCCTTACCGGCAAGCTAAGGCATGCCGAACTTTGGAAGGCCGCAAAGGCGATGGGCGGTCAGTCTGCCCTGGCAAGATACCTAAACGTTAGGGCAACTGACCTCGGCACATGGATCAATTTGAAGGCGTGCCCTCCACCAGCAAGTCGAAGCGACAAGTGGGCAGAAGTTGAAGCCAAGTTGTACGTTCTCACCGGAAAGGATTTTGAAGAACTGTTCCCGGACACCCTGCGCAAAGCAAAAGGCTTCCTGAAATCATCGAAGAACATCGAGATAACAAAATCAATCGAAATGCAACAGCTTGCATATGACGCAGCCGAGCGACTTGCATTACCAACACCTGAAGAATTCGCCACTCAAAACGAGCTGAAAGACGCTTTGCGCATTGCTATGGAGCAACTCAACGAAAGAGAGCGGAACGTTTTGAAGCTTCGATTTGGCTTGGACGGTTCAGATATCCACACATTAGTTGAAGCGGGGGCGGCGCTCAAATTAACAAGAGAAAGGGTTCTCCAGATCGAACGCAAGGCAATTCGAAAAATGCAGGAAATGGGGGCGCTTAGTCAAAAGCTTGATTCGTTTTTGACGCCAGAAAAGGACTGCGATCACATTGTGACCATTTCGCCATTGACGAAGTAACAGGACGCCGCGCATGGCTGCCAGCGGCGAAGGAGCGGCACGGAGTGGACCGCCGCACAACGGAGCGTAGCAGGAAGCTGCCGCAGGGATGCCGCAGGACGCAACGAATGGACGGCAGGCGGGAGGCATGAGGCTGGCCCGCCTGGTTTTCAACTCTCACACATTGAAAGGGATTCTCAATGCTCGTTTTGTCACGGAAGGTCGGGGAATCGTTCATCATCGGCGACAGCATCAAGATCACCATCACCAGAATCGACAGTCACCGTGTACGGCTCGGCTTCGACGCGCCCGACGGAACCGAGATTTGGCGCGAAGAGGTCTATGCCGAACGTCAGGCCGATGGCAACCAGGAAAGGGTAACCGCGTAGCATGGCCACAATCATCTTCGACATTGAAACCGGAGCTTTGCCGCGCGAGAAAGCCCTCTCCCTGGTTGACGCCTTCCGTCCCTATCAGCCGCTGGAGCCGTGGCAGGACTGGCCGCCATTCGACCCGGCAGAGGTCAAGCTCGGCAACACCAAGGATGAAAACAAGATCAAGGAAAAGATCGAGGCGGCGCGCGACAAATACGCCACCGACCAGGCCAAAGCCAAGGCTGAGCACGAACGCAAGTTGGCCACGGCCGAGGCCGACTACGCCGCGGAGAAGGTGGCCTACGAAGACAAGGCGCTGGAGAAGGCGGCGCTGTCGGCGCTCACCGGCCAGGTGTTGGCGATTGGGTATCTCAACCCGGCCCTTGAAAGCCCGGTGTGCATTGAGACGCAGGGCGACCGGTTCAACGAAAACCAGTTGCTTGAACGCTTCTGGAAACGCTGGCAGAAGGCGGAAGGCTCCCGCTGGATCGGCTTCAACAGCAACCGGTTCGACGTGCCGTTCCTGGTGCAACGCTCGATCATCCTCGGCGTGTCGGTGCCGGCCCAAGTGCTCAATCTGTCGGGCGGCAAAATCTACCTGTCGCCGTCTTTCATCGACCTGATGCCGGTCTGGCTGTGCGGCGTCTACGGTGCCACGTTCGTGTCGCTGGACAAGCTCGGCACCGCTCTGGACTGCGGCTGCAAGGCCGATTGCACGACGGTCGACCCGGCAACAGGTGAAGTGGTGCCGGTCAGCGGGAAGGACTTTGCCAAGTTGCTGGCGGCCGATCCGGAGAAGGCCCGGGAGTATTTGGCGAATGATCTCAAGGTGACGTTGGGCGTGGCGCAGCGGCTGGGGGTGGTGTGATGGCAGCAATAGAACTCCTGGGGGAGTTTGTGTCTTTCGTGAAAGCCGTGGTTGCCGATTGCGAGGACACATTTTACGACCCTGAAGAAATGTCAGACGAGTGGGTTGAACTGTATAGATGGGCCAAGACTCTGCTGGCCAAAGCAAATGAGGAATTTGAACTGTGACAACCGAAACAAAGCCCCCGGGTAAAATCTATCAGGCCATGGCGACAATTCTCAATGAAATCGAGCCTGTCAAGAAACGGCTCAACAGCCAGAAGCATCGGGTTCGCGGCGTCGATGACGCGTACAACTCGATTCATCCCCTGCTGGCGAAGCACAAGGTGTTTATCACCTGCATGATTCTGGACAAAGAGCATGCGTCAGAGGACACCACCAAGGGCGGCCGGTTGCACTTCACTCGCATCCACATGCGGCTGAACTTCCACGCCGAAGATGGCTCCACGGTGTTCAGTGAAGCCTACGGAGAAGCCTTTGACAGCGGCGACAAGGCAGCCGGGAAGGCGATGAGCAATGCCTATAAGTACATCGTGTTCCAAACATTTTGCGTGCCCACGGAAGAACTGGCCGACAGCGACAGCGATGAACCGGCCGCGCCTGCGGCAAGTGGCAACCAGGGAGAGGGGGCTTCGGCAACCGGCCGCGGCATGTCGATGGACGCCAGCAAGCCGGCGAAGGCCAACGGCGAAGGCATGTCGGCCGATCTGAATGGCCCGTGTGCCGATTGGCAGCGGAAAGATCTGATCGAGACGGCGCAGAAGATTTGGGTTGAGGGTGCAGAGTGGAAGGAAAAGCTCAAGGAGATTCTGGCCAAGCGCGGGGCTGCGAAGCTGGCCGATCTGACGTTTGAGCAGGCCGCACAGTTAAACCACAAGTTGCTGGAAAAGCTGTCAGCGGTGAACACGCCTTTCTAGTTCGGGAAGGCATGGCGTTGATAACTCACAAGTGTTGAAGGTTTTAGAAGCTGGAGAATGAAGAGATGAAGATGGACGCAAGCGAAATCAAATCGTCGGAAGAAATCAAGGTCAAGCGCGGCGGCTGGCTGAATGTTGCGGGCGGCTTTTACTTTGTCACCCGTAAGTGCGAGGAGGGGGACGACTTTTTCGACATTGAGGCCGAAGTGCTGTCTGGCACGGTTTCAGATCGTGAAGGCAATCGAATCTCGCAGCGGGTTTATAAGTACGAGAAAGATGAAGAGGGCAAGGTCAGCGCCAACTTGTTCTCGCTTTCTTTCGCGACCAAGTTGCTTCAACCGAAGCAGGTTCGAAACGTCGACTTCGAGAAAGAGATGCCTGGCAAGGTGTTTGTCGCCAAGACCTGGATGCAAAAGGCCACCGAGAAGAACGACAAGGGGGAATGGGTCAAGAAGATCGGCGATGACGGCAAGCAAGTAGAGTATTGCCGCCTGTCTTTCAGCGACATGTGGTCGCCCGAGGAAGCGGAGAGCGACGATTACGCCAAGACCATTCCCAAGCCAGAGCGATGGGACGGCGGCACAGCTGATGCGGCTGCCGGCGGCAATGGTGGTGGCTCCGGCTCCGGCGGCGGCAAGAGCAGCTCCGGCGATGAGTGGGACGTATAGTGCCGGCTGAGCGTTCACTTCTCTCCCGGCCGGTGCATGCACAACCCCCAACCGTTGGCACCGGCCGGGTCTTTCTCGACTCCCCTTCCCTGGTTGATCAGATGTGGCTGAACCCACCTACTACTATCTCGACCTTGCAGCCGGAACGGGAATGCTCGGCATCGGCTTCAAGCTCGCCTGCGAAACCATTGGAGTCCGAGCCGTTGCTGTGGGCGGTTGTGAGCGGGAAGCCTGTGCAGCGGCCGCGCTCTTGGAGGTCATGGAGAACGCGCAAGGCAGCCGCATCCCTGTTTGGGACGATCTGCAATCCCTCTTCGGCCGGCGCGAGCGCGGACTGGAACGAGTGGATGCGATCACGGCGGGCTACCCGTGCCAGCCATTCAGCTCCGCTGGCAAGCGCCTTGGCAAACGGGATTCTCGCCACCTTTGGCCGGCGGTTCGTCGAATCATCGCGCGAGCAGAACCCGGCATCGTGTTCCTTGAGAACGTCGACGGACACGTCACTCTCGGTCTCCGGAAAGTCTTGCGAGATCTCAAAAGGCTTGGCTACCGCGTTGCGTCGGGCGTGTTCAGCGCGGAGGAAGTGGGCGCGCCGCATGGTCGAAAACGAGTGTTCATCGTTGGGATGGCAGACGGCGAACGCAGCGGATGCCAAGCGGGATTACCAGCGGGATGGGATGCAAGCCGGCAACGAACGGGATGCACTGAGCGGCCAAGCCAAGAATTGGGCAACCCCGAACTGCCTGGAATCAGCATGCCGAGTGGGATTCAGAACGCAAACGAAGGGGGGCAGGGAACTGGCAACGGACAGCATGAACTTCGCAACCCCGCGCGGCAGCGATGGTTCGAATGGGGGTCTGAACCAGAGAGGGAGCAAGGGGGATCAAATGCTCCCAAGCGAAGCGGCGAACTGGGCGACTCCAAACACAGCACGGCGCGGAGCGGAAAGCCTCGAAACGAAGGCAAACCGCAGCGGCGGGGGAATGAAGGAATTACTGGTGGAGGTGACCAACTGGCCAACACCGAACGCGAACCCCGATGCCCCGAACAACTCGACAACGCGAGAGGGCGGACGGGAAGCTGCCAGGCTAACGAATCAATGCATGGGGGACATCGCGAAGAACTGGCCGACGACCACCAGCCGCGATTGGAAGGTTGGCGACCTGCCAACGGAATGTCGAGTGGGGAGCGAGGCCCTTACCGCAGCGGCGGAATCTTTCCCCCCGGCCGAACCGACTACCGACGATGGGCTGAGCTTATTGCTAACGGCCTGGACCCGACCTGCCTCCCCGCGATTGAGTCCGGCGTTTCAGTGGTGGCTGATGGGATGGCCGCACCCGCGGACCTTCTTCGGCTCGGCGGCAACGGAGTCGTGCCATTGCAAGCGGCATGGGCGTTCTTGCAGTTGTTCGCGTGCCTTATGGACTGAATGGTATGCAGCGAACAAGGCGGCGTTGAGCCGGCTTTGCCACGCCTTTGCGGAGGCCGTATAGCCATGCCCAAGCAACTCACCGAAATCACCGCTGTCTTCCGCCGCGAGAAAATCCGCTGGGAAAGCACGGCGATCATCGAATGCGATGAGCCTGGCAGCGAGGCCAGCAAGCCGACGTTGGGCGCGCTCGATCTGATCGACTTCACGCCCGGCATTACCATCAAGGTGACCTGCGACCCCGACGATTTCATGCCATCACTGTCCTATCGCTTTTACGGCCACTGGTCCGAATACACCAACCGCCGCACTGGTAAGACCGAGCGGCAATTCGTCGCCAAGACCTTTGTTCGCTGCCAGCCGCACGGCATGGCCGGCATCATCAAATATCTGACCCAGGCCCCCGGCATTGGCCACGCCATCGCTCGGCAGCTGTGGGACAAGTTTCAGGGTGACGCCGTGCGGATTCTGCGCGAGTCGCCTGAAGTGGCGGCGGCGGCCTGCCAATCGTTGCGGGAAGAGCCGGCGCGAGCGGCCTCCCTCTTCCTGGTTGACGAACAGGCCATGGAAGATTGCACCATTGATCTGATCGACCTGCTGGGCGGCCGTGGCTTTCCCAAAAGCACCGCCAAGGCCACGGTGCAAGAGTGGGGCAACCGAGCGGCCGAACTGATCAAACGCAATCCCTACCTGCTGATGCGTTTTCGCGGCTGCGGATTCTTGCGCTGCGACCAACTCTATCTCGATCAGGGCGGCGATCCGGCCCGCATCAAACGGCAAGCCTACTGCGCGTGGTATGCCCTGGCTCGCGACACCAACGGCCACACCTGGCACACGCAACAGGTGGTGGAGGCTGGCTTGCGCGGCATGGTCAGCGGCTCGGCCGTGCGAGGTCAGGACGCGGCGAAGTTGGCCGTGCGCGGCAAACTGCTGTCGGTCTGCCGGCGGGATGGAAAGCTCTGGCTGGCTGAGGGCAAAAAGGCCCGCAACGAAAAGCGGTTGGCCGAACTGGTGGCCGCCATGTTGCAAGAGCCGGTGCACTGGCCGGCGGTCGACGGCCTGGACGTCAGCGACCACCAACGTGCCGAACTGGCCAAGGCTTTGCAGGCTCCGCTGGCAATCTTCAGCGGCAGCCCTGGCACTGGCAAGACCTACTCAGCAGCGCGCGTGATCGGCGCCCTGGTCGAAGAGTGCGGCGTTGACCAGGTTGCCGTCTGTGCTCCCACCGGCAAGGCGGCCGTGCGAATCACTGAGGCGATGCAGGGTTACGGTCTGCCGCTCAAGGCCAAGACGATTCATAGCCTGCTGGGCGTGCAGGGGGATAGTGCTGGCGACGGCTGGGCGCTTGAGCACAACGAAGCGAACCCGCTGAAGCATCGGTTCATTGTGGTCGACGAAAGCTCCATGATCGATACCGACCTGGCCTGTTCGCTCTTCCGGGCCCGGGCCAAGGGGACGCACATCCTCCTGGTTGGCGATACCGCCCAGCTGCTGCCCGTCGGCCATGGTGCACCGCTGCGAGATTTGACCACCGCTGGCGTGCCGAGCGGCATGCTGACCGAAATCAAGCGCAACGGCGGCAGCATTGTTCGGGCGTGTGCTGAGATTCGCCAGGGCCAGCGGTTCGCGGTTGATGAACGATTGAGCCCGGCCGACGGTACTAACCTGAAGGCCATCGACGGCATCGGCGGCGTGGACGGCATCAAGCGACGTCTGGTCAACGTGCTGCGGAAACTTGGCGAGCAAGAGCACGACGGCCGGCGGCTCGATCCGGTGTGGGACTGCCAGGTGATCGTGGCCGTGAATGATCGCAGCCAGCTGAGTCGGAAGAAACTGAACGAGCTGTTGCAGCGGGAGTTCAACCCGGCGGCCGGCGACGGCAAGGCCAAGAACGGCGGCTTCCTGCCCGGCGACAAGATCGTATGCACGAAAAACGGCTTTCTCCCCCTGGTTGACGATGCCGCCGCAGGCCTTTCTTCCGGTGCACCTGGTGCCGACGAAATTCGCACCAACGACAAGGGCGACGTCTTCATTGCCAACGGCGAGCTTGGTCAAATTCTGCGCGTCGAGAACGGCGGCGCCGTGACAGTGGCCCGGTTCGATGCACCGCGACGCGAAGTCAAGATTCTCCGCAGCAAAGAAGCGGTAGATGCCGCTGGGAAGGCCGGGAAAAGCAGGGCCGGAGCAACCAGGGAAGGGGATTCTGAAGGCGGTGACGGCGGCGGCGATTCTGACGGCGGAACCGGCTGCAACTTCGAACTTGGGTACGCCATCAGCTGCCACAAATCCCAGGGTTCTGAATGGCCGGTGGTGATCGTGGTGTTGGACGACTACCCGGGCGCGCGAATGGTTTGCAGCAGGGAGTGGCTTTACACCGCGATCAGCCGCGGCAAGACCGCTGTGCTGCTGTTGGGAAACAAGGCCGTGGCTGATGGCATGGTGAAGCGGCCGGCGTTGCACAAGCGGAAGACGTTTCTGGCGGAATTGATGCGGGAAGAGGTGGCCAGACTGCGGCCTGCGGCCGTGGCGGTGGAAACGGAAACGGCAACGGTGGATGTCGAACTGGAAAGCGAGGTCGCGTGATGAGCAAAAAACAATCGCCTACGTCATTCATCAAGGTGTCAGAGGTTGGAATCCTGATTGGC
>ERZ869936.2110-NODE-2110-length-12232-cov-3.684734_pt1 | contig 12232 bp, 6 predicted proteins | sample MGYA00520876_ERZ869936 | MGnify/ENA primary metagenome ERZ869936 (study PRJEB32218, sample SAMN09650985) | biofilter metagenome | isolation source: enrty point of leading RO module | place: Saudi Arabia: Thuwal, RO plant located on Red Sea | collected 2016-02-17 ... | reverse complement strand
TAGAATTTTTAAATTTATCATTTATATTATCTTCTAACTTTTTAAATATTTGCCCACTTTCATATAGTCCTTTAGCACTTTTTATATCAAACTTAGTAACAAAGTCTCTAGCTATATTTCTTATTTCAGTCCTTGACTGAGTAGCTAATCTACCAGCAAATGGAAGAAAAGCACCTATAGTAGCTCCGGCTTTAGCGCTTGTTAACACTCTATCTACATTAACAGATCCTTTTAAACCATCAAATCCTTTTACATTTAAAGCTGTGTTAGCTTGATCAATTATCTCTTGACCTGCTTCCGTAAAACCTTCAGATAAAGATGCTTTAGTTATCTGTACACCTGAATCTTTTAATCTACTTATAATTTTAGGTATTTCAGCTTTCCATATAGATGCTAAACCTTCTTTAGTTCCCTTACCAAGTGCACCGTACATAGCTTTAACACCTTTTATAGATCCAGTTCTTTCTAGCAAAGACATAGCTATAGCAGAAGAAGCATTTAAAGCGTCATTATTATATTTTCCTTGAGCTACTGTTTCAGCAAAGTTTTCATCTATATATTGTGCTAAAGATGTTTTATTTTTAAACTCTTGACTTTTACTTTCGTATTCTTCTTTTAAACCTTCTTCTATGTTTGAAGCAAATGAATCACCAAAGAAAGTTGCGCTATTAGCTAAACCACCTACAACAGCTAGTCCTAAAGTAACACTTAACGGTGCACCAGCAATAGCAGCAACACCTTCAGCCGTACCACCAACCATGTACGGTAATGATTCACCAAAACCTAATAATACATCTTGTATAGTTGGTGTACCTTCCCAATCAGCTTTTCTAGCTAAATCTCTCCATGCTTCACTTTCAGCTTTTTTAATTTGACTTTCTTTAATACCTTTAAGTGAATCGTTGTATTGTTTTTCTTTAAGACCTATTAACTTATTTATTTTACCTGAAAGCTCAGAATCTTCACCTCTTTTTGCATCAACTTTTTCTTTTAACTCCTTTAAAGTATCTAGGTTTTCTAGTATTTGTTTTGTCTCATATCTGCTAGTAAACCATTGATCTAAGTTTTCTCCAGTCCTTGTAATTAAATCAGCAGTAGAAGAACCACCAGATTCTGCTATTAAGTTTGCACATTTAAACAAATGTCTAACGCCACAAGGCATTTTATCGCCCATAGCATCTGCAAAATCTATAGCGCTATAAAAATCACTTTGTTTTCTACCAAGTTCTTTTAATTTACTTTGATAAACATCATTAACACTTGTTGATATGTTGTTGACTCTATCTTGTATCGATGCATCGTTATTTATTAAGCCATTTATTAAACTATCTCTATAAGCAGTAAACTCTTTATTAGCTCTTTCTAGACTCTCTGGAGTATCTAGCGTATATCTAGATTCTAAATCTTTTTTCTTAGCTTCTAGCTGTGGTGCTATAGCTCTAGCGTAAGCGTCTACTTTGGACACAATAAAAGAATCGTTGTTTATAAAATCTTGAGTTGTTTCTTGAAAGTTTTTATCTAAATCAGATACAGTAGAAATATATTTATCATCTACGTCGGTAGCTTTCTTTTGCTCATCTGTTAAATCTTGAGAAAGTCCACCAGTTAAATCTGCTGGATTTATCTCTTTCATTTTACTTTCTAATCTATCAGCTGCTGATTTTTTTAATTTTGTACTTTGAGAATATTTAGGCGCTTGGACATATTCACCTTCTTCATCTATGCTTACTCCAGTGTAATCTGTTTCAGTTACATATTCTATTTCTGGATCTATAACTGGAGCATCTTTAATATATCTTAATTTATCTTGTTGTGATATATTAGGATTTTTTATTATATTATCAAACTGATTGTTATATACTTTTTCAGCTTCTTCTGGATTATATTCTTGACCGCCTTCTATTATTTTATTTTGATAGTCACTTATAGCTGGATATGTTTCTTTAATCCTTTGATTATTAGCCATAATAGAAGCAGCCATTTTAGGATCTATCTGTATTGCTTCTTGTTCTTTAATCACAGAAGGCATAACAGTAGTAGCATCAGAAATTTGTTGTTTTTCTAAAGGATCTTTTCTACTCTCAAGTTCAACTGCGTCTTCTGTTTTTGCTTTAGCTTCTTCTTTATAAGCATTTAAAAGACTATCTCTTTCTTCATTAAGCTCTTTCTCTCTTTCAGGTGTTATAATATCAGATTCTTCAATTACATCTTCTTCTTCCTCTGTTACTAATAAAGCATCTGAAGGAGGTTTAAAACTAATATCATTTGATATTGAATTAGTGTCAACGTTTTCTTCTGAAACTAATATAGCATCAGAAGGCGGTTTAAATTCAGCCATATATATTTATTCTTATGGTTTTTTATATTTCTTACCATCAGGTCCAACAACTATATCACCCTTTTTAGCATTTGCCCATTTTTTATCAAATGCTTTTTGAAGTTCATCTTGCTTCATTAACCTATTTATTATTTGCTGTTTGTCATCTAAGTCAGATTGCTCTCCATAAGCCATTATAGTAAGGCCATTTAAAGTATCAACTATACCATTTCTAGTATTCATACTTGTTACCTTTTCTCCTTCTCCATCATATATATTAAAGTTACCATCTTCTTTCTCGTAAGTATATACATCATCTCCAGCTGCAGCTTCATTTAATATTTTAACAGTTAGTTCAGCTCTTTCTTCTGAGTTTTGTGGTAAAGCTTCCAATTGATCAGCAAATAATAAGTGCCTATTAACATCGTATTTAACGGCGTTTTCTCTTCCTTCATCTTGCTCTCTTTGATAAGTTAGTTTAGCACCTTCAGTTTTAAACTTCAATCTAGCCTTAAGTCTTTCAGTTTCATCATCCATCAACTGCGCTTCTGTTGCTCTTGTTCTTGGAGTTTCTTTTACAGATACATCAATTAAGTTCATTGGATTACCTTGAGCATCAGTTGGCATTAACTGGTTCATTATGTATCGAGTAATATTATTTTGTGTCTTAAGTCTCTGATCTTTTGTGTTTTCCCAAGCTGTACCAGGTTCTACCTCAAAGTTTTGCCAATCATTTTCGTCTACCATAGACTGTATTGTAGTGTTAGTAGATACAGCATTTTTAAGATTATTATAAGCGTTTGTAAGATCTTTCGTTAATGTAGTAACTAATTCATCATCACCATTAACCATTGCTGTTTGTATTTTTTTAGTTAAATCAGCAACTTGACCATACGCAGGTAAACTTTTAGCTTCATTAAGATAATCAGCACTTTTATCTTGGGTATATTTTATTAAGTTACCAGCACCATTTTCTTTAGCGTTCAAATAGTTACGCATGTTAATGTTACTTACTTCTCCTGTTTCAGGATCTTTATAAGACATTACCCAATTGCCATCTACAGCTTCCATTTTCCAATTTGCACCGCCATTGATTTGCATGTCTCTAAAAGCTTTTCTTAAGTTAGGATCTGTAGAATTTAATATATTTTTATCAGCACCATTGTTTACAGCGTCTTTAAAAGCTTTCAACTCTTCATCCATCATACCAACTGCTATACCAAATTGATTCATTAGATTTTTAATTTCTCTTTTCTTTTTTATAACAGCCGTTTGATCTCTACCTATAGATTGCATTTGAAGATCTTGTAATTCATCTATAGTATTTTGCAGAGATAATCTAGCAGATTCAGGAAAGTCTTGTCCTTCTACACCACCAATTTCACTCATAGAATCATCTAAAGCAGCTATATCTTCAGCTATAGCATCTTTACTGAGTCTTATATTTTCTTGCTGATTTATATATGATTCTCCTGCTTTATCTAGTCCTTCTGATAATTTAGATGCTGTTTCATCTATTATTATAAGTGGCTTTTGATACGTGCCTGCTTGTCTTATTATTGCCATAATTTATCTTGTTAATCTTAATCCAGTTGCTGGGTCTATGTATGTTTCACCAATCATATTACCTTGTGGCATATTATAAGGATTGTTTGTGTTTTGTACAGGTATATATTGATTTATAGGTCTTAAATTTACACCTGAAGTCATGGGTAGTCCAGCAGCACTACTCATTGGAGGTCCAAAATAAGGAGATCCAGAAGGTAAATAATCATTAGGAGCAGGAGCTAATTGTAGGTTTTCAGTGTCAACTTCTAACGCCATTATTGGAGTACCTTCATCCATCATAGTAGGCGTAGCAGTAGCTCTTTTAGCATCTATTTCAGTAGAGTCCGGACTACCTAACGCTTGCATACTTTTGTAACTTTCTTCTAAAGTAGGGTCATAACCGGCTTTAGTAACGTTCAAGTCTCTTTGTGATTTTTTATCTACTGGAGTATAACCTCCAGCTAAGGTATCTAAACCTTTTGCAAGGGCAGTTACTCCAGCTTCAGTAGCAGCAACTCTTTGTGCTCTAGCCTGATCAGCTTGAGCTTGCAATCTATTTAACTCCTGCATTTCTCTGGCTTCTTGAGCTCTAAACTGAAATGCTTTACCTCTTGCTTCTTGTTGCTGTAGCATTTGTTCACCTTTAGCAACTAATCTTTGGTTTTGTAATTCTTGTTGTTCTATAGTAGCTGCAACACCTTGTTTACTTTGCAATGCTGCTTGAGCTAAAGCAGTAGCTCCACCTGCAGCAGCACCGGTAGATCTTAATGTATCTAATGTATTAGCCAACGCTATATCAGCTTGTTCCATTTTCATTTCAGCTGCTTTAGTAGCGACACCTAAGTTTCTATAAGGATTAGAAGCATTAGCATATGGATTTATAATGTCTTGTCTTTGATAATTATCTATATCTTTTTTTAACTTATTGTATTGTATTTGAGATGATACAGCTTGAGCTGTAGACAATAACACTGGTACTGCTTGTAACGCTGCTGCTTTCCAATCTCCATCGGGAAAATTACTTCCAAAACTCATATTATTTTATTTTATCTTGATGATACTACTATTTCTGACGATGCAGCGAATAATTCTTTAACACCGTTAACATCTGTTGTGTCGTCTGTTGACATTTTAACTACAGCAAAATAACCTTTGACACCACTTACCATATTACCAAATGTTACTTCGCCAGGTCTAGCTACACTATTATTTACTACATTAGCAAAATATTTACCCTCTTTCAATGTAAATCCTGCTCTGTAAGGTATACCACCCTCGTAGTATAATCCTTCATCATAACTTTTAATTGCGTTTGTTTTATCTGAGTAAACAACTCCACTTATAACTCCTTCTATATCAGACTCAAATGAATCAACTTGCCAACCGTTACTACCTTCGTAGTTTATTGTTTTAAATACTTTATTTACAGATGGATTTGCGTTGAATATAAATTCTATAGACGATGCGCTTCTAGTTCCATAAAACTCATTGTGATTAGCACTTCCATCATAATGTCTATATAAACTACCTTCAAACGATGTGTACAGATTATCTTTTAAGTTAAATATAAAGTCTGGTCTATAAGTATAAAAAGTAGTCCAACCTTGTACACTTTCGTCAAAAGCAACTGTACTATAGTAACCTTCGTTATTGTCTGTATTATAATCACTTATAAGATCATCTGTTTTACTTCCTGATCTTCTTTGTATAGAAACTAAATAGTTACTCTTGTACGTATCGTAACCACCTTGTATGTAATCTTTTTTGTATGTTACAAACCTTACTTCTTGAGCTGCGTTAGAACCATTACCTAAACTAGCACTTGAAACATAAATATAATTATTATTTATTTCTAAACCTGTAACAACTGACTCTGTAGTAAACCAACTAGATCCATCGTAGTATTCTACCAATGCACCTACTTCTATTTCAGATCCATCTATAGATCCACCAGGTATAGCTATCTCTAACCAAGGCCCTACTTGTGTAACAGGACTTATAGCAGGAGCTGGATATACAGGGTTTTGAGATATTAATGAATATTCATTAGAAGTATAAGCTACAGGTACATCACTTATTTTGCTAAGTTCATCTCTAAAATAATCATTCATACCGTACTTAGATATTTCAAATAAACCATCTCTTGATAATCTCATTACAGCATTTCTGTCTCTATCTACAAAATATCTTCTAAAACCAAAAGCAGCAAATGACTCTGGATTTCTACTTATACCATAATCACCTACGTAAGGCGTTATTTGACCTATAACCGTACCAGGAGGCAATGTTTGTGTACCACCTTCAGTTGTATATATTGTATCTTTATCTATCAACCCTTGGCTTACTTTGTTTTCTTGAAGTATAGTAAGGTTATTATCCATAGCGTATATAAGCTGTATAGAGCCGTTATGTGGATCTACTGATCTAGTTATATCTTGACCTACAGAAAACACGTTAGTCTCATTAAATTGAGTTCTAGAATTATATATACCAGAATATATTAAAGCGCTTGGCCTGTATCTTTGCGTATTTAATTCTTCTTTTAAATAAGCTCTAGGTCCAAAATCAACACTAGTATTATTAAAACCACCTCTTATTCTAGCTTCTTCTATAACCCAGTTAGAACCAAGATTTAAACTATATATATTAGAGTTTTCATATACGTTAGAATAAGGTGCACTTGCAGTTGTAGGTGGCCAATTTGGAAAACCAGTAGTATTACTCTCCCATGGTAAACCAGGAAACACAGATGCGTAAAAGTCAAGAGTTCCGTTTCTATCTATTCTTGGTGTTGTTGTATTTTTAAGCCAGAAAGAATTATAATAATCTACTTCTATTGTATATGCCATATTACCTAGTAATTATTAAATTGTGTGTAAACTCATCAGATGATAAAGATCCAATACCTCTTGTACCATTAGATGATGTAGCATCGTATACTCCAAACTTTATAACAAATCTAAGAGCTGCATCAGTAATAATAGGACTAAAATCATTGTCTGAGATTTTACCTCCAGTATAAACTATAAATGATTTATCTGAGAATGATGTAAAATCAGGAAAATCTACTCTAAAATCAGTTGTAACATCTTCATCTAACGAATTACCATAAGGTGTAAATGAAGTTCCGTTCCAATAGCCAGTCCTTGAAGTTACTTCTTTTATATAAGTATAAATACCTTCCTTATAAATAACACTTTGAGTACAACCATTAGTATCATTTATAATTCCTATTTGAGCGTCGCTTCCGGAAACTCTATTATTAAAAAATCTTTTACTCACTTGTGTAACTTGACCAGAAGTTTTAACGTTTGTAGCTATATCTTGAAATTGTGTTATTACTGGTTCTAAATTAGTTAGTATACCTGTTTTAGTTATTTTATTACGATTAGTACCATCAAAAACCTTTAGTTTAAATGTATAAGAATTCTCTATATTAGAATCTTTTCTATACACTAAAGTATTTCCAGATTTAGTAGTTTGTTGTTCAATAGCATAAGTAGGTGAAACACCAGGTGATCCTGGGGTTAGTTAAAATAGTCTAAAATATTATACAATAGCGCCATTAGAATTTTCTACTCCTTCTAATAAGATCTCAGCGTTAGGATTATTTACTTTGTTTCCTGATTGATTTACTACTTCAAAAGCGTTTGTTGCATCAGTACCATTAACTTGCCCTTCGGCTAAACTAAATATAAATGAAGATACATCGCTTGGGAAATTAGGTATACCAAGAGTAACACCTTGATTTATTTCTTGTATAGTACCGGTAGTAGACGTTTCGTAATATATGTCAAGCTCAGAAGTAAATGGATCTGTTTCAAATATTGTTAGTCTTTTTGCAAAATCAAAGTTTGGAGAACCTTGTCGAGTCGATGTAAAACCTATTCTACTTTTTGTTTTTAATGTAGCTATTAATGGGTTTTTATTATCTACAAAACGAAAAGGATCTAAATCACCATTAGTTCCAGGATAAATGTACAAAGCGGTTGGATAAGCAGTAGTATTAAATTGTCCATCACCCGTTCCATCTCCAAAATCATTATAATATCTTAAATCTACACCTTTATATTTAGTCCAGTCTCCAAGTTCCCTAAAAGGCTTTATGTTAATTACACTTTCTTCATCTGCCGAAGTATTTTGTTGACTAGTTAATAAACCTGGTAGATTATTGTAATTTATTTGATAAACTCTATTATATAATTTAGTGTCTGAAGTAGCGTATATATTATCACTTGGTCCCACATTTTTTAAATCTCTAGGTATTTTATTTATATTATCATTAAATAAAGCTACTTGACCAATTGAATTTTCATATAAATAAGTAAGTGGCGTATCATATTCAGAAAAATAAATGTTACCCGAAACAGCTCCAGGTACATATACATTGTAGTATTCTTGCTCTTGTTGTTTAACTACTATTTTAAAAGTGTAATAACCTAGCGGATTTGAAGATGAGTAAAGACCTGGATATGTGTTTGTTTTGCCTACAGGTACTTGATCATTAAAGCTTATCTTTAAAGAATTACCAGGCCAAGAAAGTGGATTTGAACCACCATTTGTATATGGAGAATATATAGTAGAATTAAATTGATTAGCTATATTAGTGCTTTTATCGTTTATTATAACATTAGATGCTCTACCATATCTGTCTTGTAGCACAACGCCAACCTGATAAGTTCTATTTTGCTTTAAAGTGTGATTTGGTAGTTCTTGTATTTTTCTGTTATTCAAAGATAAAGCTAATTTTTCGCCTAACGCTAAGTCATAGTCTAATCTAATAGGTGTTTCGTGTTGTTGTAAAAAATTACCATAAACAACTCTATTGCCTACAACTTCTTGAGTTTTAGCCCTTATAGGCACTATATCATTAACTCTTATTATTTCTTTTTCATCAAGAGTTTGTATTGGCTTACTAGAGGTATATTTATACATCATAGTATTTGAAAGTGATGTTATAGTTATAGAACCACCACTACCACTACCACCTAATGCAGGTATAGTTAATATATCGCCAATAGCGTAGTCTTCTCCTGATGCAGCTATTGTTACGTTTACAACTGCACCACCTGAAACAGTTATATCAGCTTTAAAACCACTACCACTTCCTCCTGTTAATTCTTCATCATTATAAGTTCCATTAGTATAACCACTACCAGATGTTGTAGTAAAAGCGCTTGGTATACCAACGTTAAATTCATCTATTTCAGCTACAACTTTTACAGCTTTTTCATCAGACTCTTTATATAGTATTTGTATTTCTGTTACTTTATAATTATCTTGTAAGTTGTTTTTATTTGTTGGTAAGTCTATCATCAAGTCTATTTCTTGAACTTGATTTTCCATAAAGTCCACAACGCTAGACTCACTTGTACCTATATCATCATTGCCAATAAAATAACCATATTGTTTTGGTATAAAAGCTATTTGAGAAAAAGGTGCCATAAGTGAATATTCACCATCGTCATATTTAAATCTATAGCTAAATCTAACAAATTTATCTTCTAAAAAATCTTCATCACCATTAAAATCTACATCATAATAAGGATTTTCGTATGCAAAATATATTTCATCTCCAGCTGCCCAATTGTAAGGTGAAGCTGCTGTGTCTATAACTATACCACCTGGTGTATCCAAAAATGTAACGCTACCTGCAGTAGGAGTACCAACTTGTTGCACGAAAACCGGTTCTGTAGATTTATCTAAATTAGTTACTTTTATATTGTTAGCTGGTGTTCCAGTACCTATATGTGTTTGAGGTTGAGCATAAGTAGGATTATTTGTAGAAGGAAAAGTAACTGCGTATGGACTAGCAGCGTTTATACTATCTATTTTAGCAGCAAAAAACGGTGGCAAGTACTCATCTACAACATTACGCATAGTTAATTCACTATAACCATTAGTTTGTTTTATAAAGCCTATAGATTTAAATGGAGCGTATTTAGCTACAGATATATGATCTTCTGTAGAGTAATAATTTGGATTTGCAATAGCTCTATCAACATTTATTTTTCTAGGTTGATTTCTATTATCGGTAAAAAATAATAAATTTTCTAATAAGTTAACACCACCCATAGGATGTGTTTTAGAAAAATTAAGAAAACTACCACTTACTATTACTTGTCCAGTATTATTTCTTAAACTATATACACATATATAATGATCAGCAGAGCTTCTTGTTCTAGTACCGTCTGTAGCGTCTGGAAGTGTAAAGCCATCTAAAGAATTAATAGTAGAATCACTATTGTTAGTTAGAAATAAAAATATCCTATCATTAGTAACATCGGAATAATAATCTATTACTTCTAAATTATCATCATTTAAATTAAAGTCAGAAAGTTTAATATTACCTCTTATATTTTCAAGAGCACCAACATCAGCGCCTTCTGAAGTACTTACAGATATATTTATACCATCTCTATATTCACCACTAGGCACAAGTCTTGAGTCCAAATCTTTGTTCATCTTGGACTTTATAAAAGTATTCTTAATTTCTGGCATAATTAGTGTTTAATCCATTTAGCTTTATTTCTAAATACTTGAGCTATTTCCTCTGTTTTAATATTGCTTAATCTTAGTTTAGCGTTTCTTAACGCAGCAAATCTATCACGCTTAAATCTTTGAACGATGTATTCTGGCACTCCAGATCTTCCAGCTAATATAGAATATGCTATGTGCATATATATTGCTTCCTCGGCCATCTTAGGTATCTTAGAATCAAGATCGTAAGCTAAACCATCTGATATGTATTCTAATATAATTAGCTTACCAGCTAAGTCACTTGAAAATGAAAACTTACCTAGTCTTTCGTTTATAATAAACTTACCATTTACTTGAGCTTCTTCAGGTGTTAAGCCATATCTTTGACCAACTTGAAACTGGCCATATGGGTATCTATAATCATCTGGAGCTAAGTTATTTGTAGAGCTTTGCTCAGCCCATCTTTCTTCTGTAAGTGATTGATTAGCTTGTAAGTTTTGACCATTGTCATCTTGTGTAGGTATACCATTATCATCTTGAATAGGTAATTCGTAAGGTCCACTAGTAACTCTAGTAGGATATATAATATGTTTTGCACCTACGTCATCTATCCAAGAACATTTTACATAATTAACGTAGTCTTGTGGTATCGCAACTGATAAGCTAGGCGGTATTGTAAGCTCTTGTGATTTAATACTTTTTAATGTATCATATGAAAACTCTTGTAAACCTCTTTTAGCGTGAAATATAATATCAGTTCTTTTAGCATTTGATATTAGTTTACCTACACCTATATAAGCTACTATAAAATTATTTATTACATCATTTAGTGATATATAAGCATAGCTACCGTAGTTTTGGTTTATAGAAGGTTGATTTAATTGTACAACTATATTTCCAGCAGCTAATGAAGCGGTTACTGTAAGTAAATTAGCGTTTACAGAATACGTACCTACAGCAAGAGCTGTACCATTGTTTGTTACAGTGTAATTAGGTATAGGTGAGTCTACTAAATCAGTGTTAAAAGTACAGCTAAATGATGAAGTAGGAACACCGGCACTAACATCAAAAGCTTGTTGTCCAGCGTAATATTGAGCGTTTGTTTCTTTTAGTAATGCCATTTATTATGATTTTTCGTTTACTTCTTCTTGTTGTACTTTTTGTGCAGCAACTTGTATTATTTGTGGATCTCTTATAACTACACCTTGATATAGTAATATTTTTAATATTATTTCAGTTCTTTCAGAGTTATGTAATCCAAAGTCAATGTGTCCTTGCTGTGATCCTGAAAATAAATTAGTTGAATTTATAGTAATAACACAAGTACCAGTACCACCTAATGTAGTACCAGCTATTGTTAATGTATCATTTATACTATAACCTGTTCCAGGGTCTGTAACATCTATTGACGATATTTCTCCAGAAGAATTTGTTGTAACAGATATTCTAGCAGTAATGTTACCACCAGTCCCAACGTAAGTTACGTTAGTAAATACAGTGCTTGGAGTAGCACCAGTAACAGTGTTACTTGTTATTGAGCTTGTTAAATTGCCTATATTTATTGAAGTAGGGTCATAATCATATTCACTAAAAACATATTGCCCAACGTCTCCTATTGTATAACCCCATCTAATATCTTCTGGTTTTTTAACATATTGAACTTCAACTTCATTATCTATAGTAGCTGGATAAACTAATGCTTTATTATCTTCGTATAAATATATTGGATGATCTTTAGTTGGTGCAGTAAGTGGAGATTTTCTTATATTATAAAATTCTGCTCTACCAACTCTTTGTAATTCTACAGGTAAAGAATTAGTGCTTGTATAAGTTAAAGAACCTAACCTATATACATCTGACGGTAAAGTGAATATACCGCCAGTAGTA
>ERZ869936.2109-NODE-2109-length-12232-cov-4.817443_pt1 | contig 12232 bp, 13 predicted proteins | sample MGYA00520876_ERZ869936 | MGnify/ENA primary metagenome ERZ869936 (study PRJEB32218, sample SAMN09650985) | biofilter metagenome | isolation source: enrty point of leading RO module | place: Saudi Arabia: Thuwal, RO plant located on Red Sea | collected 2016-02-17 ... | reverse complement strand
TGCTTGCCCTGGAAGCCGGTGTGGGTCTTGACGAGTTCGGCGACCTTCAGCGGCAAAGTCACTTCCCAGGGGATGACGGCGCCGTCGATTACGCCCTTGGACAAGGATTCCGGCACCGCGGGCACCGGCATGCCGATTGCCGTCGCGCCCAGGTTTTCCAGCATGGCCGTGGTGATCCGCGTCGGACCGCGCAGCTTCAAGCCCTTCATGTCCTCGAGCGACGTCACGCCCGGCTCGCGCACATGCAGCAGGCCTGCGCCGTGCGTGTGCAGGACCAGGGGCTTCACATCCTGGAACTCGTCCAGGGCATTCGCCTGGACGTATTCATAGAACGCCTTAGACGTCGCCTCGCCGGTCGTCACCATGAACGGCAGTTCGAATGCCTCGGTCTTGTGGAAGCGACCCGGCGTGTAGCCCAGCAAGGTCCAGACGATATCGACCACCCCGTCGCGTGCCTGGTCATAAAGCGCCGGCGGCTTGCCGCCCAGCTGCATCGCCGGGTAGTGCTCGATCTTGATCCGGCCACCGGACTCGGCCTCGACCTTCGCGATCCACGGCGTGATCGCCTTGGCGGGAATGGTCGCCTGAGGTGGAAGGAACTGGTGCAGCCGCAAGGTGACTTCTTGGGCCCAGGCGTAAGTGGAGCCCAGGCACAGCCCGAGCGTGACGATCCCGCCCAACAGCACGCGGATTCGCATGGCGATTCTCCTCCCTTTGTTATCGGCCCGACCGGAAGCGCACCACCACCCCGGTCGTTACCGGTCAGACTGCCAAATACAAAAGAAAATGAAAAATGAGGGTTTTGGGGTTTTGCATAACTGAACAGTTATGTCGCTTCGCGCGCTAGCGTTCGCTCCACCACGGTCCGAAGGATCCCGGCGAACAGCGTCATGGACGGGCCCATGGCGAATTGGGCGCGCACCGTCAGTCCGACCGGGCCGAGGGTCTGGTCGACATCGAACGGCAGTTCGACCAGGGCGCCGTCCTCCAGGTCGAGCGCGACCACGCCGTGCGAAATGAACCAGACCGCATCGCTGCGGCGCACATAAAGCCGGCCGAAGGTCGGCTCCACCGTCTCGATCCGATCCGGCAGCCGGCCGATGCCATTGGTGATGAGAAGCTTTTCGGCCAAGTCGCGAATCGCGGCGCCCCGGTCCGGGAACATCACCGTGTAGTCGGCAATGCGGCCGATATCGCGGGTCTTGAGCAGGGGATGCCCGGGCCGGACGACCACGGCGACCCGTTCCGAATAGAGGTGGCTGAAGCTGAGGCCGGTCATGCTGTCCGGCACGCCAAGGCGCCCAATGACCAGGTCGAGTTCGCCGTCGCGCACCAAATCCAGCAGATAGGGGTTCGGGCCGCCGACGATCCTGGGCGTTACATTCGCCGCCGCCTGCTTGAATTCGACGACTGCGTCCGGAATGATCCGCGCGGCAACGCTAGGCAGGGCGCCGATGGCGAGAACCTGATCCCCATCCATGCGGGCGTGGGCGATGCCGTCCAACCCTTGGACCAGCGCCGAGATGCACGCCCCGGCATAGTGCAGAAACATCTCGCCGATCGGCGTCAGAACGACGCCGGCGCGGCCGCGTTCCATAAGCCGCGCGCCCAGGATGACCTCGAGCTCCTTGAGCGTCTTCGAGACCGCCGGTTGGGAAACGGCCAAGGCCTCGGCAGCCTGGCCGACGCTGGCGCGCCGCGCGACCTCGACGAAGGTACGCAGGTGGCGAAGCTTCACGCGCGGATCTATCATGACCTACTTGTTATGAAAGTGGCCGGAAAGTTCATTTTACATGAATGATTGTCTGTTGCACCGTCAAACCGATGGCAATCGGGAGGCATTGACCGGCCAAGATGCAGGCGGTTCGGGTAAACGGTCACGTCTATCATGTGCGCAAGGACGGGCCCTGGGACCAAGGCGGCGCCGGGCCGGTCGTCGTGTTTTCCAACTCGCTCGGCACCGATCTGCGGGTCTGGGATCCCTTGCTGCCGCTACTGCCGGCGGGCTGGCGTTTCTTGCGCTACGACACGGCCGGGCATGGTCTCAGCGACGATCCCGGCCCCATACCGATTGCCCGCCATGCCGATGATCTGGCGGCCCTTTTGGATGCAAGCGGTGTCGAGAGGTCCGCTTTCGTCGGTCTTTCGGTCGGCGGCCTGATCGGGCAAGCCCTGGCCAAGGCCCGGCCCGGTCTGGTGAGCGCCCTTGTGCTGTGCAGTACGGCAGCCAGGATCGGCACGGACAAAATCTGGAACGACCGCATCGCGGCGGTCCGCGAGGCCGGCCTGAAGGCAATCGCGGATTCGGTGATGCAGCGCTGGTTCTCGAAGGCCTTCATGACCGGTCGGCCCGATGAGCTGGCGCTCTGGCGCGCAATGCTGGTCCGGACTTCCGCCGACGCCTATTGCGCGCTCTGCGCCGCGATCCGCGACGCCGACCTGACCGCCAGCGCGCCCGATATTGCCGTACCGACGCTTTGCATCGTCGGGACCGAGGATGGCGCGACACCGCCGGCGCTGGTCCGCGAAACGGCCGGACTCATTCCCGGCGCCCGATTCGAAGAGATCGCCGGCGTCGGCCACCTGCCCTGCGTCGAGGCGCCGGAGATACTTGCGCGGCTGCTGAACGGATTCTTTGAGGAGGTAAATCCTTGACCGACCGAGACCAAACCGACGCCTTTCTGCGCGGCATGGGTACGCGGCGCGCGGTTCTGGGCGACGCGCACGTGGACCGCAGCGAAGCGCGGAAATCGGCCTTTGACGCCGACTTCCAGCGCTTCATCACCGAAGGCGCCTGGGGCTCGGTGTGGTCGCGCCCGGGCCTCAGCCTGCGCGAACGCTCGATGATCACCATGGCCTTGTTGGCCGCCCTGGGGCACGATGAGGAACTGGCCTTGCACGCGCGCGCATCGGCGAACACCGGCGCTTCCGCCGACGACATCAAGGAGGCGCTGATGCATGTTGCCGTCTATGCGGGCGTGCCGGCCGCCAACAAGGCGTTTCGGATCGTGAAGAAGGTGCTCGAGGAGCCGGATTCCGAAACACGGGGTGCGGCGGAATGAACGACCCGACGAATGCGGCGGACTCCCTGTGGCCGCGCGACCGCGCCTGGCATCCGCCCGTGCTGGCGCCCGGCTACAAGTCGACGGTCCTGCGTTCGCCGCGGCGGCCGCTGATCGCGCATCCGGCCACGCTCAGCGAGACGACCGGCCCCGTTTTCGGTCACGATGCCATCGGTCCGCTCGACCACGATCTGCTGCACAATTACACCGATGGCGGCCAGCCGATCGGCCCCCGCATCGTCGTGCACGGCCGGATCACGGACGAGACCGGCCGGCCCGTGCCCAATGCCCTGGTCGAAATCTGGCAGGCCAACGCAGGCGGCCGCTACCGCCATGTGAGCGACCGCTATCTGGCGCCGCTCGACCCCAACTTCGGCGGCTGCGGGCGTACGCTCACCGACGTGTCCGGCACCTATCTGTTCCGCACCATTGCGCCCGGCGCCTATCCCTGGCCGAACGGGCCGAATGACTGGCGCCCGGCGCACATTCACTTCTCCCTGTTCGGCCCCGCGTTCGGCCAGCGCCTGATCACGCAGATGTATTTCGAAGGCGATCCGCTGATCCCGCTGTGCCCGATCCTGAACGCGATCTCCGACCCGCGCGCCGTCGATGCCCTGATCGCGCGGCTCGATATGACCATGGCCGAGCCGATGGACAGCTTGGCCTACAGGTTCGACATGGTGCTGCGCGGGCGGCGCCAGACGCCCTTCGAAAACCGCACCGAAGGTTTGTAGAGGAACCCTTGAGCATGACCGGCAACAAGGAAACGCCGTCGCAAACCGTCGGGCCCTACGTGCACATCGGCATGGCGACGGACGTCGCCGGGCTCGGCAAGGTCTATGCCCGGCCGCTGGCGGATGCGATCGCGGGCCCCAAAGCGGCGGGCACGCGCATTCGCGTGACCGGGCGGATCTTCGACGGCCTGGACGAACCCGTGCGCGACGCGGTCCTGGAAGTCTGGCAGGCCGATGCCCGGGGCATCTACAATTCACCGGGCGACCCGCGCCATGCCGAGCGCGACCCACAAGTCTGCGGCTGGGGCCGTGTGTCGTGCGACCTGAAAACCGGCGTGTACGCGTTCGACACCATCAAGCCGGGCGCGGTTCCAGGACCGCGCGGCAGCATGATGGCCCCACACCTGAATCTCTGGATACTCGCGCGCGGCATCAACATCGGCCTGTCGACGCGCGTCTATTTTCCAGAGGACGAGACGGCGCGCGCCGCCGATCCGATCCTGTCGCGGATCGAGCATGCCAAGCGCCGCGCCACGCTCATCGCCAGTGCCGACGGCAAGGAAGGACAGGTCGCCCTGTATCGGTTCGACATCCGCTTGCAGGGCGAGGACGAGACCGTGTTCTTCGACGCCTGACCGATCCCGTGGCCGCCTACCCCCCCGCATATCTTCAAGGCCTGCTCGGCGACGCCGAGGCGGAAGCCGCGCTTTCCGACACCGCGCTGATCGAGGCCATGCTGACCGTCGAGACGGCGCTCGCCGCCGCCCAGGCGGAGGTTGGCGAGATCCCGAGCGAAGCCGCGGCCGCCATCGCGAAGGCCGTGAAGGCTTTCAAACCGGACATGGCCGCACTGACATCGGCGACCGAGCGCGACGGCGTGGCGGTTCCCGGCCTGGTCGCCCAGGTGCGCGCATCGTGCGACGGCCCGGCGCGCCATTATCTGCACTGGGGCGCGACCAGCCAGGACATCGCCGATACCGCGATGGCGCTATGCCTACGCCGGGCGATCGATCTGAGCACCGCGCGTTTGGATGCCGTCATCGCGGCACTGGCCGCGCTGGCCGACCAACACCGCGATACGGTGATGGCCGGCCGGACGCGCGGCCAGCAGGCGACGCCGACGCCCTTCGGCCTGAAAGCCGCCGGCTGGATGCTGCCATTGTTGCGTTGGCGGAAACGCCTGAACGATGTGCGCGCGGATGCCTTGGTGCTGTCGTTCGGCGGCGCCGCCGGAACCGCCGCGGCGTACGGACCCAAGGCGCGGCAGATCGAGACCGCACTCGCCAAGCGCCTGGGCCTCGCCGTGGCGCCGATGCCGACCCATACCCAGCGCGACGGCATGGTCGCGCTGGGCGGCTGGTTTGCCGGGGTCGCCGGTTCCTTGGCCAAGCTGGCCGGCGATGTCCTGCTTTTGGCGCAAAGCGAAATCGGCGAACTGCGCATCGGCGGCGCGGGCGGGTCTTCGACCATGCCGAACAAACGCAACCCGACCCGCGCCGAGGCGATCCTTGCGCTCGCCGACCGGGCATCCGCGCAAATCGGCGCCTTGCACCGCGCCGCCGCACACGAGCACGAACGGGGCGGCGCGGCCTGGATGACCGAGTGGCAGGTCTTGCCCGACCTTGCGGTGATCGCCGCGTCGGCGCTGAGGCATACGATGAACCTGCTCGAAGCGCTCGAAGTCGACGCCGCCGCCATGCGCCGAAACCTCGAGTCCTCGAACGGATTGCTGTTGGCCGAAGCTGCCAGTTTTCTTCTGGCCGGCCAGATGCCGCGCCCCGATGCCCAAGCCCTGGTCAAGGAGGCCTGCGCCGAAACCGCGCGGGCCGGGCGGCATCTGTTCGAGGTTCTGGCCGACCGCTGCGACGACGCCATCGATTGGGCCGCGCTACGCGATCCGGCGCGGCACCTGGGCGACGCCCACGCGATGGTCGACCGCGCGCTGGCCGAGGCGCGCGACGCAGTCTCCACCCTCAAGGAGGACCCGCAATGACCGACCCCGCCATCATCACCGTCGCCATCACCGGCTCGGTGCCGAAGAAGGAAAACAACCCGGCGGTGCCGATCACCGTTTCGGAACAGGTCGAATCGACTCACGAAGCCTTCGAGGCGGGTGCGACGCTGGCGCATTGCCACGTGCGCAACGACGACGGTTCGACGACCTCCGATCCCGAGAAGTTCGCGCGCCTTTTGGAAGGCTTGCGCAAGCACTGTCCCGGCATGATCGTGCAGTTCTCGACCGGCGGGCGTTCGGGCGTCGGCGCGGAGCGCGGCGGCATGATCGACCTCAGGCCCGACATGGCTTCGCTGGCGACAGGGTCGTGCAACTTTCCGACCCGCGTCTACGACAACAGCCCCGACCTGATCGACATGCTGGCATCGCGCATGTTGGAGCATGGCGTCAAGCCCGAGGTCGAGGCCTTCGACCTCTCCATGATCTTCAACGCCGTCAAGCTGGAAAAGGACGGCAAGATCAAGGGTCCACTCCATGTGCAATTTGTCATGGGCGTAAAGAACGCGGTGCCGGTCGACCGCCCGACGCTGGAATTCTACATTGCAACCCTCAAGCGTCTGGCCCCGCAGGCAACCTGGACCGGGGCCGGTATCGGCAAGGACCAGATCACGCTGGTCGAATGGTCTCTGGAGCTGGGCGGCCACGTGCGGACAGGCCTGGAAGACAACATCCGGCTCGACAAGGACACCCTTGCGCCCTCGAACGCCGCACTGGTCAAGCAGGCGGTCGAACGCTGTGCCCGGTTCGACCGCCGTCCGGCGACCGTCGCCGAAGCGCGATCGATCCTGAAGCTACCCAAAGCCGCGTGACAGGGGGAATAGGTATTGGATCGAGTTTTATGGAGAAACTGGACACCCTGCGATCATCGATTCTCGACGTGGCGCACAATCATCTCAACCACGCCTTCCCGCAACGAGGCCAGCGACTCTCGCGAGTCGAGATCACGTTCAAAAATCCTTGAGAAGGTCGCGCGATTAGACACGTTAAAGAAGCAAAGCGCGCTGATCTTCCAGTGCAGTTCAATGGGATCGAGACCGGGCCGGAACACGCCCTCCCGTACCCCGCGTTCGAGCAGGTGGCTGACCGTATCGATCGCCTTCAAATTCAGCTTTTGGATATGGGAAGACTGCGCCAGATACTTCGCGCGGTGAATGTTCTCGATCATCACCAGCCGAATGAAGTCCTCGTTGCTGTCGTGATAGTCGAAGGTAAAACGCACTAGCCGCTCCAGTGCCTTAACCGGCGGCAGGTCATCGAGATCCAAGCTCCCCTCAAAGCCGCGAACCTTGCTGTACGCGGCTTCCAGAACTCTCCGATAGAGCCCTTCCTTGCTCTCGAAGTAGTAATAGATCATCCGCTTGCTGCACTTGGTTTTCGCGGCAATCTCATCGATCCGCGCACCCGACAATCCGCGCTGAGCAAACTCCTTGGTCGCGACATCGATGATGTTGCGTCTGGTGCCTTCCGGGTCGTTGGTACGGCCCGGCGCCATTCTCTTATCGGTCGTCTCGACGCTCATGCTCTCGTCCTTCGCCACCGCTCAGGTGCCCACGCCAACTCTAAGGGCGACCTGCCGCCAGACCCAAGATCGTTTCTGGCGTTCCGGCGGGTGACGAGTGTGTGCCGGTGCCTCCGAACCCCCCGTGTTTAACGACTATTGACATAAACTAACTAGTTCGTCCATTTTCTTTGCCAAGGGTCAAGCCATGGAGATCAATCGGGCTGGACCGGTAAAGGGAGGAAAACAATGGACTTTTCTGTTACTCGGCGTGCCGTGGTTCTTGCGGGTATGGTGCTGGCGACCGCCGGCATGGCGCCTGGCGTCATGGCCCAGGACAAACCAACGCTCAAATTCGCCGCGGTTTTCAGCGATAAAGACATCCGGGCCGACGCCATGCGCATGCTCGGCGAGGCCGTCGCCGGCGAATTCGACTTCAAGCCGCATTTCGGCGCGACCCTGTTCAAGCAGGGCACGGAGCTTGTGGCCCTGCAGCGCGGCAACCTGGAAACCGGCATCGTCGCCCCGCAGGATATCGCCAACCAGCTGCCGGAATGGTCGATTCTGACCGCCGCCTACCTGTTCCGGGACGCCTCCCATCTTAAGGCGTTCTTCGAAAGCGAAGCCGGGCAGGAAATGAAGGCGATGGCCGAAGATAAGCTCGGCATCCGCATTGTCGCGCCGGTCTATTTCGGCGCGCGCCAAGTCAATCTGAAGCCAGAGAAGACCATCAAGACCCCGGCGGATATGGCCGGCATCAAACTGCGGATGCCTGGCGGCGACGCTTGGCAGTTCCTCGGAACCGCGCTGGGTGCCAATCCGACTCCGATGGCCTATGCGGAAGTCTACACCGGGCTTCAGACCGGCGCCATTGACGGCCAGGACAACCCGCTGCCAAACGACTACAATATGAAGTTCTATGAGGTGACGTCACAGATTGTGCTGACCAGTCACCTGATCGGCTTCGATCTGTTTGCCGTATCCAAGAAGACCTGGGACGCCCTTTCGCCCAGCCAGCGCAAAACGCTTGAACGCGAAGCGAAGAAGGCGATCGACTGGAGCACCCAGAAGCACCTGGACGAAGAGGCACGCCTTGTCCAGTTCTTTAAGGACCAGGGTCTCAAGGTCTATGAGCCGGATGTGGACGCCTTCCGCAAATACGCTCAACAGAAGTACCTCGAGTCCGATCTGGCCAAGAATTGGCCGGAAGGTATGCTCGACAAAATTAACGCGCTCTAAGAAACGCCTGGTCATTTGACCACGAAGCAGTGGCACGGTCTTTTGATCGGCGCCCTGCGTCGCCGGGAGCAGGCAGCGATGTTCGCGAAGTTGATACTAAATATCGGATCCGACTCGCGACAATGACGCAGGTTCTCTTCAAGCTGACCGCTTGGCTGAGGCGGCGCGCCGAGAACATTGCTGCCTTGCTCTTGGCAATCGTGTTCGTTTCCTTCGTTCTACAGATTGTCTTTCGTTACGTCTTGGGCTGGCCGGTCGGCTGGACGCTGGAGGTCAGCACCCTGGCTTGGATGTGGCTGGTGCTATGGGGCGCCGCCTTCGTGGTCACGGAGCGCGACGAAATCCGGTTCGATATCTTGTACAGCACGGTTTCCGACCGGTTGCGACGAGGCTTCGTCGTCGCGACGGGCTTGGCTCTTGTTGTACTCTTTGTTGTCACGCTCCCCGCCGTGATCGACTATGTGACTTTCATGCGCGTCGAGCGCGCTTCCTATATCGGTGTGCGGCTTGACTATCTTTTCTCCATCTACCTTGTCTTTGCGATCGCCGTCATCGCCCGGTACCTCTACAAGGTTTGGGCGCCTATTTGGGGGCGTGCACCGGAGCTGACCGATCCCTCTCACCTGAGAGACGAGTAGGCGCCGTGAGCCCGTTTTACCTCTGTCTCGCGTCGATCATCGCCCTGGCCATACTGGGTTTGCCGGTCGGCTACGCCATGATAGCTGGGTCGCTAATTTACCTGTTGGTGGCGGGACAGGATCCAAGCATCGCGGCGGAACAATTGCTGCAAGGCCTGCGGGGTAGTTTCGTTCTTCTCGCAATCCCCCTGTTCATCATGTCGGCCGAGTTGATGAACGTTGGCAGCCTTTCCAACAGGCTCCTGCATTTCTGCAATGCCATCGTCGGACGGCTCCGTGGCGGCTTGGGCCATGTCAACGTCGTTCAAAGCGTGATATTCGCGGGCATGTCCGGGTCGGCCATCGCAGACGCAGCAGGGATCGGCCGCCTCATCATCGGCATGATGACGCGCGAGGGCCGCTATACGAACAGCTACGCCGCCGCGATCACCGCGGCCTCAGCCGTCGTGGGCCCCATCATCCCACCCTCCATTCCGATGGTTCTTTTCGCACTCGTCTCCGATGCGTCCATCGGATACCTGTTCCTCGGCGGCGCGGTCCCGGGCCTGCTCATGGCCGCGACCCTCATGGCAATCAATAGCGTCATGGCGCGGCGGCGCGGTTTTCCGACCGAAGCATCGACGGCGGTGAGAGAAATTCCATGGATCACGATCCGTGCCATCCCCGCCCTCATGATGCCGGTCATCCTCCTCGGCGGCATCTATGGCGGCATCGCCACACCGACGGAAGCGGCGGCTATCGCAGCCGCATATGCGTTTCTGATTTCGACCATGCTTTATCGCGATGTCACGATGGCGCAAACCTACAATGCCGTCCTCGCAAGTGCACGGTCCAGCGCGTCGATCGGGATCCTCATCGGTGGCGCCCTGGTCTTCAACTATGTCGTCACGATCGAGGACATACCGAACAGTTTGAGCACGCTTCTCGGTGTGTATCAGCTTTCCGCGACGGAATTTCTGCTGCTGGTCAATGTAACCCTTCTGATTCTGGGATGCCTGCTCGAGGGCATCACCATTCTCTTGGTGATCGTCCCCGTATTCATACCCATGGCACAGGTGCTCGGTATCGACATGGTGCACTTCGGCGTGGTCGTCGTGGTCAACTTGATGATCGGCCTCATCACCCCGCCTTATGGATTGTTGTTGTTCGTCGTGGCCAGCGTCGCGCAAGCACCCTTGATGCCCATCATAAAAGACGTCGTGCCATTCCTTATCGCGATGATTGGCGCGCTCGCGTTCATCACTTTTGTGCCGGAAGCGGTCCTGTGGCTGCCGCGGCTGCTGGGCTACTCCGGCTAAAGGAGGTTTCATGACTAAGCCCGTATTCGTTTTGAATGGCCCCAACCTCAACCGTCTGGGGACACGGGAGCCACACATCTACGGCTCGACAACTCTTGCAGATATAGAGGACATGTGCCGCACCGAGTCCTCTAAACGACCGATAGAATTCCGGCAATCCAATCACGAGGGGCAGCTTGTCGAGTGGATTCATGAGGCGATCGATAGTGGTGCAGCGATCGTCATCAATCCGGCTGCATATACCTTCACGTCGATAGCCATTCTCGATGCCCTCAAAATGTTTCCCGGACCGATCATCGAAGTTCACATCTCGAACATTCACAAGCGGGAGGCCTACTACCATCACTCCTATGTCTCGAAGGTTGCGACCGCTGTGATCGCAGGCCTGGGCCCGCTGGGATACGTCTTGGCTATTCGGGCGGTATCGGACTTGCTGGAGTCGTAAAGATGCCGCCCGCGTTGGAGGCGCGCCATGGTTGACGTGAGGCTCGGCTTGATCGGCGATAATATTTCACGATCGCAGTCACCGCGGCTGCACCGCCTCGCCGGCAAGCTCTGCGGTCTCGACGTTACCTATGACCGACTCATACCCGGCGATATGGGACTGAGCTTCGATGCCGTTTTCGAACACTGCGCAAGAGAGGGCTACCGCGGCATCAACACAACCTATCCCTATAAGGAGAAGGCGATAACCAAAGCGCGCATCGACGATCCGCTGGTGCGTGCCATTGGCGCGGTGAACACGGTGCTGTTCGAGCCCGATGGCCCCAAGGGCTTCAACACGGACTACTCGGGCTTTGTGGCCGGATACCGGGAAGTTTTCGGCGAGGCCGCGCCGGGCCCGGTCTGCATGGTCGGCGCCGGCGGTGTGGGTAAGGCGATCGCCTTCGGTCTGGTTGCGGTGGGGATCGAGGAGCTGCGGGTGGTCGAACGCGACATTCCCAAAGCCCAGGGTTTGGCACGGTCGCTCAGGGCCGCCCGCCCCGGACTGCGTGTTTCTGTGACGGGCTCGACTGCAGTAGCGGTTGCCGGCGCCTGCGGGCTGGTCAACAGCACACCTGTCGGCATGGTGGGCCATGACGGGACACCGATCGACAAGACCCTTATGCGGGGCGCGGCCTGGGCGTTCGACGCCGTCTATACCCCGGTGGATACCCAATTTTTGCGCGATGCGGAGGCGGCGGGCCTGAAGGTCATGAGCGGCTACAGGCTCTTCTTTCATCAGGGCGTCGAAGCCTTCCGGCTTTTTTGCGGCCTGGAGGTCGATCAATCCGCCCTTCGGTCCGGCCTAATGCGCGAAGCGGCATGAATGCACTGGTTTGCGGCTGAGGAGGTTCCATGCGTACGTCCATCGCGACTGTATCCCTTGGCGGCACTTTGCGAGAGAAGCTCGAGGCCGCCGCCGCGGCCGGCTTCGACGGTGTGGAAATATTCGAGACCGATATCCTGGCATTCGACGGCTCGCCGGCCGAGGCCGGCAGACTGGTCCGCGATCTGGGGCTCGAGATCGTGGCCTTTCAACCGTTTCGCGATTTCGAGGGATTGCCGGAGCCGCAACGGGCACGGGTCTTCGAGCGCGCCAAGCGCAAAATGGCCCTGATGAACGAGCTTGGCACGCAGAACCTGCTCGTATGCTCCAATGTTTCACCGCTTAGCCTCGGCGGGATAGACCGCGCGGCAGAAGAACTGCGGGAACTGGGCGCACTGGCCGAGACATTCGGCGTCAACCTTGGCTTCGAGTCTCTCGCC
>ERZ869936.2108-NODE-2108-length-12233-cov-31.129906_pt1 | contig 12233 bp, 6 predicted proteins | sample MGYA00520876_ERZ869936 | MGnify/ENA primary metagenome ERZ869936 (study PRJEB32218, sample SAMN09650985) | biofilter metagenome | isolation source: enrty point of leading RO module | place: Saudi Arabia: Thuwal, RO plant located on Red Sea | collected 2016-02-17 ... | reverse complement strand
ATGGCACTGCGGTATCTGCTGCGGCTGCTGCTTACAAAGCTGCTGCTGCATCAACATCTGCTCAAAAGGTAGACATCCTTGCGACACTAGCTCTAGGCTCAGGCTCAGAACTAGACGCCGATGAGGATGGCGTGATTGTGACAGTAACAATGGGCGGTGCTGCTGGCACTGGCACTATTGAAGTAACAATCAAGTATGTTGTTGACTAAATAAGGCGGGGCGGTTCGCCGCCCCTTCTCACTTACGGAGGCGAGTATGACATCCCAGGTTGATATTGCGAACTATGCACTGAATACCTTAGGCGCAACAAACATTGTCTCCCTTGACGAGAACAGTAAACCTGCGCGCTTAATCAATCAAAGATACGAAGCTGTGCGGAACTATGTTTTTCGTTCACACCCTTGGAATTGTTTGATCCGAAGAGCGGAGCTGCCACGCGAAACTGAAACGCCTGCGTTTGGCTATGCTTATCAGTATACATTACCTACAAACCCGTATTGCCTGCGGGTTTTAGAGTTTAGTAACGGATCTATGTCCTACCCACAGGATAATATGTTTAGCAACACTGGCGGCCCTGTATTTGTCATCGAGGGCCGGAAACTACTCACGGATGAAGGTATTGCTAAAATCAAGTATGTTGCGCAGATCACAGACCCGCAAGAGTATGACATTGGCTTAATCGAAGCTCTGGCTGCGAGACTGGCAATGGAGATCTGCTATGCGATTACTGGCTCTACATCCATGATCCAGGTGACTGCTGCAATGTACGATGACAAGATTAAAGAGGCGCGCTTTGCAGATGGTACTGAGGGGGCACCTCAGAAGCTTGAGGCGAGTGACTTTATTGAAGCGAGGTTCTAATGGCGAGATCCGCTCCAGCACTCAGCACGTTTACAGCTGGTGAAATCTCTCCGCGCCTTGAGGGGCGCGTTAGCATTGAAAAGTATCGTGAAGGTCTCTCTGATCTGACAAACATGATTGTACAGCCTCATGGCGGTGTTACGAGGCGTCCAGGCACAGAATATCTTAGCGAAGTAAAAGACAGCGCAAACCAGACGCGCTTGATCCCGTTTGAGTTCAAAACGTCTGACACGTACATTCTTGAGTTTGGCAACCTATATATGCGTGTTTTCCGCAATGGACGCCAAGTTTTGGAGGGTGACGAAAAGACTGTGACCGCTATTACAAAGGCAGATCCTGGCGTTTTGACCGCTAATGCTCATGGTCTAAGTGATGGCGACGAAGTTTATCTGGAAAATGACGGTTCAGCTATGACTGAGCTAAAGACCAGAAACTATCTTGTGGCAAACTCTACGACAAACACGTTCACATTGCAGGATCTGTTTGGCAACGACATTGATACAACAGGATTTACTACATACGACAGCGGTATCACTGTTGATAAGATCTTTGAGCTAACCACGCCGTATCCGACAGCGGACATCCCTAACCTACGTTTTGCGCAGTCTGCGGATATTATGTACTTTGTGCATCCAGATCATCAGGTGCGCACACTAGAGCGTCAAGATGACCACAATGAGTGGGAGTTAAACGCTGTTTATCTAGGTGAACCACAGACAGCCAAAGACATTACGGCGATTACAAAAGCAAACCCTGGCGTTATTACTATTAGTTCTCATGGGTTCTCTAATGGAGACATTGTGCTTCTTGAGGACATTGAAGGCATGACTGAGCTAAACGATAAGTATTACAAAGTTGCAGGCGTGACTTCTAATACGTTTACGCTCAAGGACATTGACGACAACGACATAGACACAACAAACTTCACGACCTATAGCGCGAATGGCACGGCCAAAGAAATCCAGCCAAGTGTACCTGCGTTATGGGGTGCAGCGAACAATCCGTCTGTTGTAACCTTCTTTGAGCAGCGTCTTGTGTTTGCGGCTACAAGCAACAATCCACAGTCTTTGTGGTTCTCTAAAAACTTTGACTATGAAAACTTTACTGTCGGCAGCGGTGCTGATGATGATGCTCTAATCTACACGATTGCGTCTAGTAAGGTGAATGCTATTCGCTTTTTGTCTGCTACACGTATCTTGATCGTTGGCACATCTGGTGGTGAGTATGTTCTGTCTACGACAAACAACGGTCCTGTTACACCGACTACAACGGTTATTCGTAAGTATTCTAACTACGGATGCACGAATGTTGAGCCTGTGCAGGTTGCAGATCTTACGTTGTTTATTCAGCGTGGCGGGCGCAAGGTGCGCGAGTTCCAATACCAAGGTGAAATCAACACGGGCGGCTACGCAGCGCCTGATGTGACAATTCTGGCCGAACATTTGACTGAAGGTACGATTGCTGAGTTTGCTTATCAGCAAGAGCCAGAAAGCATTGTGTGGGCTTTGCGTGATGATGGTACACTTCTAGGTTTGACTTATCGTCGTGAAGAGGACGTTGTTGCCTGGCACAAGCATATCATTGGCGGCGAGTTTAATAGCGGCCAAGCTGTTGTAGAAAGCATTGCCTCTTTGCCAACTGATAGCGGTGAAGATGAACTGTATATGATTGTAAAGCGCACGATCAATGGTGTCACAAAGCGATACGTTGAAGTTCTGGCCAACTTTAATATTGTTAGCAACAGTAAAAACTCGTTTTACGTTGACAGTGGCTTGTCATACGCAGGCAGCGCCACAACAAGCGTCATTGGCCTGCAACACCTAGAGGGTGAAACTGTATCTGTTCTAGGTAATGGCGCTACCCACCCAGACGAAACAGTATCTAATGGTGCTATTACAACAGACTTTAGCATTACGACAGGTGCGGTTGGCTTTGGATTTACAAGTAAAATGCAGACGCTGCGCCTAGAGGCTGGATCTGTTGATGGTACATCTCAGGGTAAGCCGAAGCGTATCCATGCTGTGACTTTGCGCCTGCATGAAACAATCGGTATCGAAGTTGGCACAGACGCAGATAATGTGGATCGGATCTTCTTCCGCGATAGCTCTATGAATATGGACGAAGCTGTGCCATTATTCACAGGAGACAAGGAGATTGAGTTCCCTGGTGGCTTTGATGACGATGCAAAGATTTATGCGCAGCAAACACAGCCACTGCCTATGACAATCCTGGCGATTTATCCTCGCCTCAACACATTCGATAAGTGAGGTCATTATGGGACTTCCAACAATATTAGCAGCGATTAGCACGGTAGCGACAGTCGCTGGGGCTGTGTCTCAAAAAAGTGCGTCTGACAAAGCTGCTGCAAAAGCGCAAGAAGCTGCTAATTTTAACGCAGATCTGATAGAAAAAGACGTTGTTCTCCTGCAAAAACAGGAGAAAATACTTAACGCAAATGCAATCTTGCGCGAAAAGGTTGATCGTTTTCGCTTTGCTCAGATGCAGGGGTCTGTTGTCAATGCTACTGCATTCTCAGGATTTGACATTGCTCAGGGTACTCCAATGCGTGTGTTGCGCCAGAACGCGCGCGAGTTTGAGTTTGACATGGCTAAAAACCGTTTTAACGACAGCGTAACGCGGATGCAGATAGCTGAGGCGCAAGAAGATGCGTTCCTGACTGCTGAATTGACACGCATGGAGGGCGGTGCAAGTGCTGGTGCGCTGCGGGCGCAGGGTAGAGCAAGTTTGATTAGCGGCATTGGTTCTGCTGCGCAGACTGCTTACAACACAAACTTGTTTGGGAGCCGCGGTAGCGGGATCAGCTAATGAGAATACCTAGATACACAGCAACAGCTTCTCTAACAACGCAAACACCAGGTGTGTCTAGTAGAGCGCGCATGAACCCACAGCCGTTTGTGCAAGAAGCTTTAGCTAAGGGTGAAGTGTTTGGTGAGGCCGCAAAGCAGGTCGGTGAGTTTGCGCAGATGCGCTACAAGATGGAGCGTGAAGCCGCACTAGACAACGCTCTTATTGGCGCTGAAGAGCAGATGCGTGAGGAATACTACCGCCTTAGTAAGCTTAAAACTCCGCATGACGTATTCGGTGAAAAGAACCTGTGGGAAACTGCTACTCAAAGCATTAAAGAGCGCAATCGTGACTTGGTTGGGTTTGACAGGTCTGCGCAACAAGCGTTTGACGAGGCGTTTGACCGTTCTGAATTAAGTTTGCGTTTTAGCCTGCGTAGCAAGATTGACACAAATATTGAGGCGAACAATGCTGCGGCACGTAAGCAGCGTTTGCTAAATGCACAGCGTGACGGTGTTGCAGCTACTGACGTTAAAGACGTACAGTTGATCTTTGCTAATATTGGTATTGACAGTGATCGTCGTGCAAACCTGAAGCTTGGAAACCCTGTAGTTCTAAAGCAACAAGAGTTGTCGTTGCTTAAAAACATTACAGCGCTGCGTTTGCAGAACCTGCTGGATGGTACGACTATGCCATCTACGCTGATGGATGCGATGCGCAAGGCTGTTATTGACGATGACCAATCTGCCTTGCTCAATCCTGTCCTTGAGGGACAGGGTTTAATAGAAGCGGAGCTTTTAAAGGCGTTACCATTGCAAGAGCGCATTACTCTTCTGCGCGGCGGTGAAGCGCTGGCTAAGTATATTGATGCGCCATCGCTAGAAGAGCAAAAGGTATTAGCAGCTGCAAAGGTAGAAGCTAAGTCTGTTCAGGAAGAAATAGATGTTAAAAAAGATCTATTAAAAAGCGGCGTCAAAATATCTACAGAGGAGCTGCTTAACCTGTCAGAGCGCGCTAAAAATGTACTTGGAACGTTGGATGCGGAAGATCAGCAGGCGCTTACTAATTCTCTAAGCACAATGTCTTTGTTTGCAGAGTTCCAGAAAGGCCTGAGTGACGTTGCCACACCCGACAACATAGACGAGCTTTACATTGTTGAGAAAGCGCGCGAAGGAAATCTGAGCGGCAAGAGAGGCATCTTAGACGCAGATGACAAGCTGTTCCTAGACTATATTGATACCTTTAGGGAGAATATGGTTAAGGGCATAGAAACAGATCCTATGCAATATTTCATGGATAGCGGGGCAATGACGGTTACTCCGCTGACTTTAACGCTAGAAGCTGCAAATGCAAAAAGCGTTGGCCTTGCAGCGCGGGCAACTACTGCTTTACGTGCGCAGGAACGGTTTGGCTCTTTTTACATGCCCGATGTTAAACTTTTGACAAACGAAGAAGCCAATAAAATTGTAGGCACTATTCGCAACAATCCAGACGCTGGGTTTATCATGTTGCAAGACATGCAAGCGGAAGCGGGCAAATACGGTCCAGATCTAATGAACCAGTTAGAGGATGCAGGATTAACGCCCGCACTTGTGGCAACGGCCGATGTTAGAGACGCTTCCGTTCGGGCTACGCTAGGCGCAGTATCTGAGCTAAAAGATGCTGAGGTGTCAGAGCTTATAACCGCAACAGGCAAGTCTGAAAAAACGATTGACGAAATTATTGCGTACGAGCTTAAAGATTTAAGATCTGCGTATGTTTTTGGTCGAGGAGTTGAGGCGTCTACTGCGTTTGCAGGTCGCGTAGAAGCAGCTAAGGGTGTAGTTGCTGTATTTATGTCTCAGGGTATGCACCAGGATGATGCGGTGGAAAAAGCCTTGACACAACTATTTCCTGCAAAAAACAGTGTTATCAATACGTCTGACGCTATGCTTTACGTTCCTCAAAAATTTTCCCCTAAAGCAGATCAGATTGAGCGAGACCTGAGCTATCTAAAGCGCAAAGCGAACAAGCTTTTTTCCCTAAAGCCTCTATCGCCTATTCAAATGCCTGGAGCGCCAGAGGCAACAATGGTGCTAAATCAAGACGCACTACGTTCTCGTGGTAAATGGCTTTTAAATAACACAGAAGATGGCGCTATCTTTCACTACACATTGGGTGATGGCACACCAATCATGGCGTTAGATGCCAACAATAGGCCGTATGAAGTTAAGTTTTCTAAGCTTCCTGCTTTGCGCAATAATGTGCAGGGCGTTGTTATGAAGGAAGCCGAAAAAGATAAAGATCCATCTTTGGGATATTTCCAAGAGGGTCAGAAGTTAAGATCAGGTGAGTAAATGAGACGTTTCAACCTGCAAACAAACAATCCTTTTGTACGCATGGAAGCTGGTTCTCAGCTTACATTGTCTATGCGCGGGGCTGTTGAGCAGATCCTGGAAACGCCAACACTGACTGATTTATTTGCATCTCAGCCTATAGGCGAGTTTGCAGCGGCAACAGAAGAAGAGCGTGAAAGACTGCGCCAAGCACAGCGTGAAGCTGATTTATCCGAGGCCGCTCTTTCTGTAGATCTGCGTAGATCACTAGAGCAACAGTCTGTTGACAATGCCGATCCTGTTGAGGCGGAGCGTATTACCGCACAGGTTGACAGGCTGTCTGAGGGTGTTGATGCTGTACGTGAGAATATTGTCGAGGATAGTATTGCTTCTGGCCGCCTGCTTACACCAGAGATGGCAAACAAGAAATACGGCGACTTGTTAGAGTTTGACGAAAATATCTCAGATCAAGAAGCCAAGGTTCTATACGACAACAAGCGCAAAGAAATTATTAGAGATGAACTACTGGCCAGATCGCCAAAGGGCATTGGTCCGGCGGCTGTAAAGTTTGGTGCGTATCTTGTAAACTCTATGACTGATCCGCTTGAACTAGGTGCATCATTTATTCCGTTTGCGGGCATGACGGGCAAGGCATTAGGTGCGGCGCGGTTTGGGCGCGTAGGTAGCGCTGGTGTGCGTGGTACGGTAGATGGCTTCTTGGGTTCAGCTATGATTGAGCCTGTATATTATGGCTTATCTCAAAGCCAACAGTTGGACTACACAATGCGAGAGGCGCTGCTAAACGTGGGCGTGGGCGCTATCTTGGGTGGCGGCTTAGGCACTGTTGCGGGTGCATTCCAGGCGCGCGTTTACGATCCTGTTGAGAGTTTTCAAAAGCTGCGCAGTCAGATTGCCAATGAGATTATGGGGCCAGAGCTGGACATAAAGGTTCAGCCTAGAGATGACGTAGACGATCTTTTCAAAGCAACCAATATCCAAGCAAACTTAAAAAAAGTAAACAAAACGTTTGGTCGCAAGGAAGTTGCTGATCTTGCGGTGCGCCAATGGGTTAATGATTTAGGCATCAATGTTAGCGTATCTCGCGTAAATGTGCCTAAGCGTCCAATGACATTTACTGAGTTTGTGCGTAATGCTGGTGGCGTTAATGATGCAGATCCTACGTTTCGTGGCGAGTTAAAAAACATTGGTATCAATCCGTTTACACAGCGTTTGTCTAAAAAGGGCAATGTTGTAAATGGTGTAAGCAACCCACAATCTGACCTGAACCTGGATGACATTGCTGAACTAGCAGAAGAGGCTGGGTATATTGGAAAGCGTGATCCTAATTTGGTCGTGCAGGCGCTAGATCAAGAGCGCAGCGCGGAGTTTGACAAGAGCGGAAACTTTGTGTTCTCGCAGCGTGACCAAGTAGATGCTGATGATTGGCGCCAAGCAAGCGCAGCAAACGATGATGCTGTTGCAGAAATTGCGCGCAGACAAGAGATTAAGCAACTTATGGAAGATGGTGGCGCGCGTAACGTATCAGAAGAAGAAGTTGCGTTAGTTTCTGAGTACATGGCCCGCTATGACCTAGATTACTACGAAGCTTCTGAGCGCATTGGTATACAGTTAGAAGATCGCGTATCTGAGATGCAGGCGCAGTATGTGGATGACATAGATAACAACAGTGTATTCTCTGATCGCAAAGCATCTGATGATTTTGAGCAGCTTAGAATAGATGAAAACGACGAGATATTTGTTGATGACTATGAGGCAATCGTTGCTGACTTAGAGCAGCGTGGATTGCTCAGTAAAACACAGCAAGAGCTTCTAGGTGAAATACGGGCTATAGATGCAGAGGCACAAGCGCGTGTAGAGATTATTGATGCTGTAACAGCTTGCGTAGTGAGGAGCGCGTAATGGTAAAGTGCTTTGACGAAGGTAATGCGGTAAACCAGGGGCGTATTCCCGAGCAAGAAGTTATGGACGTTGTGCAAGAGTTGCAGCGGGCGCGTGATCCTAACCAGGCGCGCAATGGATTGCTTAACGTAGAAAACTCTATCTTTGAAACTGGTACATTCTTGGTAAAAGGCGTAGATCTGGCAAAGAAGGTAGAAAAGCGCAATCGCCTTATTAACATTATCAAAGAGCATGAGCTTACAGAGATTGCAGAACGCGCGTATGAGCGCCACGGCAGCTTAAAGCTTGGACTAGAGGCAAAGCTAGTTGGTGTAAACTCTGACTTCCGTGGTGCGGCAGATAGTGTAGCGGCAAAGGCAAATGCACTAGAAAACCAGTATGGCGGTGGCATTATTAATGATCTTAACCGTGAAGGTTTACTGTCTCGGTTTACATCTATGGGCGAAGATTTTGAACGCCAGGTTGCGCGCGTTCTTAGTGACTTGAATGAGCCGAACCCAAAAGGTGACGTAAAGGCAAGTGATGACGCTAAGAAAATAGGCAAGATCCTGTTTAAGTATCAGCGCGGTATGTTGCAGCGCAAAAACCAGGCGGGCGCATATGTGCAGCTAAAGGCTGGTCGTGTCGTGTCTCAAAGCCACGATCCTGGCAAAATGGTTAAGCGCCAGGCAGAATGGACAAACTATATCCGTGATAAGTTAGACTTTGACCGCATGGGCATTGAGCCAGGACGCAGAGAAAAGTTCTTAGAGCTTGCGTACAATGCGATTGTGACAGGTGTGCGTGAACCGTCTGTAAAGCAATCGGATGATATTGCTCAGGCATTTAAAGGTCCTCAAAACTTAGCAAAGCGTGAGAGTGCGCACGGTGTGTTTGTCTTTAAAGATGCAGATGCATGGTATGATTACAACAAAGAGTTCGGCACTAGTTCTTTGCGAGAGGCGTACCTGAATGACTTACAGAGCGGTGCGCGCGCGATTGCCTTGTTGGAAAACTTTGGCACAAACCCTGAGGCAATGCTGGGTCGCGTAGTAGAGCGCCTAAGTCAAAAATATAAGAATGACAGCGGTGCAGCGGACGCAATCGCAGAGATGCGCGGCGAAAAGCGCGGTGCTTTTAGGTTGGATAACTACATGGCTGAGGTTACAGGCTCAGTTAATATCGGCGCGACTACAACAATGGCGCAGGTAAATACAAATATTCGCAGCTTGCAGACAATGGCAAAGCTTGGCGGGTCGTGGATTTCAGCGCTATCAGATGTTGCGTTTATGTCTACAAACCGTATTTATCAGGGTCGCAGCGTTGTTGATGCATGGGGCGATGCGTTCTCAGCGGCGTTTGTTGGGCTAAATGATGCAGAGCGGAAAGAGATGGCGGATCGCTTGCTTGTTGGCCTTGAGGGACAGCTGGGCGACTTCTTCCAAAGATACGATGTTACTGATGGGGCATCAGGTAAAATATCCAGCGCTATGGGTATGTTCTTTAAGCTTAACCTGTTGCAACCTTGGACGCGAGCAAACAAGCGCGGCGCGTCTTTAATGCTTGCAAATGATTTTGGCAAACTGGCCAAGACAAAGTTTGCGGATCTACCAGATGCACAGAAGCGTTTGTTTAGAATTTACAACATTGACGAGAATAAGTGGGACGCTGCGCGCGCCATTGTAGAGAATGATGCAAAGGGTCGCCCATATGTTATGCCCGACAAAATAGAAGATCAGGCTACACGTGAGTCATTTCAGTTGCTGCTAAACAATGAGGCTGAGTACACAGTTCCGTCACCAGGCGAACGAGAGCGCGGCATACTGCGTCAAGGTTTGCAGGCTAACACTGTAGAAGGTCAAGCAATACGCTTTATCACGCAGTTTAAGAGCTTTGGTGCGACTGTGTTTACTAAGGTTTTAGGCCGTCAGATCTACGGTTATGGCAACAAGGGGCTAATCGATGCAGCTAAAAATGGACTTGGCGCAAACATTGGTTTGATTAACGCAATCGTCGGCACAACAGTTCTTGGCTACTTTATCATGCAAGCCAAAGAGGTTTTGCGAGGCAGGGAGCCGAGGCCCAATACTCCAGAAACTTTCTTTGCAGCAATGTTGCAGGGTGGCGCGTTAGGTATTTACGGTGACTTTTTGTTTGCGGAAGCCAACAGATACGGCGGTGGTGCGCTAGAAACTGTTGCTGGCCCAACTATTGGCACTGCATCAGATCTTGCTGATCTTTTGCTAAAGTATCGTAACGTAGCGTTTGGCGGTGACGAAAATATTGGCGGAGATACAATTCGCCTAATTAAAAGCAATACACCATTCGCAAACTTGTTCTACACAAAGCAGGTGATGGATTACTTAATCTGGTATCAACTGCAAGAGATGGTAAACCCAGGTTATCTTGAGCGCGCGGAGAGACGGTCAATGTCTGCTACTGATCAGGATTACTTATTACGTCCCAGTGACATTGTAGCTACAGGCGGTGGCTTCAGATGACACTACACAAATGACCGACATTGTGATATTTCTTGTGCAAAGAAGGATAGACCATGACAGTATCAAGCAGCACAAACAGAGTTAGCTACAGCGGCAACGGTACGCTGACAACCTTTGCGTACACGTTCAAGGTGTTTGACCAGGATGACTTGACGGTAATTATCCGCGCAAGCAACGGCACTGAGACCACACAGACGATTACGACAGATTACACTGTGACAGGTGTGGGCGATGTTGGCGGCGGTAACGTAGTATTTACGACAGCGCCTGCTTCTACAGAAACTGTGGTTATCCTTCGAGAGCAAGATTTGACACAGGGTCTTGACCTGGTTGCTAACGATCCGTTTCCTGCGCAATCGCTAGAAGAGGCTTTAGACAAGCTAACCTTTATGGTGCAGCAGCATGACGAAGAGCTTGGGCGTACTATTAAGGCATCTAAGACCAACACGCTAACTGGATCTGAGTTTACAATCTCTGCATCTGACCGTGCTAACAAAGTGTTCTCGTTTGATAGTTCTGGCGATGTAAACATTACCCAGGCGATTGGTACGTTCCGTGGTGATTGGGGTGCATCCACTTCTTACGAGGTGCGTGACATCGTAAAAGACACAAACAACAATAATATCTACATTGCTAACACAGCGCATACTTCAAGCGGATCTGTTCCTCTAAGCAGTAACGCAGACATTGCCAAGTGGGACTTGCTTGTAGATGCTGCATCTGCAACGACATCTGCAACGAATGCAGCAGCATCAGCAACAGCAGCGCAAACTGCGCAGACAGCTGCGGAGACTGCGCAAACCGCCGCCGAGACAGCCGAGACAAACGCTGAAACAGCACAGACTGCGGCAGAGACCGCAAAGACTGGAGCGGAAACCGCTAAAACTGCGGCCGAGACAGCTCAGACAGCTGCGGAAACCGCAAAGACTGATGCAGAGACTGCAAAGACAGCAGCAGAAACTGCCCTTGATAGCTTTGATGACCGCTATCTAGGCGCTAAATCTACTGATCCAACGGTAGACAATGATGGCGATGCTTTGATTGATGGTGCGCTATACTTCGACACTACTAACAATATTTTGAAAGTGTACGATTTAGGCAATACAACCTGGAACCGTACAACTCCTACATCATCTGACCAGACTAAAATAAACACAGTTTCTGGAATTTCTGCGAATGTAACTACAGTGGCTGGTGTATCGGCAGATGTAACTACAGTCGCTGGTGTTAGCTCCAATGTAACTACTGTCGCTGGAATTAGTGCAAATGTTACCACTGTGGCTGGTGTAAGTAGTGATGTGACCACAGTTGCTGGTGTATCTAGTGATGTTACCTCAGTTGCTGGTATTAGTTCTGATGTTTCATCTGTGGGTGCAGTATCAGCAAACGTAACAACAGTTGCTAATAACCTTACTGATGTAAACAACTTTGCTAACCGCTATCAAATTAGTGCATCTGCACCAAGCTCTCCAACAGAGGGCATGCTTTGGTACGATAGCGCTAATGACATTATGAAGGTGTACAATGGTAATGCATTTCAGAACGCAGGTTCATCTGTAAACGGTACATCAAGCCGCAACGTATACACTGCAACGGCAGCGCAAACTGACTTTTCTGCTACATACGATAGCGGCTTTGTTGATGTATATCTCAATGGTGTAAAGCTAAAAGAAACTGATGACTTTACAGCAACTGATGGCTCAACAGTTACGCTAACAAGTGGCGCTGCTGCTGGTGACATTGTTGATATTGTTGCATACGGCACATTTGAGCTGGCAGATGTTTACACAAAGACTGATGCTGATGCCCGATACCTACAGACAGCTTCTTTAACGGCTTCAGTTACAGAGCT
>ERZ869936.2107-NODE-2107-length-12234-cov-4.956975_pt1 | contig 12234 bp, 8 predicted proteins | sample MGYA00520876_ERZ869936 | MGnify/ENA primary metagenome ERZ869936 (study PRJEB32218, sample SAMN09650985) | biofilter metagenome | isolation source: enrty point of leading RO module | place: Saudi Arabia: Thuwal, RO plant located on Red Sea | collected 2016-02-17 ... | reverse complement strand
CGACCCGTCGAGGATGCAGAAGGGCATCTGCCCGATGACCAGCTTGTTCAGCACTGCCTCTTCAGTGCCCGCGTCGTCCAGCTTGCACGCGCCCATCTGCATGACTTCGCAGTAGACAGTATGCACATCAGGACGTTCACCAGGAACGTCGCCTTGGGCGGCGTTTTCTGGTATGTATTCATGGTCGATTCCGATAATCATTTCAAAGACCTCGCAATTGTTGAACTTTTCAAAGCAACACTACCAATACGTCTTATATTATGCAAATACTTCTTGCTTCACTTTCACAAAACTTGGCAGAAAACAGTAGTCAGATTCGATAATGGCAGTTCGAACTTCTTGCATACCCGTGCACAAAACGTAAAACAAAACGAGCCCTGCGGCTCGTTTTGTAGTTTTGTGAAGCGGAGCGTTGTGAGAGCTTTTACTAATGCCCGAACCGCGAGCTGGGGCAGCAGGTACTTTGCGAGTGTAATGAGCTTAGTAACCTGCGCCAGAGAAAGATAGTGAATTAGAAACTTGACCCCACAATGTGCGCCTACAGTATGTAACCCATGACCACAAACCCATCATCTGGGCAAGATTTTACAAACAAAACTCCATGCTATAGTGCGTTTACAATTTATGCTGCAAGAACGAATGACGGTCCTACTCCCCCCAGTTATCACCCTCTTGGGTGTTTCGTTCGCTTTTTCCAATACATCATTCTCACTGACTGACGTAGCCATTGTTTTCGCAGCAGGCCTCGTGTTCATTGACTGGTTTAGAAAACACGACTGGTACTGGCCCTTGCACCGCAAAGCTCAACGAGTAGCCCTCTATTTCGCTGCCATTATTGTTCTCGGCATTATATTCCTGCCGTTTGATGACATCGCATTTGGTCTCATCACCTTGTACTTAGTCGGAGTCTATTTTGTGGCTCGGTATGCTACACACCTGGGATATCGCTCGACCATCCTAAAGCTGTACACCGTCGGTGCCTTTTTCTCAGCCCTCTATGGCATCACCTGGTGGCTCTGGGTACACGAAGTAGGTGAGCGCTATCGCTTTTTCTTTGATGACCCCAATGTCTACGGCGCATTCTTGGTGCCGGCTACCCTCTTCTTTATGTGGCGAGTGTTAGCCAAGGACACCATGGTGGGCTATCGTACCCTCAACCTTTTGGGTGCGAGCGTACTTTATAGCGCTCTACTACTCACCCTCTCTCGTGGTGCCTGGCTCCAGGCTGGTATCTCACTTGGCATAGTACTGCTCATTATGTTTTTTACTAAACAATTTGATCGAGCTAGTTACAAGGTGCTCGGTTCAGGTGTGGTTGTCATACTCATTGGTGGGCTGTTGATGAGCGGCACCCTCACTGAACACATGCTCAAACGTCAATCAAATTCTGACTATCATAGGATTGAGAACTATAGTTACGCCCTTGAGACCATCAGCCAATTTTCAACCCACCGTTTCATCGTGGGCTACGGCAATGGCAGCTACGAGCAATTCTCCATCGACGCGTTTGCGGCTCACAATACCTACATTCGTCTTCTCTTTGAAAATGGGTTCTTAGGCCTTGGTTTATTTGGCTTCTTGATAGTGGGGGCAGTATTCAAAAACCGTCGTGAATTCCACAAACCGGATATCGCTATCTTGCTAGCCTCGCTCGCCGGCATTCTCGTCCATGGACTGTTCATCGACACCTTGCACTGGCGTCACCTCTGGCTCATTCTTGGTCTGTTATAGACTATGCGCGCACTGGTCTCAGTCAATTTAATATTTGTTTCACTCAACCAAATTCTTTTGAGTGTCGGTTCAGCCCTTTTGGTGATTTTGTTTGCTCGACACCTGGAACAAGCCCTGTTCGGCGAACTGCGATACATCATCGCTGTACTCGCTGTGTTGGCCTTCTGTTCGTTACCTGGCATCGGGCTCATCATCAACCGCAGCGCGTCTGAATTGCCAGCTCGTGAAATTAGAGACCTTATCCGGCAACAACTGAGATGGAGTGTGATAGCTGTCGTCGGAGCTTTAGGCTTTGCTGTTTGGCACATGATGCAAGGTGAACCAAGTATCGCCCGGGCATTTGCTGTCGGTGGACTGGTGTCGACCGTGCCCAACTTACACTCAATAACGGGTCTTATCTGCGCTGGCCTCGGACACTTTCGAAGAAAGATACTTCTGGACTCTTTCATTATCGTCTTTGCCATATTTGGCACCATGTTTGGCGTGACGTGGTTCAGTGAGCTGTATCACATCATTGGTTGGTATCTCGGCGCACAAGCCGGAGCCACCCTTATAGCTTTTTTTATTATCCGTGACCTGATGTTCCCTGCTCACGAAACTGAAACCTTTCCAGCATTGACAAACCACGTTCGTGAGGGGGCACAACTTACACTTATCCAGGTGCCGTTTTTGTTAATACCAGCCGTTGAGAAAGTGCTCATCTATCTCCTGCTCGGACCAGTCTCGTTGGCAATTTTTGTCATTGCCGTACTCCCAATCGAGCATTTCAAAAGTGCCTTCCGCAATTTGATTCAGGTGTATATGCTACCGTATCTCAACCATCCCTCTACACATTCTTTGATACATTGGGTATCAATCGGTCTGTTGGTACTCAGTGGTGGCGCACTGGCGCTCGCGGCATTCATTCTGTTTGGTATGCCGCTCTTGTTCCCAAACTATGAGGCTATCAGACCTTTTTCGTTGGCTCTCATGCTTTCCTTATTACCTTTACCGATTCATGTCATTGCAGTGACCTGGATTGCCAAACGCCAATTAATCACACTCTCTCGGTTTGCGTTTTTCTCCACTGTTTGCAGCTTGTTACTTATTGCACTTGGGGCGTGGTGGTACGGATTGTGGGGAGCTATCGTTGGGAAAATACTGTATGAAATGGTCTTAGCCATCAGTCTTGTACGTCTGGACCGACCGCTCGAACGATTACCAATGTAGGGTTTGGTACACACCCTTTTCGTATGATTTTGGTGTGTTGAGAATGGATTCGTAGAGTTGTTGTTCTCGGGGATTCTCTATTCCAAATGAATCCAGAACCTCGTCACGCTCAGCCACCGGTGTTGCCAGGAGTCGGAGTGCGTTACGGAATACGTTTGACGGGTAGACTTTATCCGCCTCATCTAGGACGTACACCACATCATCTGACGCACGGCCAAGTAAGGCGAGTAGATACACTCGGTCATAGACATGATACGTTCCAAAGTGCTCAATCATAAGTTTGGCAGCACTCGGCTCATCCTCTTCACGCAAGCGAGTAGCAGCCTCAGCCAGAACAGCTAAATCGTTGTTCGGCTCAAGCTCGTAGACCCGGTGGGCGACGGTGTTAGCCCGGTCGTATTCCTCGTTGACCAACAGCACCTCAATAGCTAACAACAACGATGGCTGCCAGGTTGAAGTCTCCATCTCTGAGTCTTCAAGTAAGGCGAGCGCAGCCGTGGCTTGACCAAGTCGAAGATACGCCTCAATCAGATTGGAGCGCTGCTTCTGCGTCAAGGGAAGGTTAGTCTCATCACTCAATATAGTTGCTTGCTTACGCAAAGCTGTTCGTTCAGCGGCCGGAATAGTATGCCCCGCTGCCCGACGCAGCTCATCGGTAGCCAGAGTGCGAACGAACGTTGCCTCGCTTGAGAAGGTCATGCGCTCGCTTGCTGCAATGAATGCAGCAACGCGTGCCGCTGATGCCGGTGGTTCCTGGTAGGCACTGCGCACTTCACGAGCATCACCAGCGTGAAGTATGGTAATCAGTAACAATCCTGCGCCCACACATATGAGCGTCCCAGCTGTTAACTTGCCCCATAAGCGAGACAGTAGCTTGGTCTGCGTCACCGCAAACTCTTTCCGCCAGAGCGCAAATAAAATCATGAACGCTATCAAGGTTGTGACGGTTGGGAATGAAAACAGATTACTCACCGCCCAGGCTGCAATACCACCAAAAATAATTGTCTGGGCCGGAGTCAGAACGGTACGGAGTACTGGCACAAACAGCATGAGCAACCATCCGAGCAAGAGGAGTAACGCGGCTACGCCGCCGGCGATAGCGAGGTCGATGTACGTATTGTGGGCTCGGTCGTGCCACGGTTCAGTGCTACTAATACGTGATTTATCAAAGTACCGAGTCTCGAACGTACGTTGGTAGTTTTCATCGTACTGCTCAAATCCCCAGCCAGTCATCGGTCGCTCCAGGAACATATCAATCCCGGCTTCAAACAGATAGTAGCGGGAATCGGTATCAAGCTGTAAGGTGACATTGGCAAACCGCTCGTGGACGCCTGAGACAAAAATCGCCACGCTAAGCACGACTCCACCAAGCACCATCAAGCCACTAAGACGTGCGATATTGCGTACTGTCAGAGATGAAGTGCGTACGTACCGTATGACGTTCAACGCCACGATAACAATAGCTCCTGCCACTAACCCCACCACCGCACCGCGGGTACCGCTCAGCATGAGGGTAACGAACGCAATCAAAGCCACCCCGAGATTGAGATATTGAAACACGAGGGTTCGGGCGGTGAGATAGCCGTAGACCGAGAATGTGAGGATGAGCAGCATCAACTGCCCCAAGAACATAGCATTATCAACCACTGAAGCCACCCGCACGTCAGCATCGGCTGCCCGTTGATTAAACGCCAAGAGACCAATCAGCCCTCCCGCCAATGCTGTCACTAATAAAAATGACGGCCAGTCTGAAGCCCGAAGATAGACAATGAGACCAATGAAATACACGAAACCGATGAAGTACAGTAGCCACCCATCCAGTCGGGCAAAATCACTCACAAGACTGGTGACCACATCCGGACTTAAGAGTGAGGTGAGCAACAATACGAGCACTAGCAAACCAAACACAATATCTGTGTTGGTATACGACACCCGTACTGCATCTCGTTGTTGCCAGAGCTGGCAGCCCATAGTCAACAATAACCCGGCCGCTACCAAAGAGAGCCAGAAAAATTTAGTGCTCACTCCTGGTGCAACCAGTTGTCCACTATAGGCGAGGAGACCAAAAATACCTGAATAAACTAGCCATTTCCCAACTGGTCGCATGTCTGTCATGGGCCCTACTATAGCAGGAAAATCGTGGAGTGCCAGAATAAAACGGGCGCGCCTACGGCGCGCCCGTTTTATTCATTTGCTAGCGTCAGGCCCTACCCTACGCCGCCACCGCCGCTTTCTTAGCTGTTCGCTTGCGCGTATTGGCCTTTCGTTTGGTGTCCTTCTTTTTGATATCGAAGGTGAGTTCACGTTTGTCCTTATCAAAGCCGACTTTCACGATACCACCCTGCAACATCCCTTCCCCCACCATCATATTAGCCACTGGCGTGAGAATCTGACTTTGAATAACACGCTTGAGTGGGCGCGCACCCATCTTCGGGTCATAGCCTTCGTGTGCCAGATACTCTTGCGCCTCCTTACTGACCGTTAGTTCAATCTCCTTGTTGGCGAGTCGTTCAGCCACTTCCGCCACCTGCAGGTCAACAATCTTCATAATCGTCTCAGGCGTGAGAATATCGAAGATAATAATCTCATCGAGTCGATTGAGAAACTCTGGTCGGAAGTAATCCTTGAGGCTCTCAGTGACTTTATCCTTTGCTTGAACATACTGAGTTGAGTCATCGCTGATTTCGCTAAAGCCAAAGGTCGACATCCGGTCGATATGTTCAGCACCGATATTGGAAGTCATGATAATCACCGTGTTCTTGAAGTTCACCTTACGTCCCTTGGCGTCAGTCAAATGTCCTGAATCCAGCACCTGCAAGAGAATATTAAAGACCTCTGGGTGCGCTTTTTCAATCTCGTCAAAGAGAATAACCGAGTACGGTCGGTGTCGTACTTGCTCAGTAAAGTGAGAACTCTCATCGTGCCCCACGTACCCAGGCGGTGAACCAATAATCTTTGAGACCGAGTGCTGCTCCATGTACTCACTCATATCAACCCGCACCAGGGCGTCCTTATCATCAAACATAAATTCAGCTAAAGCCCGTGATAGTTCGGTCTTACCGACACCAGTCGGACCAAGAAACAAGAAAGAGCCGATTGGACGATTTGGGTCGGCGATACCAGCCCGGGACCGCTTAACCGCATCACTGATGCGCTTAATAGCGTCTTCTTGTCCAATCACCTTCTCAGTGAGTTCTTCTTCCATGCGCGCCAACTTCTTGGCTTCAGCCTCAAGCATGCGGGCGACTGGCACACCTGTCCAGCGAGACACCACTGAGGCGATGTCTTCTTCGGTAATTTCTTCCTTGAGGAGTCGACGTGAACGCTGGAGCGACTTCAGACGCTTCATTTTAGTTTCCAAATCTTTCTCGACTTGTGGAATGCTGTCGTAGCGAATTTCTGCAGCGCGAGTCAGGTCAGCCATCGCCTCAGCGTTTTCAGCCTCCACACGCAATCCCTCAAGCTCTTTCTTCAGCGTGCTAATCGCCTCCAGTGCTTCACGTTCGTTGTTCCACTTGGTTTCAAGGGCTGAGGTTTGTTCTTTATGCTCACCAATTTCCTTATCAATTTCCTTAATACGCGCTTTGAGCTTTTTGGTGTCGGTGTCTTCGAGTGTCTCGAGGTCCTTCTTAAGCGCTTCTTTCTCAATCTCCAGGCGACGAATCTGTCGATCAGCCACGACCAACTCTTCTGGTTTGTTCTGAAGTGAGATACGCAGCGCTGAAGCAGCTTCATCGATGAGGTCAACTGCCTTGTCTGGCAGATAGCGGTCGGTGATATACCGCGCTGAAAGATTGACTGCCGAAACAATCGCATCGTCAGTAATACGCACACCATGAAAAAGCTCATACTTCTCAGCAATCCCACGCAAAATCGCCACCGCGTCTTCAACTGATGGTTCGTTTACGTAAACTGGCTGGAAGCGTCGGGTCAAAGCTGGGTCACGCTCGATGTGCTTTTGGTATTCCTTGAGGGTGGTGGCACCGATGACGCGAATCTCACCGCGAGCGAGGGCTGGCTTCAGCATATTACTCGCATCCATGGAACCTTCGGCGGCTCCCGCTCCAACAATCGTATGGAGTTCATCAATAAAGAGAATCACCTTCCCATCTGCCTGTTCTACCTCTTTCATCACCGCCTTCAGTCGTTCCTCAAATTCACCACGGAACTTCGTACCCGCCACCAGGAGTCCGAGGTCGAGGGAGAGAATTTCCTTCTCTTTCATGTTCTCTGGCACTTGACCCTGTGCAATCAGTTGCGCCAGTCCTTCAGCAATCGCGGTTTTACCCACGCCAGCCTCACCGATGAGGACTGGGTTATTCTTGGTACGACGTGAGAGAATCTGCACGACGCGCTGGGTTTCGACATCACGACCAATGACCGGGTCGAGTTTGTTGTCTTGGGCCAGTTTGGTGAGGTTGCGGGCGAACTTAGTGAGGTTGCGATATTTCTTTGGCTGCTCGGCATCGCTCTCGCTCTGCTCACGCACTTCCTGGAGCACGTTCGCTACTTGGCGTTTATCGACGCCCGTACGCTGAAGGACTTCAATCGCCGGACCAGGAAACTCAAGGGCTCCCATAAAGAGGTGTTCAACCCCCACATATGAATCACCAAGCTGTTCAGCGGTTCGGCTAGAGTGCTCGAGGGCTTTTGCGAGGTCTGGCGTGAGATAGAGCTGGTATGACTGCGATACCGTCCCGCTCATGTCGGTACCCTCAAGACTTTCGAGCAGCAAGTCGGTAAAAGCGATAATATCAATATCCATCCGGTCGAGCATCGAAATGACCGTACTCTCATCCTGCATCGCCAAAGCCGCCAGCAAATGCACTGGGCTGACGTGGTTTTGACCGCGTTCAATCGCGAGCTCATGGGCCTTGCGGATCGCTTCTTTGGCCCGGGAGGTAAAACTAGAAAAATCAGGCATAAATTGAAAACGTTAACTCCATTATACGTCACTTCGTAGTCGTACTGACGAACCCTCTACACACTCGTTACGGTATTTCTGTGTCGTAATGACGATTTATGTATATTGCAATAAAATTTACTCTGAGTCAATTTTTTGCATCTTGGCTACATGTTGCTTGAGAATGGCAACCACTTGGTCGACTTGCTGCTTGCTTGAGGTCTCGCCGAGGGTGAAGCGGAGGGTGCTTTTAGCGCGGGCGGCGTCACTGGTCATAGCTTTGACGACCGTGCTCTCGCCGCCGCCCGCGCCACTACAAGCACTCTTAGTACTCGCTGCTACCCCATACTCATCGAGCACCACGACCGCAAATTCGGTATCAATACCCGGCAATGAAATATTCACATTATTAGCTGCTCGTTCACCTGACTCACGACTACCATTGATGACCGCGTCAGGTAATTCCTTTTCGACGGAAGCAAAAAAATAATCACGTAGTTCATTTACTCCTTCAGCACGTCGCTCCACGCCTACCACTGCTAGCTCAAGGGCGACTCCCATGCCCACAATGACCGCAAGGTTTTCAGTACCAGGTCGCAGTCCCTGCTCCTGTCCCCCACCAAAAATACTCGGCGTGAGCGCTATCCCATGTCGACGCGCGATAACCCCAGCTCCTTTCGGACCATAACACTTCCCTGCATCGAGCGTCAGCACATCTGCCCCGAGTACTTCAAGTTGAATCGGATGCCACAGTGGCGCCTGCGCACCATCGACAACCAACACTGCGTTTCCTTTCTCCTTCATCAGCTTCTTGAGCTTGCGCGTTGGTTGAATCACTCCAACCTCACTATTGATGAGTGCAGTGGCGACAAGTACCGTTTTCTCACTGAGCAACTTCTCAAATTCACTTAGTATGATTCGCCCATCTTCATCAACTGGTGCGTGATGCACGGTCACTGCCCCATCGCCATAGGCCTTGATAGTCTCAGTGAGCGACGGATGCTCAAGCTTGGTGGTGATGATTTCCATTTCTTCGTATGGTTGACCATCTGCCCAGGCTGCTTCAATCACGCCAGCGATAGCAATATTGTTCGCTTCGGTACCACCGCTCGTAAACATCACGTCCTCGGTGCGAATCGTGAGCAGGCGAGCAATTTTCTCACGCGTTTTCTCAATCAGCGCTCGCGCTCGCTGCCCTTCTTGATGCACGCCACTTGGGTTACCGAACACGTCTTTGTAGATAGGACGCATTGCTTCCCAGACTTCATGACGCAGTGGTGTTGCCGCCGCGTAATCCATATAAATGCGGTCACCACTGTGGTGTCCGCTCATCAGACGTTCAAGAAAATTCATAAGTTAAAATAATGCCACATCTCTAGCATATAGGCCAGATTGTGTTATACTCCGACCACGAATACGCGCCCCGGAGGCATATACTTGGGCGTTTTTACTTGCAATAGAACATGCCAAAGAAGAAAGCAGCTCAACCAAATATCGTGAAGCGCCCGCCCGTTGTGGTCATCATGGGTCATATTGACCATGGTAAATCAACGCTGTTGGACCATATCCGCAAGAGCAACGTAGTGGAAGGCGAAGCTGGTGGTATCACCCAGCATCTGTCTGCGTACGTGGTTGAACACACCACGGCCGATGGCGCGGAGGAAAAAATCACCTTCCTCGATACCCCTGGACACGCGGCGTTCCAGAAGATGCGTTTGCGCGGTGCTGACGTAGCCGATGTGGCGATTCTCATTGTGTCAGCCGAAGACGGCGTGAAGCCACAAACCCTCGAAGCCCTGAAGTCTATTCAAGCCGCTAATATTCCCTATGTCGTCGCTATCAACAAAATCGACAAACCTGGCGCTGACGTACAGCGCACTAAGAACTCCCTGATTGAAAACGAAATCTATATTGAGGGCATGGGTGGTGATATTCCAGTCAACGAAATTTCTGCCAAGGCCGGCACCGGCGTGAGCGAACTCCTTGATACTGTCGTGCTCGCCGCAGATCTCGCGGAGCTCATCGGTGACACCAATGCACCAGCCGAAGGTCAGGTAATTGAAGGCCATCTCGATAAGCAGCGCGGTACTACCGCGACCCTGATTGTTAAGAACGGTACACTTACAAGCGGTATGTTCGTGGTCACCGGCAATACCTACGCCCCGACTCGTATCATGGAGGATTTCAACGGCAAACCACTGAAGGAAGCCGGGCTATCGACACCAGTTGGTATTGTTGGTTTTTCCGAGATTCCTGAAGCCGGCGCTCCCTTCACAACCGTAGCCAACAAGAAAGAGGCTGAGGCTATGATTGCCGCCCGTGAGACCACCAAAAGTGTGACCGAGCGTCACGACACGTCACTGCCTTTGGTACCAATCCTTATCAAAGCAGATGTACTTGGTAGTATCGACGCGATTCAACACGAACTTGATAAGTTTGAATCAGACCGCATCGCCATCAAAATTATCGATGCCACGGTGGGTGATGTTACAGCGTCGGATGTACAGAACGTGAGCGCGACCGAGAACGCTATTATCGTTGGCTTTAATGTGAAAGTAGAACGGGCCGCCACCGACCTCTCAGAGCGACTCGGCGTAGAAATTGATACCTTTGATATTATCTATGAACTTTCAGAGTGGCTTGAGACAGCGCTGAAGAACCGCACACCTAAACGCGAGGAAAAACAAGTCACCGGCCGCGCTAAGATTCTCAAGCATTTCAGTACTCAGAAAATCACCCACGTCCTCGGAGCACGAGTTGACGAAGGCGAGATTAAACTCAACCAGACCGTGCGTATCCTACGTCGTGATATTGAAATCGGTAGTGGTGTCGTTAAGAATCTTCAGCAACAGAAAGCAGACGCCGACAGCGTCAAGGATGGCGAGTTTGGGATGCAGCTTGAGAGCAAGACTGAGATTGCAGCGGGTGATTACATCGAAGCGTACGACATCGTCATTACCTAAAACATCCAAATCTAGCGAGCTCCTATGCAAACTTCGCAGCTCAAACAGTCACCGTATAAAAATACGTCTCCCACTCTCGCTACTTGTTTGCTTCGGATTTCATCTAGATTTGAAAGTTTTAACTCACCGATACTATGAGCACCCCATCAAACCTCCCTTCAGAACGACACGAACGCGTTGCTTCGCTTATCAAAGAGCAAGCGGCTGCATTTATTAACCGTGAAGCCAACCACGATCCACTCATTACTGTGACTCGTATCGGTATCGCACCAGACTACCGCCGGGCAACAATTTTCATTACCACCATTCCTGACGGCAAAGAAAAAGATGCTTTAATCTTCCTCAAACGCTACGCGGGTGAATTCCGTCAGTTTTTAAAAAAGAACACTAACTTGAAGATCATTCCGCACATCGAATTCGACCTTGATGTCGGTGAACGACACCGCCAACATATTGATGAACTCTCGGAGAAGATCAAGCGCGGTGAGGAGTAGAAAAAGGCCGGCGCACGAAGTGCGCCGGCCACGTTTGAAATTATGCCAGACAGGCTACAACCAGCGGGTTTGCTTGGTCGCTCCAATTGGATGACTCTGATTGTTGCGTGAAGAACTCTCGCAGAATAACTTTGGACTCCTCTCGTAGACAGCCTCCTTCAAGCATCGGTATGTCTTCTTTGAATCGAGTCGGTCGATCAGGCGACGTGAGGAGATAGGCACCCCCACCGTATGGATCTTCCATAGCGTATACAATCCGTTCAACACGGGTGGTCATCAGCATACTCATGCACATGACACACGGCTCCATCGTACTGTAGACCGTCACGCCCCGCAGATCACGTGGACCATCTCGGCCAGCCCAGAGCGCTTGGTAACAACCATTATGCTCGGCATGATCGAAGCGCGGATGTTTGGTACCGTCTTTGGTGCCATAAGCAATAACGTGAGAACCTTCAATAAAAACTGCACCGACCGGTACCCAACCTTGTCGAAGCGCATTGTACGCCTGCGCCAACGCTAAGTGCATGTACTGTTCATCTTGCCTAGAGAACATGTCTTACCCCCTTTCATATCTGGCACTGTTCTAACACATCGCTGATGGAACACAAAGGCCGGCGCTTCGCGCCGGCCTTTTACTCTCTTATCTAGAGAGTCTTAGTGACTGACCATCGGGTCCATACCCTTAGCCTCATCGATCCACCCCTGGATCGTCTCAGCTGATGGTACGCGATCAGTAAGATGCTTCTTGTCGTTTGCTTCCTTGACTGCTTCAGTCAAATTCTCAGCGTTGCGGGTGGCTAGTTCCTTGACAGTATCAACCCCAGCTTCTTCAAGAAGATCGGCAAATTCCTCACCGACACCATTGATGCGCATAAGATCGGCGAGATTCACCCATTCTAAGAGGTGCTTCTCACTAATACTCGTCTCGGTC
>ERZ869936.2106-NODE-2106-length-12236-cov-20.347591_pt1 | contig 12236 bp, 16 predicted proteins | sample MGYA00520876_ERZ869936 | MGnify/ENA primary metagenome ERZ869936 (study PRJEB32218, sample SAMN09650985) | biofilter metagenome | isolation source: enrty point of leading RO module | place: Saudi Arabia: Thuwal, RO plant located on Red Sea | collected 2016-02-17... | reverse complement strand
GAATATCAAATAAATGGCGATTGGATGCGTAGCCGTTTAATACTGCCAAACAGTGCGGCATGTCAGATGGCCATCAGAGACAATGAACGCCTTGCTGATGCACTGAATGCAAACCTATACTGTGAAGATACCAAAATCCCGTCAAAGTCCATCAGGCCGCGGCTTAGGCCGTCAGCCATCCGTGAACCTTCTTAGTTTGCTGAATGCGATCATCTAGGCCGTGCGTGCCACCGTTGATCTTGCGGGTGATGATCCTGATGACCTTATCGCTTACACCAGCATCAGCTTTTTCAAACAAGCCGTTTGACTGAAAGAACCAGAATGCGCTGTCAAAGGCGTATTCGGTTTCAATCAGTGATGGGTCGGTCAGCACTTCAGGCTTGCCCATATCACGCGCAAAGCAACGATAATTCGTGTGACCGGTAAGCTGGATGAAGCCACGGCCAATAAATCGTGCGGCTTCTTCTTCATTAATATTACCCATGCGACCCGCATAGACTTTGCCGGCAAGTTTGGCTGGGTTTTTTGCATATGGTTCAGCATCAGCCGGCGTTTTGAACCGTGTTGGCCAGACTGCGCAAATACGTTCTGGCGTGCTGTAATACAGGCTTTCCCGTGTGCGCTTGAACCCGCCGCTTTCGTGGTGCGCTTGGCCTAATAGGTGTGCGGCACGGTTAGGGGTCAAGTCATAGTGTTTGGCGATTGCACGGGCCGTATTCGGGCCAAACGCGCCATCAGGTGTTGCCCCACATCTAGCTTGCAAGGCTTTCATTGCATCACTCATTTTTTTGACTCCAAATATAAACGCCAACAATTCACCAATGTGTTTAGGCTAACCGCTGAAAACAACATGATCCACTGCCACATTTCCATCACTTTTTACCCCCGAAAAACTTAGTGGCCGACCGCACGGCAAATGACGCTGATACGATCACACCCAAGGTGTATTGATACCACTGCGGCATCTGTTCCAGTGCTGTGAACCCCTCTGCTACGACTGTCCGACCCCATTCACCGGTGAACACTAGGATCAACGGAATGCTAAAGAGAATGACAAGATATTCATCTTTCCAGCTAGATTGCGAACCTTGCGCCATGATGCGTTCCCAATCGGCAACCGATGTTTCCTTGGAAAGCATAACCTTTGCTTTGGCTTCCGCTTCAGTCAGTTTCAGCTTTGCATTTGCCGCTTGCGCATCAGCTTTGCCTTTTAGCCAACCGCCGGCCAATTCAGTCAGCGGACCTATCAACGCTTGTAACATTATGTCACCCTATCTGTTTTCGCTTCCTTACCTAGCCACAAAGCAAATGAAGCCGACAACATGGCCGTCACCAATGATACGAATGCACTTTGCTGGGTGGTCGGGTCTGGCAATGTCATAAACCAAAGGCAGACTTTCCATGTTAAAACGATTTGGCATAAGAACGCCAAACGTGGCAAAATCTTCAACTGATCAATCGCGCTTGCTGTTATTTGTACCATTTGCGTATCGCTCCGCTATACGTTTATCGCTCGTTATTATAACCACTTTCCCGTTTTTGTATACACACCACACATTCCGCTTAATTTCGATCAACTGCAAAACATGCGATTGCTTGGCCGGCATTTTTAACCATGACCTCCGCTTTGGCCTTTGCTCTGTTACAATGTGCCTCTGTGCCGAATGCGTCTAGCTGATAATACTCAAATTGACCATCAATGAAACTAAGCCACACCAGAACAAACATCACCAGCTACCCCTTGCGCGGCCCACTGCCCAAATGATGAAGCCAAGAACGCTTCCGCCAACGAAAAACAAGGTTAGGCCGATTGCCCAATTTATCAGGTTGTCAATGAACTCTTGCTTTTTGTAAGCGGCTTCCTTGCGGATGCGCCTTTGTTCCGCCTCAATCCGCAAGATTTCATCCCAAGCTGATGGCCCATATACAAAGGAAATGTGATCTTTGATTTCCTTGCGCATTTGCTCCATTTTGCGCTTTTGGTTCCAAATCAAGATCGCGGTTTCTTCGTCTGACCCTTTAAACGTCTTTTCCCACCAAGGCGGGTTTTTCTGGCGTTCCTCTAGCTTATTAAAGTCGGAAAAGGCTTGGCCCCACGTTGCAATGGTGTTGCCCATTTCTTGAATGTCTTTGCCCGTGGAAATAGCTGCCTTGATGGTCTTGTAAGCACCTGTCGCCAATGCAACGCAACTAACGGGGTCCATCGGTCAGCCCATCTTTGTCAACACCGCCACAAGCATTGCGATGATGGTTCCGGCGGCACCAATTAAAATGGTTTCCAGCCGCTTGATGCGGGTGAACACTTCCTTGAACTGAATGTGAACTTCCGTTTCCAGCTTTGTCACCCTTGGTTCAATACTGTCAATGCGCTTGTGCGCCTCTGCCGTTGTCCGTGCCATCTTACCGCCTACGTAATGTCATCTGTGATTTCAACGCGGATATAGCCGTTGTTTGGGAATGTCTCAATCGTGCCGTCTGAATAAGTGACCTCAAATTCCGCCTGATATGACCCTACTGTGTCTGTGTCAGCCGCCACCCAATTATATTGCACAATGCCTGTGGCTTCGTTGACGATCTGCGCCGTGCTATCTGTTGTGACCGTCGTTTTGCCGATTTCGCGCAAGTGAAACTGGCAAGTCGCGCCTGTTAGGTCAACCGCGTCGCCGCTGCCGTTTTCTAGTGCGGCACGCAATGACGGCACCGTGTCATTTTGCTTGATATAGAACGTGGACATTATGCGGCCTCATTATTTGCGTTTACAAGTATAGCATTATTCGGCTGATCTTGCGATAGGGTTGCGGCATTTGCAACATCAGCAAATTCAAACCGTCTGGCGCGTCCGGCTGATAGCGTGGCATCCTGACCCGTGATCGTGTAAACCTCAACGCCCTGAATGACAAGGAAATTGGCAAGGCCGGCAACTTGACCCGTTAATGTAAATTGACCCGCTGCCGCCGGTAGCGTCAAAACGGGCTCCAAACGAACGGTTTCAGTTGTCAGTGTAAATGTGCCAGTTTCAGCCGTTAAGACTTCCGTTTCAATGAACGTGTTGTCTTGCTCAGTGACCGTGAATGAACCAGTGCCACCAAGCAAATATTTGTTGACCTTCAATGCCGCATCTTCAGCACCAAAGGTAAATGAACCAAGTTCAGCAACAAAATTATCGCTTACGTCAAAGTTAATGTCTTGACCGGTTAGCGTGAATGATCCGTTGTCAGCCCCTAACACTTCCGCAAGCTGGAATGCCGCATCTTGACCAGTTAAAACAAATGACCCGTTACCCACTCCGCGCACAACGTCAACATCGGTATCAGGGAATGATAGGCTAAATGAACCTTCATCTGTGATGACCCCATAACCACGGTTGAATGCGACGTTCTGACCTGTGAGCGTGAATGACGCCTGACCGCCATCTATGATGACTTCTGGGAATAAGTCGGCATCCTGACCTGTGAGCGTGAATGACGCCTGACCGGCAATGCGGTTCAATGTTGTGTTGGCGGCTTGTCCTGTTAGTGCATAGCTTTCCGCACCGGCCAGCATAGTGACGCCAAAGATGTTGGCTTGACCAGTTAGCGTGAATGAACCGTTTGCCGCGTCTAGGTGGTGCCTGAAGCCGTTTGATTGACCGGTAAGCGTAAAGGTTCCTTCGTCGGCAACCTTGCTTATTGCTTTGGCGGCATCTTGTTCTGTGACAATATATGTGCCGTGCGCGATTTCTAATGAACGGCTAACATTAACCGTAGCATCTTGGCCAGTTAGGTTGAATGATCCATTGACTGCAGTGATCGGACGATCTGCGCCAATAGTGGCATCCTGACCAGTTAGCGTGAATGAACCTTGATCAAATGCTTCGCTTAATGCAGCGGATGTTGTCACATCCTGACCAGTCAACGTGAATGAACCCTGATCAGCTGCTATAGCATAACCGCGATTAAATCCGCTATCCTGACCAGTCAGCGTGAATGAACCCTGATCGGCACTTAACTGATAGGCAATACCACCAACGTCATCCGCTAATGGTGCCGCTGCTATTGGGCCAAATGCCAGCATGATTTATTTCCCTATGGTGCTAAAGGCCAATCGGCATCTTCAAGATTAGGCCAAGCCGCCAAGTCAGACAAATCGCGCAATTCTTGCCGATAAGTCGCCCAAGCTGTTTTGGCTTCATTTGATAACGGACTATCATTCATTTGCGTCCAATCGCTTTCAGAAAGCAATTCATTGCGTTTTCTTCTATTTTCTTCAGCCGCACGATCATCTGCCCCAGCCGTCCACGCGGCTTCCGCAGCTTGCCTTTCTGTCACTTCACTTGCGCTAAAGTTTACCCTGACACCATCAACTAATCTTGTGTATGACATGCTTCACCTATGATTTAGAGAGGGTGTAGTAATAAATACTGCCCGTATTTAAGTTTCCGCTACTCAAATAAAACTTTACACGGTCAGCGGCCACCTGCTGAAGCAATCCGCCAACACCCTGATAACTATTCCCATATAAACCGCTCAAATATGATGCATAGAATTGCCATTCACATGCGGTGTTTAAAGTTGTTGATGATGGGTTAAAAAACGAAATGCGCCCGTTTATACCGGCAGCGGGTGTTGCTGAACGGATGCTGTGTGCAAATTCAATCTGCGTGTCAAATGCATCCCTTGTGGCCGCTGGTGTAGTATTTACACCGAAATACTGAAAACCCCACTCATAATCAGTGTTGCCTGTATAATATGTCTGTGTTGAGGCGTTTCGCATTCTAGCATAAAAGTTATACGAAGAATTAACGCCAACAACATTCAAAAACATAAATCTATGTTCAGTAACATTTGTGTCAGCACTGAACGTAAATTCCACCTCGGCGTCATTACTGATTGTCGCGCTACTGACGAAACTATATGCTCCACCGCCGCCAGCATCCGCGAAACTCAAAGTGCCGCTTCCGTTAGTAGTTAATACCTGATCAGCCGATCCATCAGCCGTTGGCATGGTTAATGTATAGCTTGACGAAATAGTTGCAGGGGCTTGCAGCGCAACATATTGACCGCCAGCACTATCTTGCAAACGCAAATCACCTTGCGCCGTGATGTCAACTTGTGGGGATGTTATGCCAGTTGTAAATGTGGGATTGTCCACATCTGCTTTAGCGGTGAAATCGGCATCAGTTGCCGTGATCATCACCTTGGCTGAACCTGACAAATTTATGGCCGCATCCGAATTATTACTTTCACTTACTGTGCGCGAAAGTGTTGTTCCGCTTGCTGTATAAGTGCCAGTCCCGATTTCCCAATTACTACCATCCTCAATCAGATAGCGAACTGTATCACCGTCAGAAACACCCCCGTCGGCAAAAGACTGATAACCAGTTTCCGCCGATCCAAGGGTGATTGTGCCAGTGCCGGTTGTCGCCGTGGCAACCTTTACGCGATTTGCTAAAACGGCCATGCGTCACCTTATGCGATTTGTAGGACACCATTTGCTGCGCTAAAGTCTACTGTCAGACTGTCGCCATCGTTCAATGTCAATGATGAACCATAATCATAGTAACCAATCAGCGGATCAGCCGGTGTAGTTACTGTGTCATTGTAGATGTAGACATAACGGAATGGGCCAGTTGAGCCGCCGGATGATGTTAGCGTAATATCCGCCAAAACTAGCTTATATGTGCCAGACGTTTGGCTTGATGATGATGTTGTCACGTTGCGTGATGAAAGATTGGTATAAGCTACTTCAGTCACGTTGCCCAAGATACCATTGCCATCCGCTGATGGGTCAGATGTTTCTGATGCTGGTGCTGTGTTTGATAGTGCTACAACGACTTGATCGCTTTCTAAGTCCATATTATGAACCGCGTTCACAACGAAATCGTTTACTTTGTTAAAGGTTGCCATATTACGAACTCCGTAGTTTTAAGCATATGCACGCGCATTCTAGCGCATTTTAGGTTGGTTTACTAGGCCAAGTTGGGTTTCTGGGGTCAGTAGTATTAGACGGCAATGCGCGCAAAGCATTTCTGTATTCCCGCCAAGATTGCTTTTGCGCATCAGTCAATGGCGCATCTACCGCTTGCGTCCAATCACAATCAGTCAAATACCCATTGCGACGATTGCGTAATTCAATCCATGCGCGATCAATGTCCACCTGATCAATATCAGCTTGCGATTTTCTGACCGGTGAACCGTCAACAATCGTATATTCTTTTGCAGGGTATTCACCGGCAATACATGGCTGATTTAAAGGCACATCATTAGGGGTGCCCTCAAATATGTATTCTATGACACCCGTATCAGCATTATATTTTGTGTATTTTGTCATCTAAATCGCCTTAATATAGTCATTGAACAACTAGCAGATGGATTAACAATGCCTGATAGATTATCAACAGTCACAGTGATTGTTTTGGTTCCTGTTGATACACTTTTTGATCCTTGCTGTGTATGCATTCCAAGCAAAATTGAACCTGTAAATTGGTACGACTGCATAGTTGTTCCATCTAGCACGAGTGTAAATCTTGCGGTGTCACCACTACCCGCGCTTCCAAACATTTCCGTTGTTGAAATGACAATAATATTACCAGCGTAAGGCATGTAAACACTAGCACTAAATGTATAAGGCCCATTTCCAGATTGTGTTGAGAAATTATTATATGAAGAAATTGTTATACTTTCGCCAGCAACCTTCAGCGTATTTACTGCCGCATTCTGTATTTTGGCATTTGTGATCAACGCATTGTCAATCTGTGCCGCACTTGTAATTATGCCAGATGTAGCAAGCAATCCGCCCGTGATGGTGTTTGCCGCAATCTTGTTGCCTGTAATGGTTGATGCTGTAATTTTTGCCGCCGTGACTGCGTTTGCCGCCAGTTTAGGTGTAGAAATGGCACCATCCGCAATTTCAGTTGCCGTGATTTCACCGGCCCCAATAGTGGCATCAGCGGCCACCGTTTCCCACGCTGAACCCGTCCAATAATACAATTTATTGTCAGTGGTCAGAAACACCTGTTGATTGGTAAAGTCACCTGATGCCGGCAAAGATGAAACGGGTTCAATAATGTCTAAGCCGCCATCAATGAATAACTGTCGAACCCCATTTTCAAAATCGTCATCATCCAAATATGTCGTTGTTGCAGAAACACCAGTAGTGAATGCGGATGCATTACCTGAATAATCAACCGACTTTAAAAAGTAATATTTAGTCTCATTCAGCCCAAGATTTGTGCGCGTGAATGTGTTGCCAGCGGATATGCCCACCTTTGTTGCGCCGGCTGATGTATTGGTTGTGTTTTCATATATTTCGACAAAATTTAAGTCAGCATCAGCGGGATTGGTCCATTCAATCGTGATGTACTTAAAACCACCGGTTGCGCTGATATTAGTTGGCAAGGCCGGTGCTGTAGTGTCACCGCCACCTGTAAAGGTCGCTGTCACATATGCCCCACGACGTCCCGTGTTGGTAACTGACCGCACCCTGATTGTATATTCTATGCCGTCAATCAACGGGCTTAGTTCAATGCTTGTTTCCGACGTTGTAGTGGATGCATAGTTACTGTCAGCGGTTGGCTTCCACTCCACATCATAATGACTGATGAATTTATTGGCCGGTGCGGTCCATGACACAATAACACTGTTCACAAAGGTGCCGTCAGACGTTGTGCGGCCTCCGCCAGACGTTGAAAGGCTTGCAATGGTTAGTGATGCCGTCGGATCAGTTAAGGTGCTGTCATTGCCCGTTATGTCGCTTTCTTCAGCATTCCAATCAAAGGCGGCTGATGATGTTTCCCGCAAGGTTAGCCCAACGCGCAAGTCACCGGCATCCCCATCATTGCGGAATTTCCACCCGACAACCTCAAATTCCTTTGCCGTCCATCCATAGCGGTCAATGGTCAGTGCAATAATATCGCCACATTCAACCTCAAACGCTTCCAAGCCAAAATCAGCGGTAAACGTCATCTGTTCCCGCGCACGGAATAGCGTCATTTTCGCCAAGCGTTGCGCCATTGCCGCCGATGTTGTCAGTGGCAACGCCAAGTCAATCGCGCTTTCTACCTCATTATCATTGGTGATGAAGGTAGATGAACGGATTTCTGGGTAGTCAGCACGGATAAAGCCTTGATCCGCATCGTTGAACGTACCGCGCACAATGTTGAAATTGTCCCGCCGGCTATGCTTTGTGTCTAGGTTGATCGGCCCACGCAAGTCATCAAGGGTAAATGTCTTGACCGATGATGTATATTCGCCAACCTTTAGATGCCATTCACCTTGACCCCAGAACAACGTGCCAGCGCACGCCGTCATCATGTCGCCAAGTATGTCAGACGGGCTTTGATCCAAGCTAATGACGCCATTGATTTCATAGCGGTTTTCTGTGCCGCTGCCGGCTAAAGTCACGCTTTCATCAGATGTGTTTGCCGCCGCTTGGAATGATGTGTCATTAGTATCACCTGAATTATCCAAGCCATAAGCCGACACAAGATAATCACGGATGCACAATGCCGCGTTTGCGGAATAACCTGTTGTGGATGTGCGTGGGTCATATACCTTTTTACCCTGCACCTTGGCCGTAAATAGCGGAACACCTTCAGCAAATACATCCTGATCATATTCCATCCGCACATAAATATAGGCGATGCCCTCGCCTTTGAAATCGGATGTTACAGATGTTTCACTGACAAGATCGCCATCAGCCGTTTGGTTATCCGCGCCGGTATGCTTTTTGATGCGGATTTTGGAATTGCTGTCGCCGTCCTTCCATTTTGCATCAGTGACGAAACCGCTTGCGTCTAGGGTCACGACTTCATCATTTATGTAAATGTCACCAATGCTGTTGACCTCATGGCCAGCTAAAACAATCACTTGATGTAAGTATTGGTTTGTATCACCAGTGCTTTCAATAAATGTGACCGTGCCACCCTTGCGGATTTCACCATATACAATTTGTTGTGCGGCTGTAGCTTCCCGCGTGTTGACAAGTAAACCCTGCGCACCCCCGCCACCAAACGACGGCTTTGGGGCCAACGCACGCAACGCCCATGACGTCACGGCTGTTATCGCGACATAGCCGACAATATATGTGGCAATCGCACTTGATGTCAAAGCTGTCGCGCCGATGCCTTTTAGGATAGCCGCACCAACGGCGGACGGCATACGGGGCGCACGATCCCAATCATTCCAATTTTGAATTGTATAATCGCCTAGCCTGTATTTCATGCCTTAACCCATGCATTCGTGATAAAGTCTATCTGTTGTGAAATTACACCTTTATCACCAAGAAAGATAGCCTTTGTGCCAATGGCAATGCCCAAGGCTTCACCAATAACCCACCGTCTAGCCCGATCACATGTGACCAGCGCACCGCGTGGCGGAATGTAATCAATGCGTGTCATCTTGCGGTCAATGGCTTTACACAATGTGTCAGCCTGAAACACCTTGCGCAATTCGTCACGCTTTAGATACATGCCATCCTTGGTGTATTTGCCAACCCAATCATCCGCCCAACCTTCACCATACATGGCGTGATAGGCATTATTGGTGAACATAAAACAGTCATTTGTGTGCCACTGAAAAGGCACATCCCGCATCTTGCGGATATATTCGTTCAATGCGTCTAAATCAGGCTTCACCATTTTCAGTGGATCGCCCCCAAACAATCTGTTTGTCTTGCAGCTTTGTGACCCAATCAAAAAAGGTGTCGCTGCCCGATAAACTTTTGGCCGTTCTAACGCCGGCATGGCTTTCCCGCGTATATCTGCGCACGTTTGGACGCTCCAAAGCGATCAGACGGCTTTCAACGGTTAGCTGTATTGTCGCCGCATCTGCGCTGTCTTGGATGGTCATCTTGTCCATATAGCCGCTAAACACTTCGACTGTGTTGTTGCCGACGCCCCAATAAATCGTGACTAGGCGCCCCTGATATTCTTCAGTCAAAGCGTATGTGACAATGGTACTATCTAAGCCGTTCAGTGTCAGCGTTGTGCCGCGTGCTGATAGGTCACTCGCTTCCTCTAGGCCGTCAATGGTCAGCAAATTGCCGCTGCCGGTGTAAGTGTTGCTGTTGATTGTTTTATCACCGTAGCCCGTCCACAAGCGGATGTTGCTACTGTCAAAGGCCAGATCAACGGCATAGAAAACATCAATTTCATCGCCATCAAGCGCGGTAAGTAATGCTGCCGGAACTGTTCTGCTCATATCGCTTCAAACGCTCCAAAGGTGATGCCGTATATACTGGCCTCATTTACTGACCAGTTTTGTTCATTGCTTGCCAATCTGAACTTGCCTGTTGTGTTGACTATATTCACGCCGGCACTCGATTTGTCAGCGCGTAAAGCCGGCCAAATCTCAATATCCTGTGCCGCACCCGTGCCGGTCACATCTTCAAGCACCTTATGCAATGTCCTGTTAGCCGTCGTGCCAATCTGGATATAATCGCCGGCCAATAGCGTTTCACCAGATGTGATTGTGACTGAAATGGTTCTGTCACCCGCGCTGCCGGTGGCTGAATTGACGTCTGTGTTGGTTGATACGGTTCCCCGTGGTGCGGCCCCCGTTGGGTCGCCAAGGTAAAACGTGCCACGCTGCCCGCGCAAGCTGATCAAGAAGGCAATCCATTGTTCAGCATCCGCACGCTTCATGGGTGGCAAAGTTACATCGGCTTGCCACATTTCGCCGCTGTAAGCGTGCGCCTGACCCGCAAACGTAAAGGGTGATTGGCTGTATGCCACCGCGTTCACCGCACGCAATTCAATCTGCGCAATTCCAGTGTGTGACGGCAATGTTAAAGGGTAAGTTATAGCCATTATGCGAACGCCCTTCCATATGAACCGCCACGCCGCTTGGCGTCTGCGACTGCCGCTTTCGCGCTTTCCGCAATCTGTGGCATCAGTGATTTGATTTCAGTGCGCACGGTTTGCTGTACGCCTGTTGATACGTTGATGGTTTGGTTGACCACTACCGCACCGCCGTTAGTCATTTTGTCGTTGGGCACGATAGAACCCGTGCGTGACGGCACAAACAATTCAGGTCCACGTTCACCCACGACGTATGGGTTTCCGCGCTGTACGGGTCCGCCGATGGCTTTCATGGGTGTGCCGCCGAATGATGGGAATGCCGATGTGATTGCGTCTGTGATAAAACCAGTGATTTGCTTAACGACAAACACGCGGTAAAGTTCTTTGATAATGTCAGCGGCCATCATCTTGAATGCATCTTTGGCTTTACGGGTTCCGTCAACCATAGACATAAACGCATCACCAAACTTGTCACCGATCATATCCGCAACGGTTTCCACCTTTGCACCGGTTTCTTCAGTCTCTTTACGCACTCGCTTAAAATATGAGAATATGTCTATTTGTGGCAGACTTGCCAAATCGTCTTTTAGGTTCTTAATGCTTTCATACGGTTGATCTAGTTCATTGCGTAAACCGTCCGCTTTGCGCGTTAAGTCCAAAACGCCAAGAATGTTTTCATCGATCCTTTCTTGCAACTTACCAAATGCACCCGCGCCCATATCTTCAGGTAATGCCGTGTTGAAAACCCTGTTTATTTCTTTTGCTGTTTCATTTGTGAAGGTTAAGAATTTCTCCATAATATTGGAAATCATCACTAAAAAGGTGAATTCCATTTCATTGAAGAATATCTTTGAATTGGTCGCAAATAATTGGATATGCTTCACGCCACGTCTGAACGCTTCACCTATGATAGAAGGGAGATTTGCGACGATTGTATAATAAGCAATTGTCCCATTTATGATCGCATTGATTGCAGTTTTTGCGGCATTCTTGAGAATATCAAAACCCTTTTTAACCAAGTCAATTGCCGGCCTGATGAAATCAATAAACGGCTGGAATGCGGTTTTCATATCCGCGCCAAACCGCTTGAAATCAAATGATAGCTTGGTGGTTTTATCGCCCATCATTGCGATGGCACCACCAACCGCAACCAAGGCACCAACGATCATTCCTTTAGGGCCAAAGACAGATGCAAGTTGTGGACCCTGCATGGTCATAATGCGCAAGGCATCGGTTCCCATAGACGCCTGAACCGCAATATCTTGGAACTGCAAAGACGCCATGCCCAAGTTGCGGGTCATGTTTTTATTTGCCTTGCCCAAGCTTTGCATCCCACGAACCTGTCGGTTCATGTTGGCCGTTGATTTCTGCATGGTCTTATCAAGTGAACCAAGCTGCGACTGAACCTTTTTCATTTCAGGCACGGCATTGCCGACAGCGTTCATTTCAAACGTTAACT
>ERZ869936.2105-NODE-2105-length-12252-cov-3.962696_pt1 | contig 12252 bp, 10 predicted proteins | sample MGYA00520876_ERZ869936 | MGnify/ENA primary metagenome ERZ869936 (study PRJEB32218, sample SAMN09650985) | biofilter metagenome | isolation source: enrty point of leading RO module | place: Saudi Arabia: Thuwal, RO plant located on Red Sea | collected 2016-02-17 ... | reverse complement strand
ACGCAGGCGGCCTGGCGCTTTTGGCTGCTTCCGGTTTATGCAATTTGAGCGTTCGTCGGCGGCCGGTCATCGGTTTGATTGCCACCGGCAGTGAACTGGTCGAACCGGGACACCCATTGGGCGCGGGCCAGATTCATGAAAGCAATCGCGCTGGATTGGCCTGCCTGACCCGTGCTGCCGGGGCCATCCCGCATATTTTTCCGATGGTTCGGGATACACTGGAGGACACTTCGACTGCGCTGAAGCGGGCATTTGCCGATTGCGACGCGGTGGTGACCAGCGGCGGTGTGTCGGTCGGTGAAATGGACTTCGTCAAGTCCGCCTTCGAGGCGATTGGCGGGCAACTTGATTTCTGGAAAGTCGCCATCAAGCCCGGCAAGCCTTTCGTCTGGGGCCGTTGGAAGAACAAATACCTTTTCGGCGTGCCGGGAAATCCCGTCTCCGCGCTGGTGACATTTACACTACTCGTGCAACCGGCGTTGCTGCGATTGCATGGTGCGTCCGAGTGCCTGCCTGAAACGGTCCCAAGCATGCTGGCCGAGCCCTTTTCCAACCCAGGCGATCGCCGGCATTTTGTGCGGGTCCGCCTGGACGCCACAGGCAACGTGCGGTCGTCAGGCGTGCAGTCCTCGCATATCCTGAGTTCACTGGCGCAGGCCAATGCTCTGCTGGACCTCCCGCCCAAGAGCCATTTCGCAGCAGGTCAGGCAGTGAGTATCATTCGCTGGGAATGATTCCTCCAAATTGAATCAGCCGGTTCTCGAATCTTTCATTTCACCATAAGACAATTAAAACTTTCGAAAATGAATCCAGCTTCCGCAGGTGCAAAAAACGACTCGAACCGATCCAGGAACTCCATCCCGGCCGAACTGTACTTCAAATCCGGCTGCACGCTTGGCGAGGGGCCTGTCTGGGACGCGGGGACGCTTTACTGGACCGACATTTCCGGCAAATCAATTTTCGCGAAGCGCGACGAATCCAAGGTTCCTGAGAAATACGAACTGCCGCTCGAAGTCGGCTGCCTCGTTCCTTGGAAAAACCAGCAGCTTATTCTCGCCACGGAACATGGCTTCCAACTTTTCGACCTCGGCAAAAAGCTGCTTGAGCCGTGGGCCGATCCCGAAAAAGGCAATGCCAACGTGCGCTTCAACGACGGCAAATGCGATCCGCGCGGGCGTTTTGTTGCCGGAACCATCAGTCGCCAGCGCAAACCCGAAGCCGCGCTTTACCTGCTCGATCACGACCGTTCCGTGCGTGAATTATTGCGTCCACTAACCAATTCCAACGGCTTGGCGTGGTCGGAAGACGGAAAAAGTTTTTACCACATCGACACTCCAACGCGTTGCGTTCGCTCCTATGCGTATGATTTGGAAACCGGCCGATTAACTGATGAACAAGTCGTAACCAGAATTCCCGAGTCGCACGGCAAACCCGACGGTATGACCATCGATCGCGCCGGCAATCTGTGGATCGCTCTTTGGGGCGGCTGGGGAATTGAATGCTGGAATCCGGTGACTGGCGAACAATTGGCGCGCATCGAATTGCCGGTCGCCAATGTGACCTGCTGCACGTTTGGGGGCGACAATCTGGACACACTATTCATCACCACCGCAAGGCAAGGTTTGGACGAAGCCGCGTTGGCGAAGCAGGAACTGGCCGGCTCCATTTTTTGTGCTCGGCCCGGCGTCAGCGGATTTCCAGCCAATCATTTTCGCGATGAATAATAAGATCCGGAACCATGAACCAAAAATGTTTGTATCCTAAGGCAGCTCTTCTGCCGTCAGATAACCAAAACGCAATCCTTGGAACGCCTACCGATCAGTCCAAGGTGCATTTTTGCATAAATTTATCTTCATGAAACACTCTGTCCTGCGATTTTGTATTTTGGCCGTAGTTCTGACGGCGATTGCTGCGTTCGGCACGGATTCGAGAAAGCCGAACATGATTTTCATCATGGTGGACGATGCCGGGCTTGGTGACTTCGGTTGCTACGGCGGAAAGCATATTCCAACGCCAAATGTGGATCGCCTGGCGAAGGAAGGAATGCTCTTTTCCAACGCCTACAGCGGCAGTGCCGTCTGCGCGCCGACGCGCGCGACTCTGATGACCGGTCGTCACACCGGGCACAATCAGCGCCGCGCCAACTCTAGCAAAGATGGTCTGATACACCTTGCGGACGACGAGATCACCGTTGCCGAAGCGCTCAAGAAAGCCGGTTATGCCACCGGCGGATTTGGCAAATGGGGTTTGGGAAATCCGAACACTTCAGGCGTCCCGGAGAAGCAGGGCTTCGATGTTTTCTTCGGCTATTACGACCAGAAACATGCGCATGACTACTACACCGATCATCTGATCCGGAACAGCGAACGCGTCCCGCTGCCCGGCAATGCGGATGGCAAACGGACGCAGTATTCGCATGACCTCGTTGCGGACGAGACGCTGAAGTTCATCGAGCAGAACAAGGACAAGCCGTACTTCGCTTACGCCGCATGGACGCTGCCGCATGGAAAATATGAAATTCCGTCCAATGCGCCTTTCGACAAGAAACCCTGGCCGGAGCAGGTGCGAAATTACGCGGCGATGATCGCGAGAATTGACACTGACGTCGGGCGACTGGTCGCAAAACTCAAGGAGCTGAAGCTCGATAAAAACACACTCGTTTTCTTCACCTCAGACAACGGGGCGAATGCGCCTTTCGTCGAACCGTTGGGAAGCAGCGCCGGATTGCGCGGCATTAAACGCGATCTTCACGAAGGCGGCATTCGCGCTCCGTTCATCGCATGGTGGCCGGGTAAAATCAGAGCTGGAACCCGAAGCGACTTGCTGACGAGTCACGTGGATTTTCTGCAAACCGCAGCTGACATCGCGAAGGTCGAAGCGCCGAAAAACGTCGATGGCATTTCGATCCTTCCAACGCTTCTTGGAAAACCGCAGAGCGTGAAGCACGACTTTCTTTACTGGGAAATTTACGAAGGCCCGTCGCCGTTTCAGCAGGCGGTTCGTTACATAAACTGGAAAGGTTATCGCACCGCGCTGAAAGGCCCGCTGGAACTCTACAACCTAGAAAGCGACCCGGCGGAATCGAAGGACATTTCCAAAGAACATCCGGAAATCGTGAAGCAAATCGAAGGCATCATGGCGCAGGAACACATCTCGTCCCCGCACTGGATACCGACCGTTGACCCGCAGAAAACCGCCGCGAAAAAGAAAGCGAAGAAATCGTAATCCGTTTTCGAAGCGTTCCATGAAACCGCTCCTCGTTGCATTGGCTTTATTCTTCGGTCTGTTTGTTTCGGCAAACGCGGCGGAAAAGCCGAACATCATCTTCATCATGCTCGATGACATGGGGCCGGCGGACCTTGGCAGTTACGGTTCGAAAGCCATTCAGACGCCGAACCTGGACCGGCTCGCTTCGGAGGGAATGCGTTTCACGCAGGCGTATGCCGGATGCAGCGTTTGCGCGCCGACACGCAGCACGCTCATGACCGGCAAGCACATGGGCCGCACCTCCGTTCGCGGCAACAGCGGCGGCATTCCGCTTCTCGATTCCGACGTGACGATTGCAGAGGTGTTGAAGAAAGCCGGTTATGCGACGGGCGGTTTCGGCAAATGGGGCTTGGGCGATCTCGACACCGAGGGCGTTCCTGAAAAACAAGGCTTCGACCGTTTCTTCGGCTACTACCAACAGGTTCACGCGCACTATTTTTATCCCGAGTATCTGATCGATTCGGGGAAAAAAGTTCCGCTGCCGAATGCAGGTTTTTACAAACGCAAGCAGGCTGAAGGCGGCGTCTCCACTCGCAATCCAAACGGCGGCAAGGATTACGTGTTCAGCGCGTACCCAATTTTCGATGAAATGAAAAAGTTCATTCGCGAGAACAAGGATCGGCCGTTTTTTTGTTACGCACCGTGGACCATTCCACACGCGCGATACGAAATTCCCGACAACGACCCCGCATGGTTGCTTTACAAAGACAAGCCATGGATGGCGAAGGAAAAAGGTCACGCAGCCTACTGCACGCTGGCCGATCGGATGGTTGGCGATACGCTTGCGCTGTTAAAGGAACTCGATCTCGACAAGAATACGGTGATCTTCTTCTGCTCAGACAACGGCGCGACAGACGCGTCAAGCAACTTGAATTCATCCGGAGGATTGCGCGGCGAGAAAGGCCAGATGTATGAAGGCGGCATTCGCACGCCATTCATTGTGCGTTGGCCAGCGCGCATCAAACCCGGTTCAACCAGCGATGCGCCGATTTATCTGCCGGACGTTTTCCCGACCCTAGCCGAACTCGCGAATGCGAAATCGCACATGCCCAAGGATGTTGATGGCGTTTCGCTTGTGCCGGAAGTGCTCGGCAAAGAAAAGCTGCCCCGCGACCGCCATTTGTATTGGGAATGGAACGGCGCTCATTTCGCGCCTTACGAACCGAAGTATCAGGCCGTGCGCAGTGGAAATTGGAAGATTGTCCGTCACGAACTGAACGCGCCGTGGGAACTTTACGACCTTTCCAATGACGAATTCGAAACCACAAACCTTGCCGCCGAAAATCCAAAGGTCGTTGCCGCACTCTCGAAGTGGATTGAGAAAAACCGCGAACCGCACCGTCCGCAAATTGAACCTGTAAAGCCGCCGGGCCAAAAATGGCGATGAATAACAGCCAATTGGTCTTTGAAGGATGGCCGCAGGTGCCCTGCTGTTGTGCGGTCCGCCCGCGCCGAACATCAGACCAAAAAGCGCACCGAAAGATTTATTGCCAACGAGCGCTGAAGTGAGCGGTCATTTTGACGCAGTTGATTTTGTAACGAATGATTCGCGCAACTGTGTGCTTTTGTTTCCGCTGCCAATCGGCAAAGTTGTTGCCCGCGACATTAATGAAACGACAATCAAAGCAAATGCCATTGGCGCTGGTCGCCCTTGTTGCAGTCACGCTTTGGCCGGGACGCTTGCAATCGGACGAGAAAAGCGCCGCGTTGCCCCTCGTGGTTTGTCTCGGCGACAGCATCACGAAGTCCGGCTATCCGCAGGAGCTGGGAAAAATGCTGCCGATTCGCGTGATCAACGCAGGCGTCGGCGGCAACACTTCACGGCAAGGACTCGCGCGAATTGAAAAGGATGTGTTGTCACACAAACCCGACGCGGTAGTTGTTTTCTTTGGAACGAACGACAATCGGCATGATGCGCCGAAGGTGTTTGTTCCGCTGCCGGAATACGAAGACAATCTCACAAAGATCATCGACGCCTGTCGCGGCGTGAACGCCAAAGTGATTCTGGGCACGCTTCCGCCCATTGATCCGGGGCCATACTTCAAGCGTCACAAAAAGGCGGATTTCGACGCTGCTGGCGGTCTTGAAAAGCTGGTGGCGCAATATCGTGACGCGGCGAGCAAAGTCGGAAAAACAAAGAAAGTTCCCGTCGTGGATTTGAACACACTTCTCGCCAAAGATACCAGTTGGCGAAATCCAGACGGCGTTCATCCGAACGAAGAAGGCAACAAAGTCATCGCGAAGCAATTTGTTGCCTCAGTGGCCAAAGAATTGGGCGTGAACCCCACGACAAACACGCCTTAACGGCAGCGATAAGACGGCCAACGCTCTCCTCCATTACCAAAATGAAAATCATTCGTTACCAGACCCCGACCGGAGAAATTGAATTCGGCACACAAGCCGCCAATGGATGTTTCAGGCTGCGCGGCGATATTTACAACTCGCCGCAACCGACCAGCGAACCTGCACAAGTCGCCAAGCTTCTCACGCCAATCACGCCCACGAGCATTCTTTGCATCGGTTTGAATTATCGCAAACACGCCGAGGAAACGAACGCGAAAGTGCCGCAGCATCCAGTGCTGTTCGTCAAAGGCATCAACGCGGTGCAGAATCCGAATGATCCCATCGAAATTCCCACCTTTCTAAAAAGCGAACAGGTCGATTACGAGTGCGAACTGGCGGTAGTGATCGGCAAACGCTGCAAGAACGTCCGACGCGCCGATGCGCTGAAGTACGTCCTTGGCTACACCTGCGGCAATGACGTTAGCGCCCGCGACTGGCAGAAAACCTACGGCGGCGGCCAATGGTGCCGTGGAAAATTCTTCGATACCTTCGCGCCCATGGGGCCTTGCCTGGTGACCGTTGATGAAATTCCCAATCCAAATTCGCTTCGCATCAAAACCGTGTTGAACGGAACTGCCGTGCAGGATTGGAACACCAGTGACATGATTTTCGACGTGCCGACGCTGATCGAATTTCTCAGCGGCAGCACCACGCTTCTGCCCGGAACCGTGATCATGACCGGCACACCGCACGGTGTTGGTATGGGAAAAAATCCGCCCGTCTGGCTCAAGCCCGGCGACATCGTCATCGTCGAGATCGAAAAAATCGGCGCGCTCTCGAATCCGGTGGTGCTGGAAAGTGGACAAGCCTGATTTTTGGCAAGGTGCCTGTAGCCTCTGTAGTTCGCGAAGCGTCCAGACTGCTGCGATTCATCGCCGCCTCACATCGTGACTTTTACCGAGTGCTCTTCACCGTCACAGCTTTGTCTCCGCCCGGACATTTACATTCAGCAAACACTTCGGCTTCGGGTTGCTCTTTGGAAGACCAGTTGGTGAGCGGGCCGCTTTCGGTCGTTTTCAAAACCAAAATCGGCGAACAGAGTCGGAACACGTTTTCAAGTTCCTGCCTTAATGGTTTTCCTGAATTGAAACAGCACATCCTGTGGGCCAAGTTTCAACGGAGGCGTTTATGAGCATGGCTGGACTGTCGGTGTTTGACACCACCATACAAAAAACCAACCTGTGGCTTCACGAGCTGATGGAGGATTTGGGCTGGGACAGCCGACAAAAGGCCTATCACGCGCTGCGTTGTGTGCTACACGAGTTGCGCGATCATCTGCCGGTGAATGAGGCGGTGCACTTGGGCTCCCAACTGCCCATGCTGGTCCGAGGCTTTTACTACGAGGGCTGGCGGCCGGCGGGCAAACCGGTCAAGGATCATTCTGCCGAGCAGTTTCTGATCACCATCTCTGAGGAGTTTCCAAAGGATGCCAACAATGACGCCGAGAAGGTCATTCACGCGGTCTTTTGCCTGTTGTCAGATCACATTCCAGGTGGCGAAATTGACAAGGTAATTTCCGTGCTGCCCAAACCCCTGCGCCGTTTCTGGCTCGAGTTTCGTCCGCTGGAAACCTGAATCCAAAACATTAAAGTAATCCACGCGCCACCGCATTCCCTAACCAATTAAAGCCGGAATGATGTGTGCCGGTTCGACGCCGGTCAGGCGCTGGTCCAAGCCCTGAAACCGGTAGGAGAACCGTTCGTGGTCGAAACCCAGCAGATGCAGCACGGTGGCGTGGAAGTCATGGATATGCACCGGGTCCTTGACAATGTTGTAGGAGAAGTCGTCGGTTTCCCCGTAGATCGTCCCTGGCCTTGTGCCTCCACCAGCCATCCACATAGTGAAGCAGCGCGGATGATGGTCGCGGCCGTAGTTTTCCTTGCTCAATCCGCCTTGCGAATAAATGGTCCGTCCAAATTCGCCGCCCCACACCACCAGTGTTGAGTCAAGGAGACCGCGTTGCTTGAGGTCCTGGATCAAGCCGTAGCAGGCCTGGTCCACGTCCTTGCACTGCATCGGTAGGCGACCGGCCACATTGGCATGGGTGTCCCAGTTGTTATGGTAAATTTGAACGAACCGCACGCCCCTCTCGACCATGCGCCGGGCCAGCAAAGCGGTATTGGCGAACGTGCCGGGCTTTTTGGCGTCCTCGCCGTAAAGCGCGTAGGTGGATTCCGGCTCGGCGGCAATATGCGTCAACTCGGGCACGCTGCTTTGCATGCGGAAGGCCAGTTCAAACTGCTGGATGCGCGTGTGCGTCTCGGGATCACCGACCTGCCGGAAGTTGAATTCATTAAGCGATTTCAACCCGTCGAGCGTTTTGCGGCGGACCTGCGACGGCACCCCAGGCGGGTTATTGATAAATAAAATCGGGTCACCGCTGGTGCGGAAGGAGACGCCGGCATGTTCTCCGGGCAGAAAACCTGAGGACCAAAGTCGGCCGGAAATGGCCTGCACCTGCTCGGTGTTGGTCGGTTGAGCCACCAGCACGACAAAGGTCGGCAGGTTTTGGTTCAATGAACCGAGACCGTAGGACATCCAGGAGCCGAGGCAGGGCCGCCCGGTAATCTGGTTGCCGGTCTGCATGTAGCTGATGGCCGGTTCATGGTTGATGGCCTCGGTGTGCATGGATCGGACAAAGCACATGTCATCCACCATTTTTGAGGTCCAGGGAAGCAACTCGCTCACCCACATTCCCGACTTGCCGTGCTGGGCGAACTTAAACATGGACGGGGCGATTGGGAAGCGCGCTTGTCCGGAGGTCATGGTCGTCAACCGCTGCCCCATGCGCACCGACTCGGGCAAGTCCTTGTCGAAATACTCCTGCATGACCGGTTTGTAGTCGTAGAGGTCCATTTGCGACGGGCCGCCTACCATGTGCAGGTATATGATATTTTTTGCCTTGGGCGCGAAGTGAGGCCCCAGGGCCGCCAATGAGGCGGATGCGGCGGGTTTCTTTTTGCCGCCAGCCATGACGAGGTTGGGGGCGAGCATCGCCAGCGCCGCCGTGCCGATGAAGCTGGCGCCGCGCTTGAAAAACTGGCGGCGCGTCTCGTAACGAACATATTCCTCGAAAAGCGGATGGTGTGAATTCATCTGGGTTGGCGATTAAATGTTTTCGGTTATGAAGTTCAAATTGCTGATTTCGGATTCCAAATTTCAAATTTGTTTACGTCCACTCACTACTCACGACACTACTCACCAATCTCCATTACTTGCTCAGCACTTCATCCAAGTTCATCAATTGGTTGGCCACCATCGTGTAGGCGGCGAGTGTGGGCTGGTCGAGTTCGGCGGACACCTTGGATTCTCCAACTCCAAGGAGCGCCTCAGCGTCCTTGGGAGCGGACTTATAATAAATTAAAAGGTCGCTCAACACCCCTTCGGCCACCCTGCGCTCCTCCGCCCGAAGCGGGCGTCCCATCAGTTGCAGCGCCATGAAATCCAGGTGCTCGCGCGGCTTGTTGCATTCCTGAAGCGCCCGTTGGGCCAGATGCCGCGCCGCCTCGATGAACGTGACATCGTTGAGTGTCGCCAACGCCTGTAGCGGCGTGTTGGTGCGCTCGCGGCGCACAGTGCAAGTTTCGCGGTTGGGCGCGTTGAACGTCTCCATCAGGGCCGGGGGCGCGGCGCGCTTCCAGAAAGTGTAAAGGCTGCGCCGGTAGAGGCTTTCCCCCTCATCCTGCTTGTAGAAGCGAGTGTTGCTCTGGGTCATGGCCACGGCTTCCCAGACGCCATCGGGTTGGTAGGGCTTGACGCTCGGGCCGCCGAGTTTGGGCGCCAGCAAACCGCTGGCAAACAGAGCATTGTCGCGGACCATCTCCGCGTCCATGCGGAAACGTGGACCGCGCGAAAGCAGGCGGTTTTCGGGATCCTTGGCGAGTTTGTCGGGAGTCGTTTGCGCGGATTGGCGATAAGTGGCCGAAGTTACAATTAATTTAAAGAGGCGCTTAACGTCCCAGCCCGATTCGCGGAACTCCACCGCCAGCCAATCGAGCAATTCGGGATGCGACGGCATTTCCCCGGCGAGCCCAAAGTCGCCCGTGGTGCGGACCAGGCCCATGCCGAACTATTCCTGCCAGAAGCGGTTGACCGTGACACGCGCGGTCTGCGGATGGTCGGGCAGCAGCAGCCATTGGGCGAACCCGAGGCGATTGCGGGGAAACGACTCCGGCATCGGTGGCAGAATGGCAGGCGTGCCGGGCGTGACGCGGTCGCGGCGCTTGTCATATTCGCCGCGATAAAGCAGGAAAGCCTCCGGCTCGGTTTCTTTTTCCTGCATGACATGCGTGGTGAATCCGCGCGCCAGAATGCCTGCCTTTTCCCCTTCGAGATTGGAAAGCGCTGAAGTGGCGGCTTGATACTCCTGGTCCACGAAATTCAGCCAACCGGTGTAAAGGGCTGCGTTCTCTTTTTTGCCGCGATGTTCCGGAGATTTGGCAAGCAACCAGGCCAGCTCTGATCCTTGTCCCAAAGCTTTGATTTCATCGGCGCTTAATGCCCGGTTGTAAAGACGCACGTCCTGCACGCCGGCATTTTGCACCAGGGTGGAGGGATCGCGCTGGCCGATCCTGAACGGAACTGTGGCGCGAATTGAGTTGTTTAATTTGTCAGCGGCCACCGAAAGCGCCTGGGGTTCGCCATCCACGTAAAGCTTCACGCCCGAAGCCTTGGACGACCCGTCATACGTGACGAATAGATGAATCCATTTGCTGACACCGAGCCGCTTTTGCCCCACCACTTTGAGAGCGTCCTCGGGCCAATTGTGGATGATGTGCGCTCCAGGCATGCCGCCCTCCAGCCAGAGGTCCCAACCGCGATGAGCGTTGCCGACGTCCATCCGCGACAGAATGGCGCCTTCGCGATCTTCAGGGGAAAGCCAAACCCACGCCCCGAACGAGAATGCCTGATCGCGCTCGAAATCGCCCGCATCAGCGATTTCCGGAATGGTTTGCGCGGTCACAGTGAAGGCCTTTTCGGCAAGGACGCCTTCCTGCCATGACGCGTTGGCAGCCAGAGTGAGGGTGCGACTCTCACCGTTGACCTTCGTCGCAATGGACCGTTCCTGGTTATCATCCAAAAGAACATGCAACTGCGGTTGGTCCTGAGGCAATTTGGAGGAGAAGATTTCGGGACGGGCCGTTTTCAGCCATGAGTCGAAATCTTTTTTTCCGTTCTTGTTCCGTTTGTCCACCCGCTCCTTGGCTACTTTGATTTCCGCAGGCAATGCCTCGTGGCGCGCTTTGTCCTCGGCCTGGGGAACGGTGATGATCGGGGGCGAGTCCTTGATGTTGCCGTCACGCGCGGGGACGGTGGAATTGTTAAAAAAGGCGGACAGCTCGTAAAATTCCCTTTGGCTTAACGGGTCGTATTTGTGGTCGTGACATACGGCGCACGCGGCCGTCAACCCAAGCCAGACCTGCGACGTGGTTTAGGTGAGGTCACGGGTGTAAAGCACCAGATATTCCTCGTCAATGATGCCTCCCTCATTGCTGCTCATGTTGCAGCGGTTGAAGCCGGTCGCAACCTGGTTTTCAACGGTGCGGTTGGGCAGCAGATCGCCGGCAAGCTGGTCAATGGTGAATTGGTCAAAGGGCTGGTTCTGATTAAATGCTTGGATGACCCAGTCACGATAGGCCCACATTTCGCGATAATTGTCGAAGTGAATGCCGTGGGTATCCGCGTAGCGCGCCGCGTCCAGCCAGTAGCGGGCCCGGTGCTCGCCCCAATGAGGAGAATCCAGAAGGCGATCCACATATTTTTCATAGGCATCACGCGACTTGTCATTGACAAAGGCCTCGACCATTTCCGGTTTGGGCGGCAGACCCGTCAGGTCCAGGCTCACCCTGCGTGTGAGCGTGCGCCGGTCCGCCTCGGGCACGGGTTTAAGTCTTTCCTGCTCAAGCCTGGCGGCGACAAAAAAATCAATGGGATTTTTGGCCCACCGGCTGTTTTTAATTTTCGGCAAGTCCGCTTTTTGCGGCGCAATAAAGGCCCAGTGCGGCTGATACTGCGCGCCCTCGGCAATCCAGCGCTTGAGCAGTTCTTTTTCTGCCGGCTTAAGTACCTTGTGCGACTTGGGCGGGGGCATGATGTCGTCTTCATCATCGGTCATGATCCGAGCGATCACTTCGCTCTCCTCCAGCTTGCCGGGCACGATGGCGCGCTGGCCGCCTTTCAGCGGCGCGATTGCATCCTCGAAACGGTCCAGGCGCAATCCGGCTTTGCGCGAGGCGGAATCCACGCCATGGCAGGAAAAACAGTTTTCCGTGAGAATAGGCCGGATGTCCCGGTTGAATTCAATGGAGTTCGCCGGGGCGGTTTTTGAGGGTCCGCTTGCGACCTCAAGGACAACAACAAGAAACGCGCAAGCGACGAGCCCTCGGCGCATGGATGTTTGAGGGAAATTTTCCGGCAATGAGACCATCGCCGTTAGACCTTTATGGCGTGTAAGAGCGTTGAAATTCACAGCACAAATTCAGTGAGATGGAATACCTTACCAGTGCTTACAAACACTGAACAGGAGGGATTGAGCCTGATGGAAATCTTTCCTGCGACAGAATTTCAGTCAAACACGATTTATTGAAACCCCACCGAAGACGAAGAAAGGTTTGTCTTCCAGATTTTAATTCCCCAGTCGTG